>JAABUS010001131.1_pt1 | contig 60616 bp, 48 predicted proteins | sample 5560161 | NCBI WGS metagenome assembly JAABUS01 (sample SAMN10711885, study PRJNA513376) | rock metagenome | isolation source: Antarctica rocks | place: Antarctica: Victoria Land, Trio Nunatak nord | collected 2016-01-04
CGGAGCGGTCGTCGGCGCGACCGTGGTCGGCGCGACCGTGGTCGGTGCCTCGGTGGTGCCAGCAACCGTCGTCGGAGCAACCGTGGTGGCCGGGGCGGTGGTGGGCTCGTCAGTCGGCGGAGCCGTGGTCACGATCACTGTCGGCGGGGCGGTCGTCGGCGCGACGGTGCTCGGCGCCTCAGTGGTACCAGCAACCGTGGTCGGGGCCACCGTTGTTGGAGCCACCGTGGTGGGCTCGGCAGTCGCCGGAGCCGTGGTCACGATCACGGTCGGGGGAGCGGTGGTGACCGTCTCCGTCGGCGGGGCCGTGGTCGGAGCCACGGTCGTCGGCGGGTTCGTCACGACGATGCAGACAATTGCCTGGTTCGCCGTCACCGTGAAGGTCTCGGTTCCCGCCTTGACCTCGAAGCTCGTGCTCCCGGAGTCGACGGCCACCGCACCGTCGAAGACGATGGTTCCAGTCGCGCCGTTGTCGAACTTGTAGGCGCTGCCGGACTCGAAGTTGCCGCCGATCACCGGCGCGCAGAAGCCACTAACCACGAAGTGGCTGATGTCTTTGTCGCCATTGGCAACGCTTCCGGAGAAGGTGCAGGTGGTGGTGGTCGAGCCGCCACTCGTCACCGGCGCATCGCAGGAGATGCTGAAGCTGTAGTTCGCCGGGTTGGCCGCGGTGCCCTTCGAATCAGCCGGTGCCTTCTGCTCGATCGACTGAGCCTGCAGACCCGTCTCGGTATCTGCATTCTGCTCGACCGACTGCGACTGCAGACCCGTCTGGTCCGTGGTCTCGGTCTGCTCGGTGTTCTGACGGTTCTTCTTCTGGACCGGGTCCTCACAGCCATCGCCATTGGCGTCGGCGGTCGTCGGGCCCTCGGCCGGGCAGCCATCGATGTCGTCGGTCAGACCGTCGCCGTCGGTGTCGACCGGGGCAACCACCTCGACCGGAGCATCCACCGACCCATCGTCAGCGGTCTGCTGGTCGTTGGCGGCCTGCTGCGCCTTGCGGTCGCGCTCCCGCTGTCGCTGCTTCTTGGTCTTCTTGTCCTCGGCGGGCACATTCTGCCCGTCGGAACCCTGCGTCGCCTGGACGCCCGGTGCCGCGGACGGCGCCGCCGCCATGACTCCTGGCACAAACGACGTCAGGATCGTGGTCAGCACCACGATCAGCGATAAACTGGTAAAGAGCGGGACGATAAACCGCTTCATTGCGTGACCTCCAAAAACGCGCCCGTGATGCCCACTTGCAACCCGAGACAAACCCAACCTCAACCCACAACTCCTACAAGCCCGGTATCTATTCGGGCTAGTACTATCGTGCTAGCCATAAGGTACATGTCCCCAGCGTCACCGTCAACCCGCAGCGGGCCACGAAAAATGGCGGTCTATTGGTACTTATTCCACTATGACTATCGCTTCATTAGACAGATAGGAGCCTCGCCCTGCGCCACAATGCTCGGGAAACAGGCAGGCCGCTCACTCACAAACGAGGCTAGGCCGTTCGGCCTGGTCTCAGCGTCGGTAGTACCATCGTTTTGAATGGACACATAGCCGGGGGTAACTGGTTGTGCGTCGCCTGAAGGATCGACCCGGCTCGTGGAGCGCGCGCGCTCTGCTACCATTCGCCCACCTCGGAGCGACGCACGCATCTACCTGAGCGAGGGTCATGGCTGGTCTGGCGAATACTCGGTCCTGGGCGGGTCGTCGCCAGCGGATCGTTGCTCTCCGTCGCGCCGTGCGCGTCGTCCCCACCCTCGGCATCCTGCTCGTTGCCGGGTTGGCCCTCCGCCTCGCGCTTTCCCCGATCGGCGGGTTCGAGACCGATCAGATCGCGATGCAGATCTGGGCCGGCCGGCTCGTCACCCATCCGGTCGCTTCCTTCTATAGCGAAGGGTTCGCCGATCACCTCCCCGGCGATCTCTGGATCCTCTGGCTCCTCGGCCGCATCTACCACCTCGTTTCCCCGGACTCCACCCAGCCCCTCCCCGTGGTGATGCTGAAGACGATCCCGGCCCTCGCCGATACCGCCGCCGCCGGGCTGCTCTATCTGATCAGCCGCCGCTTTGCCGGTCCAGCCGCCGGGCTGCTCGCCGCTGCCCTGCTCGTCTTCAGTCCCGGTCCGATCTTTCTCGCCGGTATCTGGGGTCAGTGGGATGCGCTCTCCTCGGCAGTCGCCTTGCTCGCCCTCTGGTTCTACCTGCGCGATCGCCCCGAGTGGGCGCTACCGGCGCTCACCTACGCCGCCCTCGTCAAGCCGCCGCTCGCCGCCCTGATCCCCTTCTTTCTGCTGGCGACGCTGCGGCGCTACATCCTGCCGCTGACGCCGCTTGGCGCTCGGCTCGCGCCGGAGTCCGAGCGCCTGGAGTCGCCGCGCCAGACCGCGCGACGGGCGGCGATCGCCATCGGCGCCTCGATCCTGGTCGTGCTGGTCGTGCTCCTCCCGTTCGATGTCGGGGTGCCGCCGATGCCGACGGAGTGGTCGATCTTCGAGCGGTTTCGCTTCGCGCTCGATGTCTATCCGCTGACAACAGTCAATACCTTCACGATCTGGTGGCCGCTCGCCGACAACTGGCAACCCGACAACCAGACGTTCCTCGGGATCGCCTATCAACGCTGGGGCACGCTGCTGATGGTCTCCGCCTACGCGGTGATTCTCTGGCGCTTCTGGCGGTGGCAGGGGCGAGACGCCGCGCGCAGTCTGGTCTGGGCCTGCCTGGCGACGCCGCTCGCCCTCTTCGTGCTCCCCACCCGCGGGCACGAGCGCTACCTCTATCCCGCGGTGATGATCGCGGCCTTAGTGGCGGCGATCGCGCCACGCCTGCGCTGGCTGGCGGTGGCGCTGGCCCTGACCTATTTCGCCAACATCTACTTCGTCTACGACCTCTACTATGACGTGCCGGCGCCGAAGTTCTTTCACTTCCCCGTCTTCGCGAACGCGGTCTCGATCTTCAACGCGTTCCTTCTCCTCTACGTGCTGGTCCGCGGCCTGCCTCTCCTCGCCAGCGACGGCGAACCCGCGCTCGCCCCGGCCGGGGTCCCCCCGCAGCGAGCCGCTTTCCGCGTCGCGCCGGTGATGGCGACCCGCGCCGCCCTCGGAGCCCGAGTGGCAGATGGACGGCAACTGCTCGGGCGCGCTGGCAGGCTGCCGCTGGTGACGCGTGGCCGGGCGTTGGCGATCGCGCGCTCGCGGGTTGACGCAGGTACGCTGCCGATGTTGATCCCGCTGGGACTCTTCCTGGCGGCGCTGGCGATTCGCGCCCCGAATCTGACCGCGCAGAAAAAGGTCTACTTCGACGAGGTCTATTTCGTCACCACCTCCGGTCAATACGCGGTCGGGAACGCCGACGCCCACTTCTTCTACGTCAACGCTCCCTATGGTTCGGCCTACGAGTGGACCCATCCGCCCACCGGCAAGCTGATCCAGGCCACGAGTATCCTGCTGGCCGGAGACCGGCCGCTCGGCTGGCGCCTGGCCGAGACCGTGGCCGGCGCGATGACGGTGGTGGTCGTCTATCTCCTGGCACTCAACGTCACCGGCAATCTCGGCGTCGCCGCCCTGACCGGGGGGCTGATGCTCTCCGATGGACTGCTGCTGGCGATGTCGCGAATCGGCACCGTCGATGCCTTCGTCGTCCTCTTCACCGCCAGCGCGCTGCTCGCTTTTCATGGCGTCCTCTCGGCAGCGCCGGAGCGGGTCGCCTGGCCGTTGCTGCGGACTGGCGCCCTGCTCGGGCTCGGCATCTCGACCAAGTGGAACGCTACCTACGGCGCCGGGGTGATCGGGCTGGTCACGATCGGCCGCGTCCTGCAGATTGCCTGGCGCTGGTGGCGACGGCGCCGCACCGCGGAGGGACCGGCGGCGTGGGCGGGCCTGCGCGCCCACCTCTTCTGGGTGCCGGTGGCGATGCTCCTGGTTCCGGCGGCAATCTACCTGCTGGCCTACGTCCCCTTCTTCATCACCGGCCCCGGTCGCTCGTGGGGCGATTTCCTCCGGTTGCAACAGTCGATGTTCGAGTACCACTCCGGCGTTGTGCCGTCGCATCCCTATCGCTCGACCTGGTGGGAATGGCCGCTCGCGCTCGGGCGGATGTGGTTCTACTCCGATCGCTCGAACGGGGTGGTGCGCAGCATCTACGTCAACGTCAACCCGGCGCTCTCGCTCTGCTTTATCCCGGCGGTCGCCTGGGTCGCCTGGCACTGGCGACGCGGCCACGGCGCGGCGCTGACGACGCTGCTGGTCGGCTTCTTCGGTCAATGGCTGATCTGGGCGGTCTCGCCTCGCTCCGAAGCGTTCATCTACCACTTTCTGCCGATGGTTCCCTTTGGGTGTCTCGCGGTCGCGGTCGTCCTGAACCACCTCTGGCGCGGCAACACCGCCCAGCGGACGGCCGCCGCGGCGCTGCTGACCACGATCGTCGTCGTCTTCATCTTCTACTACCCGCTGATCACCGCCATGCCGATGACCGAAGCCCAGACCAGCGCCCGCACCTGGTTCGACGACTGGTGGCGCCATCAGTGGAGCGCCTGATGGAGGTCGAGCGACAGCCGTCGCCTGGATCTTCCCCTGAAGCGTCATCGCTCGGGGACGCGATCCCCGTGAGTCCCGCCGCGGAGAGTGCCCTGGTACCCGCCGGCACCTCCAACGACGCTGCCGCCCCGGTACCTGACTCACCTCCGAACGACGCGCTGTGGGAGCGACCCTTCCTCCTCAGCGCGTTGACGCTCGGCGTCTTCTGGGCGATCGAATCGACCGACTACGAGCACACCCAGTGGTGGACGGCGGGTTTGCTCCTGACCGCCGTCCTGATCGGCGCGGCGCTGCTCCGTGGTGTCCGGTTCGCCCCGTGGCTGGTGCTGGCCCACGCCGTCGCCGTCGGCTTTGCCGATCGAGTGGTCCGGTCGCCGGTCGGTGGCAGCGATGTCATCCTCGTCACCAAGGAAGCGATTGGCGTCGTCGCCCGCGGCGAGAATCCGTACACGCACTACTACGAGACGACCATCCCGCCCGGCAGCCCATTCGCGTATCTCCCCGGCGAGCTCCTGTTCCACGCCATCCCGAACGCCATCTTTGGTGGGATCGACCGTGTGAATCAATGGTCTGGCATTGGCGTCGTCGTCTTGCTCGCCGCGCTCGCCCCGCTCGTTGGTCCCGGACGAGCCGCGCTGGCGACCGCGCTCTACGGGACATTTGGTCTCGCGGCGTACCGCGCCATGGACGGAAGCAACGACACCGGCCTCGGATTTCTCCTGGTCCTGGCGACGGTGCTGCTGGCATGGAGCGAGCGTCCGTCCCGCGTCTCCCGCTGGTTCTTCTACGGCAGTGCGATCATCTTTGGCTGGGCGCTAGGCTATAAGCAGTTTGCCGCCCTGATCTATCCGTTTGTCCTGCTCTACCTCCGTCGCCGTGGGGGCGCCTGGCGTGGCCATGGCGCCATCGCCATTGGTCTTCCGGTGGTGGCCACCCTGCCCTTTCTCCTTGTGTCACCGACAGCTCTGCTGAGCGCCACCACCGCGGGGCTGACCTGGCACACGAACGTGTGGGGGCTGAACCTGTGGGCCGGGCTCCAACCGCTCGCACCCGGCCTCGTCGATGCCGTCAGCCCCGCGCTCAACGTGCTCACGCCGCTGGCCCTGCTTGGCATCGCCCTCGCCTTCGCCCTTCGCCCGGCTGCCTCCCTGAGCATCTCCCTGCTGCAGGGACTGGCATTGCTGTTCGCGGCGCTGTTTCTCGCACGGTGGACAACCTCGCCGTACTACACCGGAGCCGGTGCGCTCCTCGCCGCCGCCATCGCCCTGACCCCGCCGGACAGCTGGACCTCCTCGGTACGGAGCACGACCACGGCCACGCCCCCCGATCTGCACTTGGCTCGACATCTGGTGGCGCCATCAGTAGAGCAAGCGGTGCTCAGCCATTCGAATCCTGATCCTGTCTCCGGTATCAGCACCGTCGAAGCACTCGTGCTGCGACCGAAGGAGAGCCGAGAGAGATGAACACAGAGATCGTCCCCGGAGCCGCGCACGGTGACCAGATCACCATTGCCATTGAACGGAAGGCGACTGATCCGGCCGATGGGGTTGCCCTTGCAGGTGGGGAGAGTCGCGCCGACCGTCCAATGCTCCTTGGCACCGCCGTATTGGGAATTTTTTGGGCACTCGGGGCGACTAACTTCAACGATATCGGAGCACATCCTGAAACGGTGGTTCTGCTGGCTGCAGGAATCGTCGTGGCCACCGCTATCGCGCGAAATCTGCCGTTAGCTTCTTGGTCGACGCTCATATATGCGATAGCCGTCGGGAGCGCTGATCGAGTGTTTCGACAGCCTTGGGCTGGTAGCGGAGTCATCCCGGCGACAAAGGAGGCAATCGGCGTTCTCGCACATGGCGGTAATCCGTACGACCACTACTATCAACATACGATGCCGCCCGGAGAGCCATTCGCCTATCCACCTGGTGAAATCGTTTTCTACGCCATTCCTAACGCGATTTTCGGCGGCATTACCCGCGCCGACATCTGGGCGGGGGTCGGCGTTCTGCTCGTGCTAGGCTCATTAGCTTGGTTAGTAGGTCCAGCGCGCGCCGCTCTCGCCACCGCGTTGTTCGGCAGCTTCGAATTAGCCGCCTATCGTGCTACTGACGGGAGCAATGACACCGGTTTCGCCTTGCTGCTAGTTATTGCCATCGCTCTAATGGGATGGAGCGAGCGAGCAGGTCATCGTTCCCGCACACTCTTTTACGGCAGTGCAGTGTTCTTTGCTTGGACACTCCTATTCAAGCAGTACAGCATCCTGGTGTATCCATTCGTAGTGCTCTACTTGCGTCGTCAAGGAGCTGACTGGCGAAAGCATGCCGCCGTAGCCTTTGGCATCCCTGTCATTGTCAGCTTGCCCTTCTTGATCATGGCACCAGGCCGGTTCATCTATGGCCTTACGCTTGGCGTTTCATTTCATACGTATATCTGGGGATTAAATATATGGGCAACACTCGCCGCGATATCTCCGGCGGCAGCGGAGTTCATGCGTCCACTCATTCCACTCATCACAATGGTCGCAGTCGCAATATTAGCTATCATGCTCGCTCGCCGCCCCACAGCGAACTTGGGCCTCGCATTAGGTCAAGGATTAAGCCTGTTCTTTGTGGCGCTTGTCTTTGCCCGATGGACATCGTCTGCCTACTTTGTGGGTCCTGGTGCCGGATTAGCTGCTGCGGTAGCGCTGCTGCCCGCCACATCAGCGCGACGGGGAGGTGACAATAAAACCTCGCCGGCCGGGCAGGAGCTGAAAACCAGCCGCCCCTTTTCCCGGGTCGGTTCCTGGTTCACCGCCGCGAACACGGCACCACCCGTTGGCCCACTTGTAATGCCGACCATCCGTCCTATCATCTGGTCGATTCCTCGCTTGGGGCGGCTCTCCTGGGTGCAGTCACTCCTCCTCACGGCTGTCCTTATTGGAGCGGTGTTTCGGTTCGTCAGCCTTGACACGGTTCCGCCGTCGTTGGAGCAGGATGAGGTCGTCAACGGATATGACGCCTACAGTTTGTTTCTTACGGGTCGAGATCATCTGGGGCATCCGATCTCCCTCGCAGGTCTCGAATCCTATGGTGATTGGGTATCCCCGCTGCTGACGTTCCTCACCATTCCTGTGGTTGGCCTCTTTGGTCTTAATGCTATTGCCATTCGTTCGGTTAGCGCCGCCCTTGGCGTTCTCGCCATCCCATCTGTCTACCTCTTGGCGATGGAGCTATTTCAACGCCGAGCCATCGCGGTACTGGCGGCGTGGTTCATCGCGCTATCTCCTTGGGCGGTGATGACCAGCCGGTATGCCATTCCCCCAGCGACCGTTCCGCCGATGATCACCGTCATGCTCGCCAGCATCTTATGGACCGCGCGACGGCGCAGCACTCACGGAATCGTCGCGGTAGCCCTCTTCACTGGTCTGACGATTCTCGGCTACCCCACGATGAAGTTGTATGTTCCGCTACTTGGCATTGCCGTCCTTGTGCTCTATGGAGGTGCCCTGCTCCGTATCAAGAAGGAGGCTATCGGCTACGCGGCGTTCGTCCTCCTTCTGGTCGCCGGTCCGAATCTGTATTTGTCCGCCCGAGATCCAGCGGGCAAGGCTCGTTACGACCAACTGTCGGTGTTCAATCGAATCGAGAACGTTGATGCCGGAGTATTGGCTCATCAGTACTGGACCTACCTGTCACCTAAATTTCTCTTTCTGAGGGGAGACACCTACGCAAACCGAACGCAGCCTGGCCACGGTATGGAATTGTGGTCCATCCTGCCGTTCCTACTCATTGGTCTCGGCTGGCTGGTGTGGACGGTGGTGCGGCCTCACCCTCCCGCCCATCGGCGACCAGCGGTGCTCCTCCTGGTCGCCCTGGCGCTTTATCCCATTCCTGGCATGCTCACGACCCCCGCACCGCACGCGTCTCGTGGAACCCAGGCCATCCCGCTACTGGCAATCCTCGCGGCCATTGGTGCTGTGACGGCGGGAACCTTCGTCGTTCGCTTACTGCGCCGTCAGCGCCAGCCTGCGCAACGAGCGGCGCTAATTGCGTTGTGGACACTTCCGATCGCAACGCTCATGACATCCGAGGTCGTGAGTCGATATGATAATTATTTCAATGATTATCCAAAGAACTGGCAAGTGGCGTGGTACTTCCAATATGGGTTAGAAGAAACGCTTGCTTATGCACGGGCCCATGAAGCGGAGTACGACGAGATTTGGGTCACGGACACGAATCAACCCTATATTTATGTGGCCTTCTTTGGAAAAGTAAACCCAGATGTCTTGCATCGCACGCTACAATTTCCACGCAATCCGCCAAATACCAATCAAGTGTACGCATGGGGTAAGTATCGCTTTACGTTTACCCATGAAGACCCGCCAGAAGAGCTACGGATCGACCGTCTGTCGATTCTTTACACGGCGTATTCTCCAGGCGGGGATGTCACCTTTGAAGTACGCGGAGGAGACACGGGCGACCGGGGTCGGATTCTCGTTATTCACCAACCACGCTCATAGGAGTTCAGACGTGGGTAGCGAGTCACTTCACTTCGAGCCTGCCCATCATCCCGGCCTCTTTATGACCGGGGATATTGCAGTAGTACGAGTATGTCCCTAACGGTGCCGTGATCGCGGTGCTCTTGCTCGCACCAGGGGCGACATCTATGCTGATCCCCAGCTCATCCACACTAAAATTGTGCGGAACCGATCCTTCATTCTTAAGCGTGATCGTGTCTGTGACACCTGCTTCAACACTAATGACACTCGGCGTGAACGCATACTCAAGCATGTCGATTGACCACTTCACTGGCTGAACGGCCTCGGGCGGCGTCCGCATCGCCGCAGGTGTGGTTGGCACTGGAACCTCCGTGGCAATCATCTCGGAACCAGGCGGCACGTGTTGTGTCCCAACAACGCGCCAGAGCGCGCCCTTCTGCTCCGCATCTGGATCGAGGTCTCGACCAGCCTGGCACATGCAGGCTGTGACGAGAAGCTCACCTGCTTCGTCCTCACCGCCCCCATAGAATGCGATGCCCGATGTATCCATCAACTGGGAGAATCTCCAGCTGCCCGACGCATCTCTTTTCAAGCCGAAAACCCGTCCCGAACAGTAGTCCGCGCTAAAAAATATGCCATCGAGTTCGGGCGACGCCGTGCCACGGTACACCCCAATACCGACAGCGGCGCAGCCATTCGCTCCGTGTTGGTATTGCGCCACTGGGGGTACGCCAACGGAGGAGCAGCTATTTTCTGTTGCCGGATAGCAGTAAGCCCCTTCCATGTGATCCCAACCGTAATTCTCCCCACCAGGGTCCCCATGTGGTTGATAGTCAATTTCCTCCCATTGACTTTCTCCCACATCGGTAAGGTAAAGATCCCCAGTCTTGCGATCGAAGCTAAATTGCCAAGGATTCCGGAGTCCATAAGCCCATGTTTCCTGGCGAACTGTCGCGTCGGAATGGTACGGATTATCGTCCGGAATGCTGTAGGGAAGTTCAGTCGCCGCATCCGCCGCACGGACGTCAATCCGTAACAACTTGCCAAGTAGGCTGCTCATCGGTGCGGGAATCGTTTCAAAGGGATCTTGTCCAGCACCGCCGTCTCCAATAGCTACATAGAGATAACCATCTGGACCGAACTGAAGTTCACCGGCGTTGTGTGCGGGAAATGGCTTGGCCTGAGCAAGCATCTGCACACCACTATTTACATCTGCCTGATTCGGATCGTCAGGAGAAACGTGATATCGCATAAGACGGACGTTTCCGTTTCGCCAAAAGTCGTTGTAATACACGTAGAAGAACCCACTCTGTTTGTAGTTAGGATCGAACGCTAAACCGAGCAGGCCTTGCTCCCAGTGACCTCGCGCCACCTTGGACGTCACGTCAAGGAACGGAGCGTCTTGCAACTTTCCATCCTGAATGATTCGGATGCGACCGGCACGCTCGACCACAAAGATGCGACCACTGCCGTCCCCGGCGTTGGTCACGTTGACCGGCTGGGTCAGCCCATCGACGACCTTGACAAGCTGGATGCCCGGGTCGCCCGGCAGAGCGCCGCCGGGCGTCGCCACCAGATCGCGGAAGGGCGATACCGGGGCGACCGGGGTCTCCTGGGCCGAGATCGACACCGTCGTCACCCATATGACGACCACGGGGATCAGGAGTCGAAAACGGAATGACAAACGCACAGAAAACTCCTTTGGCATGTGACGGTGAGAGCACCACGCCGCGTCGCGATCGGCACGCCGGAGATCGGAGTGTATCCCGGGTCAACCACGCTGTGGAGATGCGTTTCTCTCTCCGCAACATGATGCCATTTCGGCCGGCGTGCGTGGTGACATGTTGGACGGCAAAGGGCATCATCCTGAGCGATCAGCCGCGCTCGTTACCGCGTCGGATCGTGTGGTCTATGCACCTTGACACCGGGCGTATCATTGGGCGGTTTGGCTGTCGCGGATCGGCAGGAGCCTCCGGGCAGTCAGTTCAGAACAGGTCGGGTCGCGGGGTGCGGCCCGAGGAGCCCTAAGCACATGTCCACGAACGATCGAGATGCGTCCTCGTCCCAGCCGAGGACGCCCGGCGACGGTTCGAGAATCGATTCACCCCGCCGGTCGCGCGTGGTGCGCCGAACGCTCGCGCCGCTCGCGGCGCCGGCTGCATTCCCGGCGCCCAGCACCGGCAACGGCGCTCCGCCCGACGCTCCACCAGACGCTCCGCCCGACGCCGAGCCACGACGGGTGACGCTCGCGTCGACCGATGGGAACGACGGCCACGGCACCCAGGAGATTGACCTGGGTCTCGGTCCGGTCAAATCGAAGGTGGTCCGCGTTCCCCGCAAGGAGGGACCGCGCCTTCAGCCCGATCTGGTTGGCAAGCAGCGGCTCCAGGGCCATCACATGGGCGACCGCTACGTGCGCGTCTGCCGGGTCCAGGGAGCCGACTTCGAGCTCGCCGCACCGGGTCATCTGGTCGCTACCGAGGAAGCGCTCGAAGCGCGGGGGTCGGTCGGCCGGGTCTATGGCCGGGTCAAGCGGACGGTGATCGGCGCCCCGCTGACCACCGCTGCCGCGGCGCACGAGCGGCTCACCAAGACCAAGGCGCTCGCCGTCCTCTCCTCCGATGCGCTCTCCTCCGTCGCCTACGCCACCGAGGAGATTCTGCGGGTACTGGTCGGCACCGTTTTGATTGCCGGTGTCAGCGTGCTGACCAATAGCCTCTGGATCGGCATCGCCATCATCGCGCTGCTCGTGATCGTCGGCGTCTCCTACCGGCAGACGATCAAGGCCTATCCGGCCGGCGGCGGCAGCTACATCGTTGCCAAAGACAATCTCGGCACCACACCGGCGCTGACCGCCGGCGCCGCCCTGCTGATCGACTACATCCTGACCGTGGCGGTCAGCATCTCGGCCGGCGTTGCCGCCCTCATCTCCGCGGCACCGAGCCTGAACGAGCACAAGGTGACCCTCGGGCTCGGCTTCATCCTGCTCGTCACGGTGCTGAATCTCCGCGGCATCCGGGAGTCGGGGAGCATCTTTGCGGTGCCGACCTATCTCTTCATCGCTGGCATCTTCGCGATGATCGTGATCGGGTTCGTTCGCAACGCCGCGGACGGCTTCGCGATCACCAAGCCGCCAACCTCGGGGCTGGAGGTGGTCGCCGGGTCGGGGGCGCTGACCTTCTTTGTCATTCTCCGGGCCTTCAGCTCCGGCTGCGCCGCCCTGACCGGAGTTGAAGCGATCTCGGACGGTGTGCCGGCGTTCGAGGCACCGGAATGGAAAAACGCGCGCAGCACGCTGACCGCGATGATCACGATCCTGGCGATCACCTTCGGCGGGATCACCTTTCTTGCCCATCAGTACGGCGCCTATCCGCTCGAGCCGCACGATCCGGCCTATCAGACCGTGGTCTCACAGATTGCCCGGGCGGTCTTCGGCGGCACCAACGCTGCCTATTACTACATTCAGTTCTCGACGCTGGCGATCTTGATTCTCGCGGCGAACACCGCCTTCTCCGACTTTCCGCGGCTCGCCTTCTTTCTCGCCCGCGATCGCTTTCTGCCGCGCCAGTTCACCTTCCGGGGCGACCGCCTCGCCTACTCAACCGGAATCATTACCCTGGGCGTGATGGCGGGGATCGTCCTCGGCATCTTCGGTGGCGAGACCGACCGTCTGATCCCCCTTTACGCGGTCGGCGTCTTTACCTCCTTTACGCTCTCCCAGCTCGGCATGGTCGCTCGCTGGCGACGCCTCCGGGAGCCAGGCTGGCGACAGGGGTTGCCTTTGAACGCGGCCGGCGCCGTCGCCACCGGGATCGTGGCGGTCGTGGTGGCCAGCACCAAGTTCACCCACGGCGCCTGGATCGTGATCGTCCTGATTCCGGTGCTGATCCTCCTTTTCCGGGCTATTCACCGTCACTACGAGATGGCGGCCGGCGAGCTGGCCGCGCAAACGCCGCTCGATCCGAATGAGATCAACCACACGGTGGTCGTGCCGGTGTCGGCCGTGAACCGGGTTGCCCGTCAAACGCTTGCCTATGCCTGCTCGATCTCCGACAACGTCACCGCCGTCCACATCACCGACGACGAGGCGGAGATCGAGTCGATGCGCGAGGCGTGGACCGCGCTCGGCACCGATGTGCCGCTGGTCATCATCGAGTCGCCCTATCGCTCGCTGGTGGGACCGCTGCTCGCCTACATCGACGAGGTCGACAAGCAGCGGCCGGATGACACCCTGACGATCGTGTTGCCGGAGTTTGTTGCTCGCCATTGGTGGGAGCAGTTGCTGCACAACCAGACCGCGCTCCGAATCAAAGCGGCGCTGTTGTTCCGCCCCGGCACCGTCGTCACCAGCGTTCCCTACCACCTGGCGCGCACCAACGGTCGCCCTCCGACCGCCACGCCCGGTCTCGGTCGCCGACTCTAAGGCGCGACGATGTGCATCGACCCGGGATCCCCATCGTGACGGGGATGGTGGGGATCATCGGGTGCGATTGGGGGCCGAGGAGCATGCAGCCGCCTCCGGAGCGAAGCGCCTGTATCAGTCCTTCGCCTGCCATCCGACGGCGCTCTTGCTGGCGGGCGCGTCAATGATCCACCTGTCTGATGCGCTCCCGATCCGTGATCCCCACGGGTGATCGCGCAGCGTCGCCATGGCTCTGTAGGCCGGTTCACGACGCCGCCGTCGCGGCTGGCCAGCCGCGACGCCTTCAGGCCCGACGGCATGACGACCACAAACCGGCGCGCCCGCCAGTTGTCACACCACCCGTGGCATGACCTCGGTGGCGAGGAGCTCCAGGGTCTCCTGGTCGGCGGCGTCGACCTGGACGACGAAATACTGGATCCCGGCGTCTACCCGAGCCTGGTAGTGCTCGGCCACCTGCTCGGGGGTCCCGGCGACGGTCGCGCTCGGCCGGGCCCGCCGCGTCGCCGGCGATGCCGAGGCCGCCGAGCTTGCCTCGATCCGATCGAGCTTGGTTCGCACCGCGGCCTCGGTCGACGCCAGCACCAGCCGAAGGGTGAAGTGGGTCCGCAGCACCTCGTCTGGTGGCCGGCCAACCTCGGCACAATGTCGCGCCAGCGCGTCGAGTCGACGATGAACCGCCTCCAGACCCGCCCCTTCCAGCCCACCATCTTTCTCGTCGAGCTCGTTGATGTTGCAGGCATCGGCAACGCGCGCCACCTGCCGCAGGGTGAGCCGCTCGCCGTTGCCACCGATCACGATCGGTGGCCGCGGCCGCTGCACCGGCGGCGGAAGCAACCGCAGCTCGTCGACGCGGTAGTGCTGGCCGGAGAAGGAGAACGGCTCGTCCGCCCCCCACAATGCGGTGATGATCGTGATCGCCTCGGCAAGCGCAGCGTGACGATCGGGAATGGGCGGCATCGGCACATCGAAGGCGCGAAACTCGGACGCCAGCCAGCCGATCCCGAGACCGAGCACCAGCCGGCCCCCGCTCAAGACATCGAGATCGGCCCCAAGCCGGGCGAGGTGCGCCGGGTGGCGATAGGGAACGCAGTTGACGATCGAGCCGAGGCGGACGCGCTCGGTGACGGCGCTCAGCGCCGAGAGGCACATCCAGGGGTCGGCCTGCAGCGACGGGTGATCGAAGATGAAGAGCCCGTCGAAGCCGAGCCGGTCGACCAGCTGCCCCGCCTCGAGCAACCGCGGCAGCACCTCCGGCCGCACCACCAGCTGCACTCCGAACCGCACCCCATCATCGGCCGCTGCCACCCACGGATGCACTGCCATGGTCTTTGCCTTTCCGTGCTCGCCACTGGCCCCCGGCCGATCATACACGGCAAAACGGCGCGCAGTGGATCATCCTTCGGAGTAGCCAGGGGAGAGGCTCAACAGCAGCGCCATGACGCACGCCGTGGAAGCGATCACGGATCTTCCCGTTGGGGAGAAGGGAGAGAAGGCACATCAACGAGCCGAGGGGCAAGAAAATACCCCAGGTTCGTCACCCGCCAGCGAAGACGGGGAGAGGATCCTGGGGAATACACCGTTAAGCGTAGAGTGTGGCAGCGGCCATCGTCAACGACATCTACATCGGATCAGTCAAGGCAACAAAGCGTGGGGCAAAATCTAACCCCGGAACCATGCTCTCCTGGGGAGATCACAGGAAACCCCAGGGTGTGACCGAAAATTAACAGATCGAGGACTGGTCTCACGCCGGGATCAATCCCCACCGACCGCCTCATCCCCATGCTCGCGCAGCCGCTCGATCGCGGCGGCGATCCGGCCGCGGCAGCGGGCGGCGCCGATCACTCGCATTGTCTCGAACAACCCCGGCGACTGCGCTCGCCCCGTCACGGCGACGCGGATCGGCATGAAGAGCTGCCCCGCCTTGAGACTCAGCTCGTCGGCTAGGGCCCGGAAGCGCGCCTCGGTGGCCGCTTCATCATCGAGGTCGACCTCGTCGAGCACCTGTTCGACGGCGACGAGGGCATCGAGCGTCTCTTCCAGCTCCATCTTCTTCGGGATCAAGAGTGCCGGGTCGTACGAGTCAAGCTCGTCGCGCAGAAAGTAGCGGAGCAGGTCGGGCGCCTCGGCCAGGGTCTCGATCCGATCCTTGAGCAGGGCCACCGCGTCCCGGACCCGGGCAAAGTCGGCGCCGGCCGGGTCTGCCGCGGTTGCCTCCACCAGATCGGCATCGACCAGGAACGGGATCACGCGCGCGGTCAGATCGTCGAGACTCAGGATGTGATTGATGTACTGCTGGTTGAACCAGCGGAGCTTGGCATAGTCGAAGGTCGCCGGCGACGCACTGACGCGCGCCAGCGAGAACTTCTCCAGCAGATCCTGCCGCGAGAAGATCTCGGTCTGACCGTCGAGACTCCAGCCAAGGAGCACCAGGTAGTTGGTCAGCGCCTCAGGCAGATAGCCCTGGCTTCGGAACTCCTCCATCGCCGTCGCGCCATGCCGCTTCGAGAGCTTGCCGCCCCCCGGCGCCAGGATGAGCGGCATGTGCGCCAGGACCGGCATCTGCCACCCAAACGCCTCGTAGAGCCGGACGTGCAGCGGCGCCGAGGGAATCCACTCCGGGCCGCGGGTGATGTGGGTGATCGCCATCAGGTGATCGTCGACGACGTTGGCGAGGTGATAGGTCGGAAAGCCGTCCGACTTGAGAAGGACCAGGTCTTCCAGGTTGCTGTTCTGATAGACGATCTCCCCCCGCAGCAGATCGGTGAAGCGGGTCTCACCGTCAAGTGGCATCGCGAAGCGCACCACGTGCGGCGCCCCGGTCGTGAGGTGTGCCTCGACCTCCTCCGCGGGGAGGTTCCGGCAATGCCGGTCGTAACCGGGCGGCTCGCTCCGGGCCCGCTGCTCCTCGCGGACGCGCTGCAAGCGCTCAGGGGTGCAGAAGCAGGGATAGGCGTGACCCGCCGCGACCAGGCGCTCGGCATGCTCCCGATACATCTCGACGCGCTCGCTCTGGACATAGGGGGCATGTGGTCCCCCGATGTCCGGTCCCTCTTCCCAGCTCAGCCCGAACCAGGCCAGGACGTCGAGGATCGCCCCGGTGGCCCCCTCAACGAGCCGGTTCCGGTCGGTATCCTCGATTCGCAATAAAAAGTCGCCGTGGCGCCCCTCGCGCGCAACTTCGCCATGGGCAAAGAGCCAGGTAAAGAGCGCGGTCCGCGCTCCGCCGACATGGAGCGAGCCAGTCGGGCTCGGGGCAAAGCGAACGCGGACAGGTGCGGTCGAGGGATCGTTCATGCCCAACGGGGTCCTCTCTGGAGATGAAGGTTGCTGGAGATCAGATTGGCAGATCGCGGGCGCGAGTATACCGCGCGTCCGGCGCGACGCCGTCCGTGGTCGTATCGCGTCGTGCTTTAGCCTGTGTCGTGGAGCTTGAGATCGGGGGTGCGCTGGAAGTGGTCGAGATTCCTCGTCACGGGTGTCAGGTCGTACTGCAACGCCGTCGCGGCGATCAGAATGTCAGGATCGCCGATAGACGTGCCGTCTCGCCGAAGTGTGCCTCGGATGTACGCATATCGACGCATGATCTCCTCGTTCAACCCAATGACCTCGACGACGCGTAACAGGTCCAGAAAGCTCGCCTCCTAAGCGGACTGGTCATGCATACTGAAGGAGATACGCTGATAAATCTCCCTATCGGTGATAAGACTCAGACCGACCTTTGCCCGAGTCAGCACAGCGAAAAGGTCCCGAGCGGACTGGGTACCCTTGAGGTAGTCGACGACCCGATCGGTGTCGACCAGATAGCTCACAGATCGACGGACGGGCGATCGTCGATCTCCCGATCAGCAGAGATCTCATCAAGCATTCGATCCGTGTCGATCGCGTTCCAGCTACCCGCGACAGACCGGAGCGCCTCGTCATCGGCCGGACTCTTCCGCCGCCACGGGAAAGCGGCAACGAGGTCGACCGGGTCGATCATCGCCAGTGCTTCACCATTCCGGCGCAGCAATCGAGCCTCACCCGTCACACGAACCTCCTCGATCACGCGCGGGAAGTCTGGCCCATCTTCTACATCGATCGCTGATATTGCTCGCGCCACGCTCGTCCACCTTTCTCCCCAGTGGCTGGCATCGTTTGAACGTCGAAGGACCATCTCGACGTATGGTACCCCCTCGGGTACGACACACCGTCCGTTGCCCTTTGCGTTCACCGATCTGAGTCTTGCGTCGCCCCCCGTCGATCACGCAGGCAAACCCGCAACGCTGCCGGACTGCGCGCGTCATAGGGTCGGGAAGAGAGACACGCTCATCAATCGTGGGCGCGGAGCCGGGGATTTCCAACTTCGTCCAGGCCTAAATGGACGAGGTAGAGGGAGAGGAAGAGCACCATCAGGGTGACGACCGGCGTCACCCACCACCACCACAGGTTCTGAAACATGGCGTTGTAGCTCAGAACCGACCAGTAGATCATCATCCCCAGCGTGATTTCCCGCTGCGGACCGAGACCGAGAATGGAGAGACCGGACTCGGCCAGGATCGCGACGATGAAGGCGTTGAGGAAATTCGCGCCCAGCCAGGTCAGCGTGTGCGGCAGCAACTCCCGGAAGATGATCTCAACGTTATTCATCCCGTTGAGGCGCGCGACCCGCACGAATGGTCGCTCCTTCAAGCTAAGCGCCTGCGCCCGCATGGCACGGGCGGGCCAGGACCAGGCGAAGCAGCCAATGATGAGCGCCATCACGAAGACGCTCACGCCCTTCAGCAATGATGCAAGCAGGATCAAAAAGAGGATCGAGGGCACCGAGAGGAAGACGTCGATCAGAATCCGCAATCCCGCATCGATCTTGCCACCGAAGTACCCGCTTGTCAGTCCGATCGCCGCACCCAGAACCGTTCCGATCGTCGCGGCGATCAGACCGACTTTCATGGAGTTGGGCACGGCCTGCGTCATCTGCACGGAAATGCTCTGACCAAGCGAGGTTGTCCCCAGGATCGCCGCCGAACTTGGCGCCTGGTTTCTCGGAAAGGCGCCCGTCCTCCGATCCGCCGGGTCAACGAAGAGGCTCCCCAGCAAGGTCGATAGCGCGAGCGCCAGGAAGACGATCGTGCCGAACACGAACTTGCGATTGCCGCGAATCAGCGTGGAGAACGCCGGGCTCTCCGCAACCGGCAACGGGATCGATTCCTCGAGAGGCGCGATCACGGCCATGGTTAGGACCTTCCCGATCCACCGGCGCGAATCCGTGGGTCAATCAGCGGATAGGCCATGTCGATCGCGAAATTGATCGCGGCGACACAGACAACGATCAGGAGGATGCCACCCTGGATCACCGGATAGTCGAACTGCTTGATCGAATTGAAGAGCAGGTAGCCAACGCCGGGATAGGCGAAGATTGATTCCGTGATCAGGGCCCCGCCGACGATCGTCCCCAGCGACAGCGCGAGGCCGGTCACCTGAGGCAGCAGCGCATTCCGAAACGCGTATGCCCAAAAAATGCGCCGTCGTGGAAGCCCCTTCGCCTCTGCCCAGAGGATGTAGTCCTGCCCCTGCTCGGAAATGATCAAGCTCCGCATGCTCAGAAACCACCACCCGAGCGAAACGAGGATGATGCTCAGGGCCGGCAGCGCACCGTGGCGCAGGACGTCACCGGCGAAGGCCAGCGAAAACTCCCGCTGGGCGCCGGCGGCGTAGGCACCGGAAAGTGGCAGGACCGGCCATTGGAACGCGAAGACGTAGATCAGGATGATCGCCAGGATGTAATAGGGGGTGGTGTAGAGCACGAGCGCAACGGGCACGATTCCTCGCAGCACGCGCGATCGCTCCCCTGACCAGCCAACGAGCGCGCCGAGGAGAGAGCCTACTATCCAACTCACCAGCGTGGTCACCCCGAGCAGCCCCAGCGTCCAGGGGAGCGCCGCCCACAACTTGTCGCTGACGCGCGTCGGGAAGTTGGTGATGGAGTATCCCAGGTCCCCCTGGCCGAGCTGGCGCAGATAGGCGACGTATTGCGCGCCCACACTCTTGTCAAGTCCGAACTTGTGCCGGTACTCCGCGAGCAGCGCCGCGCTGCTGCCGCCACCGCCTCCGCCCGACCGTGACATTTTGACGAAGATGTCGCCCAATGGATCGCCGGGCACCAGGCGCGGCAAGACAAAGACGACCGTCACCGAGATCAGGACCGTCGCGACAAAGATGACGACCCGTTCGGCCAGGTATCGTGCCGACACGACCAGCCCCCTCCCCGTGTCGCCACCAGTTCCGGCCGCCAGATTCCCCCATGCAACTGAGGTACTGGCGGTCGGAAAACCGGCAGCTTGCCTGCTGAGGCGTGTTGCGGAACCTGCCATGCGCGGCGGTTCAGCCGGCTCATGGAAGTCAGCCCTGGGAACTCTCTGGTTGCTGTAGCCTCGGGCACGACGCCGGGACGGCCGATGTCGGCCAAAACGCCGAGGGTGCTAACCCGCGCTAGCTCCCGGCGGCTTTGACCCCGCCGACCACCTTGTCGGTTTCCGGGTCCATGTAGCCATTGACGACCAGGTTGAAGGTCGCCCACCAGCTGACCGGCATGTTCCACGGATTGTCCGCCGTCGGCCACCCCGTCCAGTAGGTCGAGTTGAACGGAACCAGCGCGGGCGCCTGGACCAGCGGAATTGCCGGCATGTCCTCGTACCAAATCGCCATCGCCTCGTGGACGAGCGGCGTCAAGGTCGCGGTGTCGTCCGGCGGCGTCTGGAAGATCTTGTCCACGACGGCGTCGAACGCTGGATTCTTGTAGCGGAACGAATTGCGCTCGAACGTCGACCCCAACTCGCCGAGTGGCACAAAGAACTTGCTGTGGAAAAGTTCCAGGTTCTCGGCGATCGAGCCAGGGCAGAAGGAGTGCATCTTGATATCGTAATCGCCGCGCAGGACCGTGTCGCGGAGGACGCTGCCGGCCAGCGGCTGGATCTCCACGTCGATCCCGGCCGCGGTGAGTTGATCGGCCAACACCTGGCCGAGCTTGACCTCTTCGTTCGAGTCAGTGTCGACAATGTACCGAAGTTTGAGGCTCCCTGGCTCAACCCCGGCATCGGTGAACAACTGCGTCGCCTTGGCCTGATCCGTCGTGCCGGCCCCGTACTGGTCTTGCAAGTCTTTGATCGCGTCGTAGTACGGCTGATTCCCGGCGTACTCGGGCCAGAGCCCCGAGAGGGGGACGGTCGAACCCTCGTACGCGAGATCGACGATCGCCTGGCGGTCGATCAGGAGGGAAATGGCCTGCCGCACTTCCTTTTTGTCAAGCCCCGGTGTCGCGTTCTGCACCATCAGCAAGCGCGGGCAGGGATCGGACCACGCATAGGGCTTGTCTTTGGTCCACGCGCTGACTTTATCGTTGCGTTGGGCCACTTCGAGGAACGATCCGGTCGAGAGGATGCCGATAAACGGCGTGTCGAGCTCGTTGTTGGCCAGCGCAAAGGCCACACTGGTTTCAGCGCCCATGTTCACGAGTTGGATGGTCTGGGGCCCCGGCGTGAGGCCGAACACCTTGGTTGCCCACCAATCGTCGCGGCGCTCCCAGGTCACGGCATTCTGCGTCGCGTCCTTCAGCTTGTATGGACCCGTGCCGACCGGCGGGTTGTTCTTGAACGTCGCGACATTTTGTCCGTCCCACACGTGCTTCGGTTGAATCGTGATGCCGCCCCAAACTCCGACCGCCGGGAAGGCCTCGCGATTGAGGTGGTAGCGCGGATTGGGGATGAGGAGATTGAACTTGACGTTGAGATCGTCGACCTTTTCGACGGACTTGACCGCCTGATACGTCTCGGCGGCCCATGCTAACGTCGGATTCGCTTTCAGTAAGTCGTAGGTGAAGACCACGTCGTCGGCGGTGAACGGCTTGCCGTCGTTCCAGGTGACTCCGTCGCGCAGTTTCACGGTGAGGCTCGTGAAATCGTCGCTGTATTCGTAGCTTTCCGCGAGCCAGGGAATGTACTCCCCCGTCTCCAGGTTCTGGTAGAAGAAATACTCGTAGTTGAACTGGTGCAACCCGGTTTTCGAGCGATCCTGTCCGGTCCAGGATGTCATGTTGAAGTTGTCCGGGTTTTCGATCGTGCCGTTGATCGCGATCTTGAGCGTCCCTGCCCGCGTCGCGTCCTGGGCAGACACTCCGGTCGCGTGGGCGGAGATCAGCACGCCAACCAGCGGCGCGCTAAGGCCGAGCATCGCCGCGCGTTTCACGACGTCGCGCCGGCTCATTCGTCCAGTCAGGCTCTCAGCCAACAACGCATCGAACGCTTCTCTTCGATCTGCCATGACCTGCTCCTTTGCGATCGCGGCGTTCCGAACCACGCTGTTCGGTACGACGCCAATAGAAAGACACGGATGACGGAAGACGCGAACCACTGGAGTCCCGGTGACCGGTACGTCCGTCCTCGCCAGATGTCCACTGCGTCATTGCGCTCTATACGGCGCAGCGTGCGTTTCGTCAAGTGAGCACCAATGCGTTCGACGGTGCCCAATGCACCTCCTTCCACGCCGGATCAGTGTCCGTCCCGCGCCGCGAGCGCATCTCGAGCCGGCTCCACCGGTGTGACGGGTGCGTCCTCACCGCCAGACACGCCTTCACCCCAGACGTGCTCCGGATCGGGCAACGGAATGGAACTGATCAGCAGCTTCGTGTACGCGTGCTGGGGATGCTTCACGACCTGCTCTGGATCCCCAGCCTCCACAACTTCCCCACGGTGAAGCACGATGATGCGATCGCTAATCTGGTAGGCGGTGGCAAGGTCGTGCGTGATGTAGATCAACGAAATGCCGAACTCCTGCTTGAGTTGAAGCAGGTTGGCCAGCACCGTCACACGCAGCGACGCATCGACCATCGAGACCGGCTCGTCGGCGACGATCACCTTCGGCCGCAGGAGAAGCGTGCGGGCAACCATCGTCCGCTGGCGCTGCCCGCCGCTCAATTGGTGCGGATAGCGGCCGAGCGTCTCCTCGGGGCGGAGACCAACCGCACGCAGCGCCTGCTCCATAAGGCGGCGGGTTTCCTCCTTCGAGCTCGCCAGCCGAAATTTCGCGATCGGAGTGGTGAGAACATGGTCGACTTTGTAAAAGGAGTTGTACACACCGTACGGGTCCTGAAAAATCGCCTGCACATCACGTCGGAACGTGCGCCGGGCATTCCGCGGGATGTGGCGCAGATCGGCGCCGTGATAGAGCACGTCGCCCGCGGTTGGGATTTCCAAACCGAGTAAGAGATTCGCCATCGTGGACTTGCCGCTACCACTCTCGCCGACGATGGCCGTGATCGAGGGGTGGTCGCCATCGATCGCGAGCGAAAAGTCGTTCAACGCGACGACTTCGCGCTGCCGGCCAAAGCCGCCACCGCCGAAGACCTTGCTGACCTTGCGAAGCTCGAGCAGCGGCGTCATGACGCGTCGTTCCGCGCGCTCGCCAGGCGTGCGGCGGTGAGCGACGCCGTGGCCAGGAACGAGTCCTCCCGATTGAACGTCGGCAGGCTGTCCATCAGGAGCCGAGTGTAGGGATGATTCGGATGCGCGAAGATCTCTTTAACGCCATTCATTTCGAGCAGCCGGCCGCCGCGCATGACCGCGACCCGCTGGGCAAAGTGGGCCATCAACCCGATATCGTGCCCGATGAGGATCACCGCCGCGCCCAGCTCATCCTGAACGCGCCGCAGCGTCTCCATGACCCGCTTTTGCACGACGACATCGAGGGCACTGGTCGGTTCGTCGGCGATGATGACCTTCGGTCCTAAGCAGATGGCCGCCGCGATGCACACGCGCTGCTTCATGCCGCCGCTGAGCTGATGCGGATAGAGGTCCGCCACGTCCGGCGACAGATCGACGGAATGGAGGAGTTCCGTCACGCGCGCTTCGCCTTCCCGTTTGGTGAGCCTGATGCCGTGTGCCGTCATCCCGTCGATGATTTGGGGTCGAATCCTGAGGACAGGATTGAGCGAATTCATCGCCCCCTGGGTCACCAACGCGATCTTGGCCAGCCGTTGTCGGCGCATCTCCTCGTCAGTGAGCGCCAGCAGGTCCACACCATCGAGCAGAATGCGGCCCGAGACGATGCGGCCTGGCGCTTTGATGAGGCGCATGGTGGCAAGGGCGATGGTCGATTTGCCTGAGCCTGATTCACCAATCAAACCGAGGCGTTCGCCCGGATCCACAGCGAAGCTGACGCCGTCAACGGCCTTGACCGGCCCTCGCGACGTGGAGAAGTGGACGTTGAGATCGACGACTTCCAGCATGGACGTCATGGAGCACCGCCGGTGGTTCGCACCCTTGGTAACCGGGGTCGCACACGGATCGCAATGATCCCCGCGTTGTAGATGTGGTCTCGGCGGCAGTCTAGGGTTTGGCCCTGCTACTGTCAACACGTCGTCATGCGCGATGCAGGGCTTAGGCGTCAGTGAGGAAGCAGGGAGCGGGCTCGGTGGCGAGGATGGATGTGCTGGACGCATCCGTTTCCCGCACAGGGAACCCACCATGCAGGCGACGTCGTCGTGTGCACCCGTGGCGACGCCGGTCGTCCCGTCGCGTGTCTCCTTGGCCTCCACGGTGGCCGCGATGCCCGATCCCCGGCGCGTTGCCAGCATCCGGCTCCGGATCACCACATGCTGAGCCAGCGGTGAATGATGAATGGGATGCAGCGTGTCGTCCGCGTCTGCCGGGTCACGCCCAGACGCGGACTGCCCAGGGGAACCACCGCCCGAACCGCCGGAGCGTGGACCACAGCACCCGGAGACCGAAGTACCCCAACGCCAGGCCGCAGAGCGCGTTCACCCAGCGGAAGAGCCGTCCCCCGACGAACCGGCGACCCCAGCCGACCGCGGCCGCCATCCCCCACCCCCACAGCGATGCGCCGACGAGGAAGGCGGCCAGGAACAGGGCGGCCCGACTCGCCGCCATCCCGTCGCCGCCGGTGGCCACGACGCCACCGCCGATGCCCGCCCAGAACGCGATGCCGGCGGGGTTTGCCAGCCCGAAGACGAGACCGACGGCGAAATCACCGCCTGTCCGTGCCGGAGCCTCGGGCGGTTCGCCGCCTGAGACGGCCTCGGCCAGCGACGCCCGCGCCAGGGCGAACAGGAATCCGGCGCCGGCGAGCCCGAGCGCCAACGCGATGGCGTCGTAGCGGACCAGGACGGCCGCCCCGGTGAGGCCGACAACCGCCCACGCCCCATCACCGACCAGCGAGCCGGTCTGCACGAGCAGGGCGGCGCGGAAGCCACGGAGCAGTCCTCGCCGCAGGGCCTCGGTGTTGACCGCGCCGGGCACCGCCGCGTAGGCCGCCCCCAGGCCGACCGCCGAGACTACGAACGCCACCGCGTCTGGCATGCTCCCTCCCCATCGTTCGGGCAGCCGCGTGCCGGGTCGCCCGGTCCCTTCCGTTCGGATCACGACAGGGTATCATCGAGGAACACTGGTTGGGCTCGACGCCGCAGGTCCGTGGACCGGGTTGGGGCGCTCGGCGGGCCATGTGGGGCCGCCGGGCTACCATCCGACGGTGCTCCGGTCGCTGGAGGTCCAGCGGCGTCGCCTGAGCGTTTCGACGCCCCGTTATCCCTACTCTCGGCACCCGTGCCCACAGGACTGAATCGGGCGCATCCTCCATGAGCCTGGCGTCGTCGTCTATCTCTACCCGCCGCACCATGAGATACGATGGGGAATGGAGCTCGTGTTCGACGGTGATCGGGGCATGGTCCGCGCGATCTGCAACGGTGAGCGCTCGGCACGATGGAACGTAGATGATCCTGACGATATGCTTCTCTCGCTCGACCCGCCCGACATGCAGAATCGCCTCTCGGCGACAATGCCCGCGCTGGCCCGATCGCGACTCGTGAAGGATGTGCCCACCATGGCCATGACGCAGACCTGGAACACCGCCGAGCTCGTTGCCAACGACCAGGCCCACCTGCTCCACCCCGTCTCCAACCTCCATGCCGTCCGTCGCGACGGGCCACTCGTCTTCGTCCGCGGCGAGGATGTCTTCCTCTGGGACAGCGATGGAAAGCGCTATCTCGACGCCTTCGCGGGGCTCTGGAACGTCAATGTTGGCCACGGTCGCCAGGAGCTGGCCGAGGCGGCCGCCGCGCAGATACGGGAGGTCGCCTTCGTGCCGACCTTCTTCGGCCTCGCCGCGCCACCAGCGATTGAGCTGGCCACCCGTCTGGCCGAGCTCTTTCCCGATCCGATCAACCATTTCCAGTTCACCTCGGGTGGGGCCGAGTCGAACGAGACCGCCCTGAAGATCGCCCGCTACACCTGGCATCTGCGCGGCAAGCCAGACAAGGTCAAGGTCATCTCCCGCAAGATGGCCTACCACGGCATCGCCATGGGCGCCCTCGCCGCGACTGGGATCCCGGCCTACCACGAGGGGTTCGGTCCGGCTACCCCTGGTTTTCTGCATCTCACCCCGCCCTATGCCTATCGCCATGGCGAGGGCATGAGCGACGAGGCGTTCATCGCCATGCTGGTCGATGAGCTGGAAGCGACGATCGCCCGGGAAGGCGCCGGCACGATCGCGGCGATGATCGGCGAGCCGGTGCAGGGTGCTGGTGGTGTCGTGGTTCCGCCCGATCGCTACTGGCAGGCGATCGCGCCAGTGCTGCAGCGGCACGACATCCTGCTGATCTTCGATGAGGTGATCACCGGGTTTGGTCGCACCGGCACGCTCTTTGGCATGCAGCAGTACGGGGTGACCCCCGATATCGTTTCCTTCGCCAAGGGAATCACCTCTGGCTACATCCCACTTGGTGGCGTCGGTGTCTCGGATGAGATCTTCGAGACCCTCGCCGAGCCAAATCGAATGTTCATGCATGGCTTCACCTATTCGGGTCACCCCGTTGCCTGCGCGGTGGCATTGCCGAACATCCGGATCATCGAGGAGGAGCGGCTGCCACAAAACGCGGCCATTGCCGGCGACTTTCTGCTGAACGAGCTGAGCCAGCTGCTGGATCGTCCGTACGTCGGCAACGTCCGCGGCAAGGGACTGATGCTGCTGGTTGAGGTCGTCGCGGACAAAGCGACCAAGGCGAAGTTCGACCCGGCGCACAACATCGGCGGCAAACTGGAGCGCGTTACCCGCGAGCGCGGCGTCATCGTGCGCTGCACCAATGACGGCATCGCGATGGCGCCACCGCTCACGATCCAGCGCCCGGAACTGGAAACACTCGTCGGCGCCATCGCCGACGCGCTGGATGAGGTGCTGGGGTAAGGAGTACGGTTCTGGCGCGGCTGTGAGGGAGCGACATTCCAATCAACCGCTATGCAGCACCGTCCCCCGAAGATGCTGTTTATGATCGTGGAGCGTCGCTATTTTTCGAGATGATGACGACCGAAGGCAGAGACGATGACCCAGGCACTCCAAAGATCGAACCGTCGAAGTCGGGAATCGCTGTGCGATCATGCCGACGACACTGCGGCAGATGAGCGACTCATCCGCCAGTATATTGAGCGCGATCCATTCGATCTCGGCCCCGACGATGCCCAGATCGTCGGACACGGTGTAGCTGTGTGGGCACTCCTGACGTACCTTCACAGCGTTGACAACGACGTGGTGCGCACGGCGATTGACTACGGTCTCACCAGGGATGCCGTCGAGGCTGCCATCCGCTACTACTGCCGCCATCAAGAGGTGATTGACGCACGCATATGCCTCAACGAATCAATGTCGTCGTAGGCCACAGATCGCGTGGCCCGCTTCTATCTCGATAACGATGTGCCTGACGCCTTGGGCGGCTTCCTTGCCCGGCGGGGTCATGACATTCTTCACACGCGGCACCATGGGCAGGCCCGTGCGACCGACGATCAGCAGCTCCTCACCGCCGTCGAACTCAACCGCATTCTCCTCACGCACAACGCACGTGACTTCTTCCTCATTCACCACGCTTGGCGACTGTGGCCCCGCATCTATGGCGTAGCGTGGCCACGTCATAGCGGCATCTTGGTTGTTCCGCAACCTCCCCGGCTAGCGATCGACCGAGCTGATGAAGAGATTGACCATTTCGTCCAATCCGGCCAGCTACTCGCGGATGAGCTTCATCGATTTGCCGGACCCGGCCAATGGACGCGGCAGCGTGTGGACTGACACGACGCGATGAATACGGCGGAGACGACACGGCGATTCGCCGAGGACTATGCTGTAAACGGGTCGTGCATCTCCTTCGACGCCGGTACCCGAAAACGTCATGCGGCGTCCGGGCGACGGCGAATCCGCTCCTTTGGCTCGTTTACAGCCAACCCGGTCGAGTTGGAGAGCAGGCAGTCGGTCCGCTGCCTCGCTGTCGACGCCAGGCGCGGTGAGCATGGTGAGTGGAAACACATTGCAACGCCGAGGAAGGGATTGTCGTGAGCAGGCCAGCACGTGTTCGACATGTCGCTGAACCACCACCGAGCGACAGATGATGGTGCAATCCCAACAAGCGCCCCGGGCCGTGCTCTGGGACATGGATGGCACGCTGCTCGATTCCGCCGAGTTCCACTGGCTGAGCTGGCGAGCGGTGATGGCCGCCGAGGGGCGGGAGATGTCGCACGAGCATTTCCTGAGCACCTTCGGGCGTCGCAACGATGCCATCCTGCGCGGGCTCTTTGGCGACGACTTCCCGGACGCCGAGGTCGTCCGGATCGCGGCGGCCAAGGAGGAGCGCTACCGGGCGCTGGCGCTGGCCGGTGGGGTCGAGCCGCTGCCGGGGGTTCGAGCCTGGCTGACGCATCTGCGTGCCGGCGGCTGGCGCCAGGCCATCGCCTCCTCCGCACCACATCTCAACATCGCCGCCCTCGCCGGGGCCCTGGGGATAGTCGCGATGTTCGACGCCGTCGTCGGCGATGAGGACGTACGCCACGGCAAACCGGACCCGGAGGTCTTTCTCACCGCGGCCGCCCGGCTCGGCGTCGTGCCGGCGCGCTGCGTCGTCGTCGAGGATGCCGCTGCCGGCATCGAGGGAGCTCGTCGCGCCGGGATGCGCTCAATCGCGGTCGGTCCGGGTCACGCCGATCATAACGCCGATCTCGCCGTCGCTACCCTCGATCTGCTTCCCGCCGACGCCTTTGACCGGTTGGTGCCGGCCGCACCGCCGGTGCGGTAGGGGACGGGTCGACACGGCGCGGCACCCCGTGGCTCTGTGTTCCCAACAATCGGCCGCAAGGCAAATCCACCGCACACCTCCCGGTGGGCGCAACCTGTGAGTCCACACGAGCGCGTGTCACGTCTCTCGTCTCCAAACAATTGCACCACCGGCAGTTCCAGACGCTGAGAGGCCCCATGCGCAACGATCTGGGAGAGCGGTCCCCTGGCGTGTCGCCTAATCGGTGACGGCCGGGCCAATGAGCGTGGGCGGGGACCGTCGAGCGACGCCGCCACGATCGGCTCAGGCCGAACCTCGACGCGCACGGCGACGGACCCGACCGGCCAGTCGCGCCACCGATCCCGGGATCATGCCGGAGCCGATACACCCTGACGAAGCTCGGCGAGTGTGGCCACCTCCGCGGCCAATTGCCGCAGGGCATCCCGCAGCTCGGGCGGGTGCCGAACCTCGAACGGGCAGCCGAGCCCCACCAGCAAGCGAGCGGTCCAGTCCAGATCGTCCGCGAAGACGCGCAGCACGACCCCTTCGGCGGTCGCCTCCAGAAGGGCGAGACGAGCCGGCACGAGGCGCCGCGCCCGCTCCAGGTTGACGCGCAGCAACACCTCGACCCGCCACGTCCCGGGAATCGTCGCCAGCGCGTGCTCGACGTAGGCCAGGCTGTCGAAGTTCGGTGGCCGGATGAACGATTCCGCCCGCGGCTCGACCGCCAGGACCCGATCGAGCCGAAAGGTCCGAAGGTCACCCCGCAGATGGCAATACCCGGCCACGTACCACCTCCCCCCGAGGTAGACGATCCCATACGGATCAACCGCGCGGCCCGTCTCCTCCTCACGGACGGAGACGTAGCGCAGCCAGACCTGTCGCTCTTCCTGCGCGGCGACGCCGAGGGTGGCCACGACCTCACTCGATGGGGCATCATCCACCGGCGCCAGATCGGTGGCGAGCGCGTCCCGAACCGCGCCGGTCCGTTGCCGCACCGCTTCCGGGAGCACCCGCTCCAACTTTGCGAGCGCCCCTTCTACCGCCGGAGCCGTCACGGCCAGACCCAGCCGCCGGGCCATCAGCAACCCCAACATCACCGCCAGCGCCTCGTCGTCGGAGAACATCAGCGGTGGCAGCTTGAAGCTGGGCCGGAGCCGGTATCCCCCATGTCGCCCCCGCTCCCCGGCGATCGGGATCCCCAGGTCCTGCAGCATCGTGATGTAGCGACGTATCGTCCGCAGATCGACCTCCAGCCGCTCAGCCAGCTCCGGCCCGCTCAACCGCCGGTGGGTTTGCAGCAGCTCCAGAACGGCCAGGACACGAGTCGTTGGGTGATACATCGGGTCAGTCCTCTCGCGAAGAGTCGACCATGTGTTCTAAATCAGGACCGATCATGCCCTGTTACGGCCCTATGATCAAGAGGTGGGTTGACGATGGGTCGATTCTGCAGCGAGCAACACTCACCGGCCACGGGCCGGACGTCGGAGGGAAGGGCATGCAGCACGATCTCTATGGACTCGAGGTGCACCTGCGTCATACCCGCTTTGAGATGGAACGCACCATCGCCGCCTATCGCCAGGCCGACCTCGTTCCGGCATCACCCGGCCCGCTCGCCCGCCTCCGCATCAGCATCGGCCAGGTGCTGGTTCTCGCCGGAACGTGGCTGGCCGGTTCACCAGCGGTGCCCGGCCCCGTGCCGATCAGCAGCGGCGCCGCTCCATCATGCCCGGTCATCCGATCCGTGTCGGGTCGCTCGGTCGACCCGACGGCGCTGCACCGCCCGGCGGCTTGACCGTGGCCGGTGGTCGAGGATGGACGCTGACTCGAACGAGAAGGTCATCAGGAGGAGCCGTCGTGCGCTCGCATACCGCGCTGGTCATCATCGACGCCCAGGTCGCGATCATCGGGAACCCGGACACCTACGACGGGGAGGCGGTCGTGCGCCGGATCGCGAGCCTGCTCGCCGCGGCGCGAACGGCCGGAACCCCGATCTTCTTCGTGCAGCATGACCACGCGACGTTTCTTCCCCTGATGGCCGGACACCCGGGCTGGGAGATTCATCCAGCGATTGCGCCCCGACCAGGAGAGCTGGTGATTCGCAAGCGTGCCAGCGACGCCTTCTACGCCACCTCGCTGCGAAGCGAGCTCGACCGGCTGGAGGTGACCCGCCTGGTGGTGGCGGGGTGTCAGACGGAGTACTGCGTCGATACCTCGGTGCGGCGAGCGCTCAGCCTCGACTACGATGTCCTGCTCGTCGCCGACGCGCACACCACCGTCGATGGTGGCCCGCTCAGTGCCCCGAACATCATCGCCCACCATAACGCGATGCTGGCCGGTCTCCCCCATCCGACCCGCGAGATTAGCGTCCGCCCGACCAGGGAGATCGCGTTTGCCAGCTGACGAACGATGCCGATCGCCGATGAGCGCGCATGATCACCGGCGATCCAGTCGCCTCACCTCGCTCCATTCCCGTTCCAGGTGGGACCGCACCCGCGCTCAGGTCGCCCGCAGCGGAGATACGCGGCATCATCTCCCATCTGCCGCGGCGGTGGGGCGTCATGGTTGTCGAGCCGGGCATACGGGTTGGCGAAGCAGGACATCCGGGCCCGTCTCTGTACCACGATCACGATAGAGACGACCCGGCATCGTGCGCTCACGCCGGTGTCCGGCGAACGCGTGGTGCAGAACATTCACCACGACCATCGTGACCGAAAGGGACGTGAAAACATGCCGGAGTCGTTCGCGCGCGCCCTTGCCGCCGTCGAGCCCCTCATCGACGCGGTCACACCGGCCCAGCTCGACAGCCCCACGCCCTTGCCGGGCTGGACGGTCCGCACGCTCATCCAGCACCTGGCCGAGGTGAACGCCGAGTTCGCGGGGATCGCCAGGGGCGAGCCCGCGCCCGAGGAGGGGGTCGATCCCACGAAGGCTGGCAACGGGAATCCGATCGCGGCGTTCCATCAGGCGGCACGGGTGGCCCAGGCGGTGTTTTCCCGGCCAGGAATGCCGGAGCGGACGTATCGGTTTCCCTGGGGCGAGGAACCTGGCGCCAAGATCGTGCAGCATGTGATCGACGAGCTGCTGATCCATGGCTGGGACCTCGCCAGAGCCACCGGCCAGTCACCTCCCTTCCCGGACGACCTCGTCGAGCAGTCGTTTGAGAGCTGGCAATCCTGGTTTGCCGAATGGCCCCGATCGGCAGGCAACAACTTTGGTCCCGAGCAACCGGCCCCGCCGGACGCTCAGCCCATCGGCCGCCTCGCCGCGTTCCTCGGCCGCAGGCCATGAGCGACTCCGTGATCCGGTGAAGCGGAGCATCGGCCAGCGACCTCACCAGCGAGATCCGCGGACTCTGCCAGCGTGACATGGGCGGTTACATCTCCGGGGCGCTCGACCCATCGGCAAGTGGCGCGTCAATGCTCGAAGGGAGAGTGATGGACGTTCGACGCGAGGTGATCTGGACGCCATGGGATACACCAGGGATTGAGCATCTGCAGCTGACGGCTGGTCAGGACGAGGTGGTCGCCGACGGCGTGATTATTGGACTGGCGGAGGGGCGTCCCTTTCGCGCGTCATACCTGATCCGGTGCGACGGGATTTGGCGGGTGCGGGAGATTCAGGTCAGCCTCCGGGTCCCCGGCCAGCACGATCTTCACCTCCGCGCCGATGGCGAGGGGCACTGGACCACCGCTGGCGGTGAGGCCCACACACCCCTGGACGGCTGCCTTGACGTCGATCTCTCGGCGACGCCATTGACCAACACGCTTCCGATTCGCCGGCTCGGGTTGCGTCCGGGCGACTCGGCCGACATCATGGCCGCCTTCATCGCCGTCCCGGCGCTCTCGGTGATCCCGCGGCCCCAACGCTACACGCGCCTTGATGACGACCACGACGGCGGAGCCCGGTATCGCTACGAGTCACGCGACGGCGACTTCACGGTCGACCTGCCAGTCGACGCCGACGGTCTGGTTGGTGAGTATCCGGGGCTCTTCCGCCGGGTCTGGTCATCGTAGCCGGCACGCCCGTCGTGCCTCTACGGGAGCTATCTATGTCTGCTCTGCTCGCCGATTTTTTCCGACACAACGCCTGGGCGAACCAGCATCTCCTCGATGCCTGTGCCGGGCTCACCGAACAGCAACTCGACGCCACCGCGCCGGGGACGTACGGGTCGATCAGGGACACGTTGGTCCACCTGATCGGTGCCGAGAAACGCTACCTCGCGGCATTGAACGGCGTGGAGCTGGAGCGCCCGCTCGGAGGAGCGATCGACCTCCCAGGGTTCGCGGCTCTACGGGAGCAATCGCGCCGCAGCGGTGATGACCTGATCGAGGTAGCAAGGAGAACCCCTCCGAGCCGAAACGTGCGCGGTGTGCGCGGGGGTGAGCCCTTCGCCATTCCAGCCGCCGTCTTTCTGATGCAGGCCATCGACCATGCCACCGAGCACCGCACCCACATCCGGACGATTCTCACAACGCTTGGCATCGAGCCACCGGACCTGGATGCCTGGACATTCATGGAGCAGACCCCGGCGGCGCCGCCATCATCGCCTGGCGCGACGCCTGGCGTGGCGGACTCAGGGGCGCCACACACATATTCGGCAGCCACCACTCGATGATCGGAGTCCAAAGGAAAGGGTGATCGACCGATGAAGGTTCTGTTCGTCGCTGGGTTCGGTCCGGTCGTCGGCGATCGGGCGGCGGGGACGGCGCTGTATCAGGACGCGCTCGGATTGTCACTGGAAGGGGAGGGCGACGGGTATCTCCACACCGCGAGTCTGCCGGGCACCAACCACTTCGCGCTCTGGCCGCTGGCGCAGGCGGCGCAGTCCTGTTTCGGCAGCGACACCTGGCCCGACCACCTTCTGGTCCCCCAGGCGTGGATCGAGTTCGACGTCGAGGAGATCGAGGCCGCGACGGCGGAGCTGACGGATCGTGGCTACCAGCTGCTCGTCGCGGCGCGTCAGGAGCCGTGGGGGCAGACGGTCACCCGACTCCTTGGGCCGGAAGGGCTGCTGGTGGGGATCACCGTCACGCCATGGATGCGCGACGGCCATGGTCAGGGTGATACCCTCGCCGAGGCAGCCGGATCAGCCGGCGCGTCGGAGCAGTAGCCGGGTCTGCGCCATCACCGTGTCTGGGGCTCTGCTGATCACCAGCCCGGATGATGGTCGCGAGGTGTTGGGGTTCGGGTGACGGGAGGGAAGCGATGCCATTCGACGCCGGACACCGGTCCGCGCTCCTGCGGGAACGCGCCGCTGGCTATGTCCAAGTCGCGCTGGAAAGCGTGACGCGCGAGTTCCCGACCATGCCCTACTTCATCGCGACCGGACCGGGCCCATATCCGACGCACCGGGCGCTTCATCCGGCGTTCTACGGTTGCTTCGACTGGCACTCCTGCGTCGAGATGCAGTGGGTGATCGTCCGCCTACTCCGCCGCTTCCCCGATGTCGCCTCGAACGATTCTGCCCGGGCGACCCTGGACGACCTGTTAACCGACCCGAACATCGCCACCGAGATGGCCTTCTTCACCGATCCGAGCCACCGGACATTGGAGCGTCCCTATGGCTGGGGGTGGCTCCTGACGCTGCACCACGAGCTGGCGACGTGGGATGACGCGGACGCGCGACGCTGGGCCGCCACGCTCCAACCCCTGGTCGGCCTGCTGATAGCGAATCTCATCGGCTGGCTGCCCCGGCTGACCTATCCCCAGAGGACAGGGCTCCACCCCAACACGGCGTTCAGTCTCTCTCGCTCCTACGACACCGCACTGCTCCGGGCCAGCGAGGGAGATTCGACCTTCCTGACCGCGATCCGGGAGTCCGCCCACCGCTGGTTCAGTGCCGATACAGACTACCCGGCGCACTACGAGCCATCGGGTGCCGATTTCCTCTCCGCCGCCCTGTCGGAAGCCGAACTGATGTCGCGCCTTCTCGATCCAGCGGCGTTTCCCGGTTGGCTGGAGCGGTTTCTGCCGGGCATCGCCGGAAGCGAACCGGCGGTGCTCTTCCATCCGGTGACCGTCTCCGACCCGACCGACGGCCAGATCGCCCACCTCCACGGGCTCAACCTGAGCCGCGCCTGGGCGTTCACGGTGATCGCCGAGCGTCTTCCCTCGGCTGATGCTCGGATCACTCCCCTGCTCGCCGCCGCCGAGCGCCACGCTGCGGCATCCCTGTCCCATGTCGTCGGCAGTGACTATATGGTCGAGCACTGGCTCGCGGCGTATGCCACTTTGCTCCTGGGCTCGTAGGGAGCGGTCCCACGCTCGGTCCTCCTCGCCCAATGGGATGAGCCAGCCAGCGAAGGCGCGAGGTCGGTGAGCGACAAGCGCCTCGGCATGGCTCTCGGCATGGCTCTCGGCATGGCTCTCGGCATGGCTCTCGGCATGTAGTCCACTGTTCGACAACGGACGAGCACACCCTACTTCCCGATGCAGAAGCGGGCGAAGATCTCGGTCAGGACGGCGTCGTCGATGGCCTCGCCGGTCACCTCGCCGATCGCGCGCAGCGCCGCCCGGATGTCGGTCGCAAGCAGGTCGAGCGGGTGTCCGGTGGCATGCGTCGCGACCGCGTCCCGCAGATGCTCAAGCGACCGGTCGAGCGCGGCGCGCTGCCGTGCAGTGATTAGCGCGGGTCGCGCCTGGCCGGCGCCCTCGCCGCTCAGCTGTCCGGCCAGGGCCGCTTCGAGCGCGGGGATCCCCATTCCACTCGTCGCCGCGATCTCGACTACCGGGCAACCCGGCAGAAGATCCACCACCACCGCCTGATCGACCGACAGCAGGTCGCGCTTGTTGATCGCGATCACCACGGCAGGAGGGGCGTTCGCCCGGTCACCTCGGGCGGCGAGCATCGTCGCCACCGTCAGATCGTCCGAACCCGGCGGGACAGACCCATCGAGGACGAGCACCGCCGCGACCGCCGCGTCGATCGCCCGCCGGCTGCGATCGATGCCGAGCCGCTCGACGAGATCGACCGTCTCGGCGATGCCGGCCGTGTCGAGCAGGGTGACCGGGAACCCGAACCCACCCAGGTTGACGGTCTCGGCGATGATGTCGCGGGTGGTGCCCGGCACCGGCGTCACGATCGCGCGTTCGGCCCGGAGCAGCGCGTTGAGCAGGCTGCTCTTCCCGACATTCGGGCGACCGACCAGAGTCACCTGCGCGCCCTCGCGATAGAGCATGCCCGCGCGCGCGCCGGCCAGCACCTCGACCAGCACCGCGTCCGCGGCGGCGATCTCGGGGACGACATCGGTCGGGGGGATCTCGTCGTCCGGGAAATCGGCGGCGGCATCGAGATAGGCGAGCAACCCGACCAGCAGATCGCGCGCGGGGCGGAGCCGCTGCCCCAACTCTCCCCCCAGGTCGGCCACCGCCAGCCGCAGCCCCTCGGTGGTGCGGGCGCCGACGACATTCAGCACCGCCTCGGCCTGCATGAGATCGAGCCGGCCGTTGAGAAACGCGCGCAACGTGAACTCCCCCGGCTCGGCATGGCGCGCTCCCGCCGCCAACAGCACCCGTAGCGTTTCCCGCACAGGCACGGCCCCGCCATGACAGGACAGCTCGACGGTGTCCTCGCGCGTGTAGGTGTGCGGAGCGGCCATCCAGGCCAGGAGCGCCTCGTCGATCGGCTCATCCGTCGTCGGGTCGATCACCCGCCCATAGATCAGCCGATGAGAGCGATTGGACCGGAGCGCGGGCGGTCGGTCGCCATGACCCTGACGAAAGACCCGCCGCGCTATCGCCGCGGCGTCGTCGCCGCTGAGCCGAACGACCCCAATCCCCCCTTCCCCGGGTGGCGTCGCGATCGCCACGATGGTGGCTCCGTCCATCATCAAGATTCGGCCTCAGTCCGAACGCCGGACCCCCGGCGCAGGACGGGCGACCGTCTCATCCCGTGGGTTATCACCCTGCCACTCCCGAACCGCTCCCTCATCTCTGCCACCATCATGCCTGGCCACGTCTAAGCCTGTGTCACATCCCTGCCTGTGTCTTCATGGCTCCCGAACCGCCCCTACCAACGACGCGGTCGCAACCGTCAATCATCCTGCAGCCACGACCGTCCGTCCGTCATCCCGCGGCCACCGTGTTCCGCCCATGTTCCCCTGTCATTCCGAGCTTGTCGAGGAATCTCTTTCCGACACCCGCCGCATCATTCCATCGTTCGTCCGTCGGACCGGAGCGCACGAACCGTGCTTCAGTCCCGACCCTGACTCGCCACAGGTCGATCACGACCAGCGCCATCATGGCAAGGACCGCGGGGAGATTCCCCACCCCGGCCTCGAATGACGGTGACACGGGCCCGACCACGGTGAGGGTTGAGCGAACGGCGGGGTGCGACGAGGAGAGATCGCCTGGATGGGGTGGCAGAGGGTGCCGGCCGGAGATGACCCGCGTCCCTGCCACCCCCGACGTTGCGGTCCGGCACCACGGCGCATGGCATGCGCCCCTACATGGGAGGGAGCGGTGGATTATCCGCGCCGTGGGTGAGGGTGACTGCGCGACCCGCACCGGCGGGCGCAGCAAGCAGCGCCCCTACCACGAGGGGATCACGGTCCACGGGCCGACCGCCTGACGGGCGGCGTCCTGGACGCTGACGGTGCGCCACATCGACGTTCGCCCAGCCGGTCACGGGAGAGCCAACGGACCTGGGCATCGCCGGATGCCCGACGCCATCACCCCCGGCGGAAGGAGCGCTGCGTGCTGCACCCACTGGTGCGGGTCGCGGAGTCTCCGCCCACCACCACACGAATCACCACCCGTGGCCGGGGCGCATGGCATGCCGCCTGGTGCCCGATCGCGGCAGGGCGTTTGGGGCGGCCCCTCGAACCCGACCATGGTGTCGCCGTTGGCGTGCGCCCGGGGGCCCGACCGTGGCGTGACGCTTCGCTCGCAGATGGCGGCGGGGCGGTGGGAGCCGGAGCGGGATTTCTCGACCGGCGCGGAATGACAGGGCGGCGTGGGGGCTGGGGCGCGGCGCGCAGGCGACACCGATCGGCGTGACGGGCGGGAGAAGGATATTGGGGTGCCGGAGCGAGGGACGATGAGCGCTTCGTCGACGCCGCTCGGGATGACCGTGTGGGAACGCTGCCATTGGAGGTGGGCGTCAGCGAGGTTCTTTGACGCATCTGGCATCAGAGAGGAGGGTGCGGTGGAATGACCGTGGGGCGTCGAAGGCATCGCATCGACCAGCGGCACGCCCATCGGGGGTCAGCGCGGCAGGCCCGCCTCGGTCTCCGCCAGCAGCGCCTCGACCTCGGCGATACTCGGGATACCATCCGGGCCGGGCGCGCGGAGGCTGAGCGCGGCCACCCCGTTGGCGAAGCGGCCCGCGGTGATCGCCGAGGCGCTCCGATCGGTGGCCCGGATAAAGAAGGCCGCCGCGAAGACATCGCCGGCACCGGTCAGATCGGTGGTTCGGACGGGAAACCCGGGGAGGTCGACGCGGGTCCCCCCATAGATAATCCGGGCGCCGCTCTCACCCTGAGTCATCACCCCGAGGCGCCGGCTGCCGACTCGCTCCACTGTATCGCGGGACAGGCCGATCTCCTCGTCGCTGACGATGACCGCATCCAGCCGGCCGAGCAACTCGGCCGGCAGGCGGAGATGGGAGAGCGTGACCCGCCCCCCGGTCGCCCGCGGCCACTCGCGCATCCAGCCCTGCGGGGTCGTCCCGAGAAAGGTCGGCGTCAGGCTGCCGGTTTGCCGTGCGTCGATCTCCTGGGCCACCGGGCCGAGGTGAATGATCCGCGCGTTGCGCCAGTGGGGCGGCAGACCGCGCAGATCAATTGGCCCTGCCCAGCGCCGGATCATCTGGGTGCGGCGACCGGCGGAATAGGTATTGACGAAGGTCGTCGGACTCTCCGCCTCCTGCGTAATGATGCTCAGCTCGTCCCCATACCGTTCGAGCGACGGGATCGCCACTCCACCAACCGTCACCCCATAGGCGCCGCGCGTCAGGATTCCCACTCGCCAGCCAAGGCGAGCCGCCGTCAGGGCGGAGTAGAGCGCCGTCCCGCCGAGCACCGCCGAGCCATCGGGCTGCAGATCGGCCACGATGTGCCCGATCACCAGGTATTGCGGGGTGCGCTCGGTCTGGAGTCCCCGGAAGGGACGCCCAGCGATCAGCGACTCCCGGGTCGGCACCGCCTCGCGAGGGCGTCGACCACGCGTGATCCGGGGCGGCAGCGAGGGATCGCGGTCGGGTCGGCGCGCCCGTCCGGCCTCCCGCCCGGGGCTGGGATGGCCGTCGCTCCGCGGCGACCCGGTCGACGGCTCCGTCGACGCATCGTTGCACTCCGCGTCGGCGCCGGGAGAGGATGAGTCCGAGGAATCAGGCACGCGGCTCAACCGTCACGCGGCGCAGGTTGCCTTCACCGTTACTCTCGGTCGTGACCTCCGGGTGGGAGCGGAGGGTCAGGTGGACGATCCGCCGCTCGTTGGGCGGCATCGGCTCCAGCACGATCGGCCGGCGGCTTCGGGCAACCTGGCGGGCAACCCGGTCGGCCAGCCCGATCAGCGATTCTTCCCGCCGCGAGCGATACCCCTCGACATCGACCACGACGCGGGTCCAGGTTTCGAGGCGACGGTTGAGCAGCAGATTGGCCAGATACTGAATCTGCGCCAGATGCTCCCCCCGGCGCCCGATCAGCATGCCGAGGTCGCGTCCCAGCACATCGATGAAGATCGTTGGCGGGTCATCGGCGTCGAGCGGCACCGACGATGGGTTATCGACAGCCACCACCTCGGCGGTCACGCCCATCCGCGTCAGCAACTCCCGCACCAGGTCCTTGGCCACCCCCTCATCCACCTCGTTGACCCGCGCTCGCCGGACCTCCGGCTCCGCCGGTACCGGTCTGCGGGCGGGTTGGGGTCGGGGACCGGGGCGGGGCCCGGCTGGCGGGATGCCACGGCTCGATGGGCGGTCGCCCGGTGCGCGCCGGGGACCGGCCGGACGGCGGATGCCACCGCCCATACCGGGAAGACCGGCCGGACCGGAGCGTCCCCCGGTGCCGCCGCCTCGCGGCGTCGGCTGCGAGGCCATCCCTTTCGCGGTCACCCGCACCAGCGCCTCGGCATCCTCATCCGGGCCGGCGTCGGAAAGCACCTCGATATCGACCTCGCTCTCTGACCGCCCCAGCTGCTCCAGCGCCAGGCGAACCGCCTCCTCCACCGAGTAGGCTTGAATCTCAACGCTCGTCATCCGCTGCTGACCCTGCTGCTGATCCATCCGGCGTCCTCACTGCTGGTCGTTCTGACGATTGACGGCGTCGCGATCCACCTCAGAGCGGCTTCGCTCACCGGCCATGCGTGGTCCTGGGCGATCGTGCGACGGGGCCAGACCCCGATCGCATCTGCCAAAAGCAGACGGTTAGCCGCTCCCCTGATCACCCCCGCGCGCGGGGCGCGCCTTCCTCGGGATGACGACCGCCCGGCCATTGCCCTCGGCGTGCCCCGTGTCGGCGCCGTTGAGCGGCGCTCCGGCGCGCGAGCCAGCGGTACCCGACCGGGTCGAGACGGTCCCGTTCCCACCGCCGGCCTTCGCACGCTGGCTCCCACTCCGGCTCTTGTTTCCGCGCCGGGGTCGGGTCGTCCCCGCGATGGCCCGGCTCTCGGCATCGGCGCGCGCCTGGGCGTCGCCCGCCGCCTCGGACGCCTTCGCATCCTCTTCGGAGGCCGCCGCCCGCCCCTGTTGCTGGCTCATCGCCTGTTCCATGCGCGCCTGCAACCATCCCATCCGGCCCGTCCGCACGGGTGGTCCACCGTCGCCGCTGACGACCACGGGATCCTCGACCGGGCGCGGTGGGCGATAGCCGAGGCGGCGATGCTCCGGGAGCTCCGGCAACCAGGGGAACCAGTTGCCGAGGCTGCCCCAGCCGGTAATGAACCACTGCTGGATCACGCTGTAAATACTCTGGGTCGCCCAGTAGAGCACCGCGCCGGAGGCGAAGTTCCAGCCAAAGACGACGACGGTGAGCGGCATAAAGCTCATCATCGTGTTCATCATCGCCTGCTGCGGGTCGGTGATCTTGTCCTGATTCGCGGGTCGCATCATCCGCGTCTGCATCAGTTGAAAGAGCCCGGCCAGGATCGGCAGGACGAAGTACGGGTCCTTCTCATGGAGGCCATCGCGCAGCCAGAGAAACGCTCCGTTCCACGGCCCCTCATTGGTCACCGACAGGTTGCGGATGGCGCGGTATAACCCGAGGAAGATCGGAATCTGCAGCACCATCGGCAGGCAGCCGGACATCGGGTTGACATGGTGTTGGCTGTAAAGCCGCATCGTCTCCTGGGTCAGACGCTGGCGGTCCTTGCCATGCTTCTTCTGCAGCTCTTTGATCCGCGGCTGCAGCTCCTGCATCGCCTTCGACGACCGCAGCGACTGCACGGTCAGCGGCATCAGCAGCGTTTTGACGCCGATCGTAAACGCGATGATCGCCAGGCCGCCGCTATTGAGCGCATCGGCCAGGCTGTTGAGGGCCCACTCGATGAAGTCACGGTACTGGGTCCAGACCGGGATATCGCCGATGGCCGGGACGAGGGTGATCAGGGAGCTAAGAGACGCGAGCACGAAGGTTAGCCTCCTCCCGCGACAGGCGGGACGGGGATGGTTCGAATCAGGGACGGCGGTGCGCCGGGGGCGCTCAACGTCATCGGGCCCACCCCCCTCGTCCGGACGCCACACCGGGCGACCCCGGAAAGACAGGCGATGAGAGGACTGGCATCGGGAGACTTGCAACGGGCCGTCGTCCGCATCCCGTCACTGTCGACCCCGTGATTGATGACCTGTATCGTCGCTTCGCGCGCCGTTTCGGGTTACGCGACGGGGTCGAACCCCCCATGGCCGAACGGGTTGCAGCGCAGCAGACGCCAGGCCGCCAACCGGCCACCGCGGATGATACCGTACTTGGCGATCGCCTCGTACCCATAATCGGAGCAGGTCGGGAAAAAGCGGCAGGCCGGGGGCAACCCGGGCGACACAAACCGCTGGTAGCCCCGGATCGTGCGCAGGGCCACCCAGGCGACCGGGCCCGGTCGCGGCCACGTCGCGGCGGCAGACTCGTTCTTGGCGTGATCGTGGTCACCAAGGTGCTCATCGTGCCGGTGTTCGCGACGATGCTCATCGTGGTGGCGCTCGCGAAGGTGTTCAGCGCGGTGACGGTCGTGAAGGTGCTCAGCTCCATCGCCTGGCGGCCATACCGCGGCGGAAGGCTGGTCAGCGGTAGGCGGGGAGGAGGTCGCTGACAGCGTCACCCGGTCAGTGCCGACCGTTGCCACCCCGATCGCCTCGCCGGTGGCAGGAGGCGAGGCGGCCTCCGGTGGGACCGACGATGATGGGGAACGAGTGAGAGGCTCCATGAGCGGTCCTACGTGGAGTGATCCGGCGCGACCGGTTCCGCGGCCGAGGTGGAGGCGTCGCTGGCTGCCAGCTCGCTCCCCGGCGCGGAGGCTGCCGCTGGCTTGACCAATCCCGCGCGCCGCGCGATCCGCTCCAGACAGCCCTGCGCCATCTTCGAGCTCGTCAGTTCCTCGACCGTGCCGCGCACGACGATGACGATATCGTGGCCGGGAATGAGCTCGGGGTCCAGATGCCGGATCGCTTCGCGGACCACCCGTTTGAGACGGTTGCGCTGAACCGACTTGCCGACTTTCTTGCCAGCGACCACCGTGTAGCGGTTCTGGGGCGGATCGATCGCGTTCGGCAGCACCCGAGCCACCAGCGGCCCATCGGCCCAGGCCCGGCCCCTCGAGCGGACCCGCCGAACCTCCGCCTCGCGCCGCAGCCGCAACCGGCGTTCAACCACCGGCAAACCTCACCAGGTCGTCCACGCGACCGACTCCGACCGCAACGAGCCACGTTGGGTGCTCAACCACCGGGCTGCCCGCGAATCGCGGCGCCGGGGATGGGCCGCGGCAGGTCGTCCGCACCCCGGATCGCCTACTTGTTCTGCGTGAACTTGCCCTCATCGGCCACGGTCAGGGCATGACGTCCCTTGCGGCGACGCGACGCCAGCACCGCGCGCCCGGCGCGCGTCGACATCCGTTTCAGAAAGCCATGCTCGCGCAGCCGCGGGATGCGCTTCGGCTGATAGGTTCGCTTCGGCACGTTGGTCGACTCCTGTCATCTCGGGGACGAGCCCCTCACCGCCACGGTTCCCCGCCGCCAGATGAGCACCCGCCTTAAACGCACGAACGCCGCTGCACCCGCGCTTTCGCGCCCGCGCAACGGACCGCCCGAGTATAGGCGCGGGGAGAGAGGGCGTCAAACGGAGGGCGGGGTAATACGGCTCGGCAGTAAAAACGAAACCGACCTGCAAGTCTAGGGACGCGATACGCGGCGGTGGATAGTGGATAGTTACGGCGACGATCTAACCCGCCGACCGACCTTGAGCAAGGGGCGGAATGGCGAGAATTTCGAACTGGCGTTGTGCTTGGCTCCCTGCGACCGTTCTTCTCTGAGCCAATCTTGGCCACACCGATTGGTCAGCCTGGTTCGATGGTGATGCCACGTTGGGACGCGTCGCCCAAATTCAGTTGAGGAGCACAATGAATCGTCGAGCTGAACTCGCCGACCGAGCGAGCCTATCATTGATCACTGCCGATCTCGCGTTCTTCCGCGAGGTCGCACTCAGCCCTCGCCTGGAACCGATTCGTTCCATGGCATTGCTCGCACTCATGCCGTTCTTGTCGGCGTTCGTGTCCGAGTCGGCAGCGCACCTGAAACGGAACGATCTAGAAATAGATCAGGACCTCCGGTCGCACCAGGAGTTGCTCCGCACCTCGCGGCTGCGTATTAAGCTCCTAGACGACAGCCGACGGTCATTTGACGAGAGGCTCAAGCACGCCAGCGACCTGGCGGCTATCAGCAGCGGTTGGTTCACCAACATGCACCAAGGGGTCCTTAGGCCGCTTAAGACACTCACTCAGCCTGATCTCGGCATTTACTTCTTAGAGGGCGAAGTGTTCTGCACAACCCACGTTGCGTTCTTGAACGTGGGTCTCACCCAAGAGGCACTTTCCGCATCGTCGCTGTCGCTGGACACCTTGGGGTCATATCTGTTCAAAACTGCCGTCGATGTTGGTAGGTATATGGGCCTGCTCCTTTCGTCCCTGCCTATCAATCTCTCCGCGTTTGACACCACTCCTCACCCGCTATCCTCTCGGGTGCAATACAGAGATCTTAAGTCAGAGGGCTTCTACCGATCGATGGCTCACACGGTCGCCCCAGGTCGGAGCGCTATCTGCCTGCTGTTGACGTCCGTCCTGTCGCAGGTCAATACCGCGCGCGTGCTAGTGCCGATGATTGCGGGGCAAAACGAGATCACTGCTTTCAAGATCAGGTTTTTGAGCATGTTCCACGCGGCCTCCACCCTCGAAGCGCTGCTTGACCAGGACGACGCGGCCCCATTCCTCCACGCTGACATCCGTCGGCGGATAAGGACCGTCGTCCAAGCGTTGCCCGTACAGAGCATTCGGCAAAGCCGCGACCTCCGCAACTGTCTCGTCCACTACCGCGTTGGCAAGCGTGCGGCGGCACACCTCTCTGACCATCTGCCTCTGCTCGGCCTCGCGGAGGCCCATGCACCGGGCAAGACTCTCGCTTCCTTATCCCACGATGTTGGACTCAGTCTGGACCAAGTCGCTGCTGAATTAGGCGGGCTGCTCCCTCAGACAATTACTCCCCAGGGGATGCTGTAATACTTCTAAATATGACTTGTCACGCCCTGACGGCCATGACACAACGACTCCGTTCACTGTCCTAATCAAACACTCTATCATCACGGTCAGTAGATGCTCCACACCTTTCCTCTATCTATTCTATTGCAATGCATCCAACATCTATTGGAGAGATTGTGATGATCGGAGCCGACGGTCGAGTTGGGTAGGACGAAAAGCTCATGAGAGGTCGATGTTCCGGCAACCCGGTTTGTCTCCTTCCCTCTTGATCACTCAAAGTTTGTCGGGCACGCATGGTATCGTCAAAGGCGAGTACCGTAGTCACTACCGGAGTGGCGCAGAGTAAAGTAGCGAGCAGGCAGGTAGCAGCGAATGAACCCGCTCGTCGAGCAGCACCTTGATGCAATTCGTGCCCTCTGCCGTGAGTTTGGCGTGACGCGCCTGGAGCTCTTCGGCTCAGCCGCCACTGCTGCGTTCGACCCGGTTCGCTCCGATGTCGACTTCATTGTCGAGTACCCGCCGGACTACGAGTTCGGCCTCTGGCTGACGCGGTATTTTGAGCTCCAGGAACGCCTTTCGGCTCTGCTTGGCCGCCCGGTCGATCTGGTAATGGCAGACGCCCCCCGCAATCCCTACGTCATCGAATCGATCAATGACACTCGCCGATTGCTGTATGCCGCATAAAGTTCCCGCTTTGCTCACCGACATTCGTGACGCCGCGCGGTTCATCGCCATGTCCCATAGCGCGGCACAACGCTGGAAGAGCCGTAGCTCGCATCCGCTAAGCTGGCAACGGCGACTCGGTTGCACCTGGCGACACGGAGCGTCGATGCCTCACGGAGTACGGGCGAATGGTTCCGCCGATTGAGGAGCATCTCGACGCGCTTCGAGCGTTGGCTCGCACGTACGGCGTCGCCCGGCTGGAGGTCTTCGGGTCGGTCTGCACACCAGCGTTCGATCCCGAACGAAGCGACACCGACGTCCTGGTCGACTATCCCCCCGACTACGACGTCGGGCCGTGGCTCGGCCGGTTGGAGGAGCCGGAGGAGGCGCTGGCGGAGGTGCTGGGGCGAAGGGTCAACCTGGTCATGATATCGGCCCTGCGGGACCCGTGGTTCCAGCAGGAAGCGAACAAAACGCGGGCGATTATCTATGTCGAGCCGGTCGAGAGGGCCAGCGTCGGCGCAAGGCTCGCCCGGCGGCCGCATCCTGGCGGAGAGACCGGACAGACGAACCTCCCATCCCAGTAATTGCCCCACGATACGGTGACCTGAGACACAAGAACGCCCCGGCCAACCGGCCGGGGCGTTCTTCTTGTGCCGTGTGGGCGGGGGGCGAGTCATCGCTAACCCGCCCCCCGGGCCGTCAGGGTGACGGCCTCACGTTGACGAGTGTGCTAGGCGCCAGCGCTGGAGCCGTAGACCCCAACGTCGGTGCCGTCGCCACCGGTGCTCGCACCAGTGTCGCAGCCACAATCGTCGCCGCTGTCATCGCCTTCGTCCTCGTCAGTCGGGCAGTCCGCCCCACCGCCGCAGGTGTCGCCGATGGTGATCACGTTGCCAGCGTTACCGCCGGTAGTGATGTCGCCCAGCAGCACCGTGCCACCTGACGCATCCGCCGCCGAGTCGCCGGCATTGCCGACCGCGACCGTCGCCCCGCTGATGCTGGCGCCATAGACGCCCGTCGCCGTCAGGGTGACGGTGTTGAAGTCGCCGCCGTCCGCGTACGCGGTCGCCGTGCCGCCATCGGCCGAGATGGTGCCGAAGGTCTCGGAGACGACGTCGCCGCCGAAGACCAGCACCGAGGCGTCCCCGCCATCGTCGTCGCAGTCACAGTCGCCAGCGTCGCCGCCAACGGTGTCGCCGACGGTGATCAGGTTGCCGGCGTTGTCGCCGGTGCTGACATCGCCCACCACCACATCGCCGCCGGTGGCATACGCCGTGGCGGTGCCGCCGTTGCCAACGGTCACGTCCGCGCCGTAGATCGCCGCGCCGTAGATGCCGGTGGCATAGACCCCAACCTGGTTGAAGTCGCCGCCGTTGGAGGTGGCCGTGGCCGTGCCGCCATTGGCCGACAGGGTCAGATCGGTGGTGGCACTGACATCGCCACCGTCGATCAGGACCGTCGCATCGCCACCCTCACCGCAGTCGCAGTCGGAGCCGCTGCCACCGATGCTGTCGCCGACGAGGATGTCGTTGCCGGTGTTGCCGCTAGCATCGATGTCGCCGATCGTGACGCTGCCACCACTGGCATCGGCGATCGCCGTGTTGGCGCCCCCGTTGCCGACCGCGATGGTCGCATCGTAGATCGCCGCGCTGTAGACACCCGCCGCCGTCAGGGTGACGAGGTTGTCGTCGCCGCCGTTGGCTTCGGCCGTGGCCGTGCCGCCGTTGGCCGAGAGGTTGATCGTGGTGTCGACACTGACGTCGCCACCGACGATGCCGACGAAGACTTCGCCGCCGTTATCGCCACTGCCGCCGATGCTGTCGCCGACGGTGATGACGTTGCCGGCGTTGTCCCCGGAGAAGATGTCGCCGACCGCGACATCGCCACCCGAGGCGTCCGCGACCGCGGTGCCACCTTCACCAACGGTGACATCGCCACCGTAGATGCCGGCGCCGTAGATGCCGGTCGCGGTCAGGATGACATCGTTGAAGTTGCCGCCGTTCGCCGTCGCGGTGGCGGTGCCGCCGTCCGCGCTGACGTTGACGATGGTGGTCGCCGAGAAGGAACCGCCGTCAATGACGACCGACGGGTCGACCGGCTCGCAGCCGCCGCAGTCGCCCTCGTTGTCGCCACCGATGGTGTCGCCGACGGTGATGACGTTGCCGGTGTTGCCGCCGCCAATCACATCACCCAGCAGCACAAAGCCGCCGGAGGCATCAGCACTGGCGTCGCCGCCGTTGCCGACGGCCACGGTGCCGCCGCTGATGGTGGCGCCATAGACACCGGTCGCCGTCAGGGTGACCGTGTTGTCGCTGCCGCCGGTCGCCGTCGCCGTGGCGGTGCCGCCGTTGGCGCTGACGTTGATGACGGTGGCGAAGCTGGCATCGCCGCCGTCAACCAGGACGTTGGCCTCGCCACCTTCCGAGCCCGCGCCACCAATGGTGTCGCCGATCAGGATGTCGTTGCCGCTATTGCCGCCGCCGTCGATGACGGCCGCGATGACGGTCTCTTCGCCCGTGACCGGGTCAACCAGAACCGTCGCCGGCTGGATGACGTCGCCACCCGAGGCGTCCGCCGTGGCGGTGCCGCCGTTGCCGACCGAGATGTCCGCCCCGGTGATGGTGGCGTCGTCCACCCCATCATCGGTGCCAACCGTCGCCGTCGCCGTGACCGTGACGATGTTGTCGTCCCCGCCACTCGCGTCCGCCGTGGCATCTCCACCATCAGCGGAGACACCGATCACGGTGGTGTTCGTGACGTCGCCGCCGTCCGCATACGCCGAGCCAGAGCCAGCGTCCTGCGCGCGGGCAATCCGCGCCATCGCTGACATGCTCAGCACGAGCATGAGAATCGCGGCGAGCCGCAATACTCGTGATGTCCGTTGTTCATCCATCGATCGATGATCCTTCTGGTCCAATCCCGTGGACCTGTTGACCCACCCCTATGCGCGGGTTCCCTTCCACAACTCACGACTCCCGCCCGCCGCACCTCCTATCTTGATGCACCGTCGGGCGGGCTCCCCAGACAACCCAATCACACAGCGCGCACCTCCGCTGGTCATCGGGCGCCGGATCGTTGCCACTCACTCGCGTTTTTTCCATGGCGAGTAATCAGCTGCCGCCGCTCCGTACACCTTAGCATCTGGCGCATGTCGTCGCAAGACACCCTCTTGTTGGTCGGCAGGCGGAGGTCGCCCACGGACCGACGGGGGGGTTCGACCGGTGGTCGGCGGTGGGGGTCACGAGCATCGGGGCGGCGGAGACGGTCGCCGCGATTTCGGTGACACGCGGGGATGTCCCTGACGTATGGAGCAACGCGAGGGGAGCAGGGCGATCCTCGACCGTCTGTCCGTGAGGCGTGACGCCGGAGAGCAGCCAGGCGATCCAAGGGAAAAGAGAGCCATCGACGGGCGATGCATCGGGAGGGGAAGATTAGGCCACCGTCTCGGGCCGCCCGCTGAACGATTCTTCACGACCGAAGCGCCGGGATATCGGACCGCGAGCCCAGGGGCGAGGTTTTTAGGTCCGACTGGGAGCCCCGGAAGCGAGGGGCCAATGTCCGAGCGGGAGCCCAGCCCGTTGTGGCATGTGCCCATGGGCTGTGCGGCGGCGTCGCGTGCGCTCCCGGGGTGCTCGTAGAGAGCCCTTGGCCGAACCGGGAACCGTCCGGTTCGGCCAGTCATTGAGGCATCATCGCGCACCTGATTGCGGAGATGGAAAGCCTCACTCGCACGACCCGTTCGCCGCAGAACCACGGAACGAGGATTGCATGGGGGGTGTTGTCATGAGTCCACGAATGCCGTCGCCTGACCACGATGAAAAACTGACCGCGAGTCACATGAGTGAAAATGAGATGTTACAGTTGGCAGATTCCAGAGATGGGCGATGGCGGCAACGGCCGCAAACGGGGATCCGCGGATGACGCGAGTGCAGCGTTCAGCAAGCCCGGCCCGACGGCGGTTAGGCGCTGCCTCGGGGCGGGGTGCTGCCCAGCGTCCCCGCAAGGCTCCCCTTGCTAGCGGCAGTCAGCGGCAGCGTCGAGCCAGCAACGGGTCCGGCGGCTCGCACATCACCGGTTCCGGCCTCTGTCCTGGCGATGGTCCGTTCCGCTCCCTCATTCAAAACACCTCTGATATCGTCACCATCCTCGACCGGGACGGGCGCGTCTGCTACGAGAGTCCTGCGATCGAGCGGGTCCTTGGCTATGACACCGAGGAACTGGTTGGCCGTAAAGCGTTCGATCGCGTCCACCCCGACGATCGGGATGCCGTCCGCAGGCGCTTCGCCGGCCTGGTGGAGCGATCCGGTGAAACCGCGCCGGCCCACTTTCGCTTTCGGCACAAAGATGGCTCCTGGCGCTGGCTCGAAGTGATCGGGACAAACCTGCTCGACGATCCGGAGGTGAGCGGGATCGTCGTCAACTCCCGCGATGTGACCGAAAGCCATGAAGCGAGCGCCCTGCTGCGCGAGCGCGAAGCTCGGCTCGAAGAAGCCTCCCTCGCCGCCGACCGGCATGCCCAGGAACTTGAGCTGCTTGATCGCGTGCGGACGGCACTCGCGCGCGAGCTCGATCTGCCGGTGCTCTTCCGCACCGTCGTCGAGGCGATCGCGGAGACCTTCGGCTACACCCAGGTCAGTCTCTATCTGCTCGAAAACGATGAGATCGTCCTCCAGCACCAGGTCGGCTACGAGCACGCGTCCGATCGGGTGCCGACGCGACTCCCGATCACCAGGGGCATCATGGGTCGCGTGGTCCGGACTGGCACGGCCGCACTCATCGAGGATGTCCGCACCGAGCCGGCGTTCATCGGCGCACTGTCCGGCATCATCTCCGAGGTCTGCGTCCCCCTCTGCGACGACGGTCAAATCGTCGGGGTGCTCAACCTGGAAAGCAGCGGCGACGTTGTTCTTTCCGACGCCGACCTCCGGCTGATGACTGCCCTCAGCGAGCACATCGCGATCGCGATCGAGCGCGCGCGGATCTATGACCGGGCCCATGCCAGTGAGGCGCGTTTTACCGCCTTTATGGATAACAGCCCCGCCGCCGCCTGGGTCAAAGATGACCAGGCCCGATTTGTCTACGTCAATCACGCCTTCGAGCGGTTGTTCGCGACCACGGAGGAGGAGATCGTCGGCAAGGACGACTTTGCGATCCTGCCGAAGCGGGTCGCGAAGGAGGTCCGGGAAAGCGACGCGACGGTGCTTCGGGAGGCCCGGCCGCTTCAGGTCCAGGAGCGGATCCCGCTCCCTGACGACGGGTGGCGGGAGTGGCTGACGCTGAAGTTTCCCTTCAGCGGCCCCACCGGCGACCGCTTTGTCGGTGGCATGGCGGTCGACATCACCGAGCGCCAGCAGGCGGAAGCGCAGCTCGCCCATCTTGCCTTCCACGATCCATTGACCGATCTTCCGAACCGGGCGCTCTTCGTCGATCGCCTCAAGCAGGCGCTCGCCCGCGCCCGGCGGAGCGATGAGACGATCGCCGTCCTCTTTCTCGATCTGGACGGATTCAAACTGGTCAACGACAGCCACGGTCACGACGCCGGCGACCGCCTGCTGGTCTCGGTGGGACGCCGGCTGGCGGTCAGCCTGCGCGACGGCGATACCGTCGCGCGTTTCGGCGGCGATGAGTTCGCGATCCTGCTTAACGGCGTCGATCAACCGAGCGACGCGACGGCGGCGGCCGAGCGCCTGATCGCCTCTCTTGGATCACCCTTTACCATCGATACATCCGAGGCCTACGTCAACGCCAGCGTCGGCATTGCGCTCAGCACCCGCCGCACGCGGCCTGGCGATCTGCTGCGCCGGGCCGATATCGCCCTCTACCAGGCGAAGGCGGTCGGTCCGGGTGCGGCCGCCCTCTTCGAGCCGCGGATGACGGCGCCGGTCGTGGCGCGGCTGGAGCGGGAGACCGATCTGCGCCGCGCCCTTGAGCGCGACGAGTTCATCGTCCATTACCAGCCGCAGGTCGACCTCGCGACCGGTCGCCTGGTCGGGTTCGAAGCGCTTGCCCGCTGGCGGCATCCTGCCCACGGCGTCCTCCAACCCGCCGATTTCATCGTTCCCGCCGAAGATTCAGGGATGATCGTACCGCTTGGCCGCTGGGTCCTTCAGGAAGCGTGTCGGACCGCCAGCACGTGGCCGGATCCCCGCGACGATGCCCCCGATCTGATGATTGGCGTCAATCTGTCGCCACGACAATTTCTGCAGCCAAGCCTGGCCGACGATGTGCAGCTCGCCGTTGCGGCCGCCGGGGTCAACCCGGAGCGGGTCGAGCTGGAGATTACCGAGAATGTCGCGATGGGCCGCGATGCCGGCACCCGCCGCACGCTCGCCGCCCTCAAGAAACTCGGAGTCCGCCTCGCGATCGATGACTTCGGCACGGGCTACTCCTCGCTCAGCTACCTCCGCGATCTGCCGGTCGACCGTCTCAAGATTGACGGCTCCTTCATTGCGGGTCGCGATCGCGGCAGCAAGGCGATCGTGCGCGCGGTATCGACGTTGGTGCAGGATCTCGGCCTGGGCGCCACCGCCGAAGGGATCGAGACGGTCGAGCAGGCGCAGCTGCTGCGGGAGATCGGCGTCGATCGCGGTCAGGGCTACTTCTTTGGTCGCCCCATGGACGATCGGGCGGTGACCGCCCTGCTGAAGAAGGGGCCATCCCTCGCCGAATGGGAGCGCCTCGTCCCGGCGGCCAAGGACAGCTAATCGCGAGCTTGCCCGATAGGTCAGGGGCCATCTGAGCGTCGCACCGGCTCAGCCCTGGCTCGTCCATCCCCGGCGCCAGCACTGGCTCGATTCCCCGTCATCATCCGTCGCTGCCGCTCGGGTGTCGTCATGGGAGAATGTGATGCGTCCGGGACCAGGGTGCCCCACCGCGCCGGGAGTGGCGGCGACCGGAGATGCTCGTCGCACGCTCAAGCGGCGACTGGCCCAGTTCCACCGCGGAACACCCGCGATGCGAGACAGCGGGCGGCTGTCATCAGCGGGATCTCCAGGTTTGAGGCTCACCCGATGACGGACTCCATGCGTCTATTGTGCGCCCTCGTGGGCATTGCCGGCCTCCACGCATCGAGCGGGCACGTGCAGTGATGAGCGGGGCAAGCGACACTGTGACCACGACGCCGTTGACGGCTCCGCCGCCTCCTGGACGGTGGCGGCGGCGACTCGCGACCGGTGGCGCTGGTTGCATCGTCCTGGTGCTGGCGGCGAGCGTCCTGTTCCTGATCGTCGCCTCGGTCCCTGATCCCCTCGCCCTCGCCGTGAGCGTGCTGCTCGCCGTCGTCCCGGCCACGCTCTATGCCCTGCTGGTGCTCCGGCTCGACCGCTACGAGCGGGAACCTGGCCGCGCCCTGATTGCCGCCTTTGGATGGGGCGCCATCGGCGCGGTCTTCTTCAGCGTGATCGCCTCCCTCATCTTCTCAACGATCCTTGCTACTGCCGTCACGAACGACGCGAACGTCTTTCTCTCGGCGGCGATCGGCGCGCCGCTGGTGGAAGAGACCTGCAAGGGGATCGCCCTCCTCGCCGTCCTGCTCTTCTTCCGTCATGAGCTCGACAACGTGCTCGACGGGTTGATCTATGGAGCGCTGATTGGTCTCGGCTTCGCGATGACCGAGAACATCCTCTACTTCGGCGCCGAGTACCTCGAGCATGGCGTTCGTGGGCTTGGCACCCTCTTCGTCGCCCGCGCCATCATCGACGGCTTCGGCCACGCTGCCTACACCGCCACCACCGGCGCCGCGATCGGCTGGACGCGCCGTCAGTACCGGCAAGGGGGCTGGCGGTTCGTGGTCCCGCTCCTCGGCTGGGGGCTGGCGGTCTTTCAGCACTTCCTCTGGAACACCGGGCTCTTCGTGATCGGCGCCGTCCAGGGGGCCGGCACGAGCACCCTCTCGCTCGTCCTGATCGAGGCGCCGCTCTTTATCCTTCCCGCGATTGCGGTGCTGGTGGTGATTGCCCGGGCCGCCGGACGCCGTGAGCTGGCGACCCTGCGCGAGCAGCTTGCTCCGGAGGTCGCGAGCGGGGTCGTCTCGGCCACCGACTACCGCACCCTCACCGATCCCGGGTTACGACGCGGTGCGCTGCGGGAGACCGAGCGCCGGGGTGGCCGCGCCCTCCGTCGTCGCCAGGAGCGCTTCTTTCAGGTCGCGGCCGAGCTCGCCTTCCGCAAGTACCATCTTGCCCGTGGCGAACGACCGAAGCCGGGTCAGCTCGCTCCCGAGGAGGCCTATCGCCAGGAGCTGATCTCCCTCCGCGCCGAGCTCGCCGGTGGGCCGTCCATCGACGCGACATCGATCTGAGCAGGAGCCACCGGCGACCGGACCGGCCGGCTGAAACGGCCCACTGGATCGCGTGGCCGCTGATCGATCGTCATGGAGGGTCGCACGCGTACGGAGCCTCCATCGCCATCGGGAGGAGTGCGGGACCTGCTCACCGGCGATCGTCGTCATCCCAACGATGGAGCGGGCGAGCGCGCAACAGCTCCGCCAGGACGCGCCGCGCGAGTCGCCGTACCCACCTGAGCACCTGCCCGACTCCCACCGCCGTCCTCCCGGCCGCCGCCACCGATCACCAGGGAACCGCATTGCAGTGTACCGGTGTTGCATCGGCTACGCTCGGGTGTCTGGAGGCATCGGCGAGCGAATCGTCAATGAGGCCGAGCGGGCCTATCTCGCTCGTCGGCCGCGCGATCACGCGAGTCATCGACGGGCAGCGTCCCAAACGTTGCACCGCGCGTCCCGGCTGTCAGGCGCGGTGTACCCCGCTCGACCGGACCATGCCGGTCGTTCACGCCCGTCTTCATCGCGCGACAACGAACCCCCCCCGCCCCGTATCATGACGCGGTCGTGACCGGATCGGGGTCCGGCGCTTGCCGCTGACACGCGTGACGCCAGGGAGGGGAGACGGTTGAGGCCCAGACGACCCGCGAGGCGGCAGCGGACTGGCCCCCCGATCGCCCGGCATGACCCACCCCTGCTCGCCCACGACACGTTCCCGGCCCCTCCGGTCACGACCGCACACCCCTCCCCGACCCGGTGGAGAGCTCTTCGCTCCGAGATGATCGGGCTCGGCGGTGTCCTGCTCGCGACCCTGGTCGCCGCCTGGCATCTGCTTCGCGGCGGCACCATGATCGGTGAGGACGCCGCGGCCTTCTTCTATCCGATGTTCGCCGAGCTTGGGCGGCGTCTCGCCGCCGGGGACATCCCCGCCTGGAGCACCCATCAGCTTTCCGGCGCTCCCTTTGCCGCCGACCCGCAGTCCGGTTGGGGCTACGTACCGGCGATGCTGCTCTTCGCCCTGTTCCCCCTCGCGGCCGCCGTGCAAACGATGCTCATGTTTCACCTCGCGCTCGCCGGTCTGGCAACCTACGCGCTGGGTCGCGTGCTCGGTCTGGGCATCGCCGGGGCGCTGATCGGCGCGGTCGCCTACCAGCATGCCGCCCTCACCTATCTCCGCGCCGATTGCTGCATGGCACACATCCAGGTCGGCGCGTGGTTCCCGGCCCTCCTGGTCGGAGCCGAGCTGGCCCTACAATCGCGGACATGGCGCTCGCGCATCGTCTGGTGGGGCGCCGCCGCCTTCGCGCTCAGTCAGATCTTCGCCGGCTGGCTGGGCCAGGGCGCCTACTACACCGGTCTCGTCCTGGGCGGGTACCTCCTCTACCGCACCCTGATCGCCCCGGCGGCCGACCCCGGCCGCCGGCCGCTGGCGCGAGTCGTCGCCCTCCTGCTCCATAGCGCCGCCATTGGGGCCTGGGGGGTGGCCCTCGCCGCCACCGGGATCTTGCCCCGCCTGGAGTACAACGGTCAGACCTTTCTCGCCGGTGGTGTCTACGGCGGCCAGGCCGCGGGCGAGGCAATCATCGGGGGCTGGACCGTCCGGCAGGCGGTGACCGAGCTGCTCGGGCATGGGGTCTTCTTCACCGGGGGCGCCGTGCTCGCTCTTGCCGCGCTCGCCGGTCTGGCCCGTGGCCGCCACGCCACCCCGGCCTTCGCCGCCCTGGCGATCGGCATCCTGCTCCTGACCGGACCCGCCCTCGACCCCAATCCCATCCAGACCCTGCTCTATCACCTCCTCCCGCGCTTTGAGTCGATCAACCGGCACTTCCCCCAGCGCGCCACCCTGGTCTTTGCCCTCGCCCCGGCCCTTCTCGCCGGTGCCACCGTCGACGCCCTGCCCTCGTGGCGGCATCGCCGGTGGCTCGTGCTCGCCCTTGCCTGGCTCCCGTTGGGCGCCGGGCTGCTGATCGCGACCCGCGACGTGACGGTGCCGCGCCCAACTCTGGTGGCCGCTGCCCTGGCCGGTGCGCTCATCGTTGCCTCCGTCCTGGTCCCGGGCCGAATCACCGCCGCGCGATGGCTGATCCCCGCCGCCCTCATGGTGCTCGTCGTTGCCGATCTGCAGATCGGCAACCGGGGAACGATGATCCCGTCCCGGGATTTCCACCGCACCGATCTCGATCGCTACTATGCGCCGGGTGGCGCCGGACGATTCCTTCAGCAGGCCGCCCTGATGGAACCACCATTTCGCTTTGTCGGCTACGACCCAGGGATTCACCCGCCGACCGACCTCCGGGCGCCCCTGTACCGCTACCACTTTGCCGATCCACGAACCTACGCCCTGATTGTCAACAACCGAGCGAGCGTGCTCGGTCTCGACGATGTTCAGGGCTACAACCCGATCCAGAGTCGCCGCTATGTCGAGTTTCAAACCGCGCTCAACGGCTTTGTCCAGGAATATCGGGAAGCGAACGTCTACGCGGGCGGGCTCTCCTCGCCGCTACTCGACCTGCTCAACGCCCGCTACATCGTCATCCCCGCCCAGATACCGGCCGACCGTCTCGACCTCCAGCAACTCGTCCGCGATGACCCGACGGTCTACCAGGACGATCAGAGCCGCGTCCTGCTCAATCAGGATGCCGTACCCCGCGCCTGGATCGTCCACCAGGCGATCCGCATGGAGCGCGACGGCGATCTCACCCCGCTCGCGAACGGCTCGGTCGATCCCCGTCAGGTGGCGCTCCTTGAGACCGACCTCCCATCACTCGCCCAACCAACCGACCCGACCGCCGACGTCGCGACGATCGTCTCATCCGAGCCAGATGTCATCCGCCTCCGCACCGGCACCGGCGCCCCAGGTCTGCTCATGCTGAGCGAGATCACCAGTCCCGGCTGGCACGCGACGGTCGATGGCCGCGCCGTCGATGTCGAGATCGCCGACCACGCGCTCCGCGCCGTGCCCATCCCCGCCGGCGAGCACACCGTCGAGCTCCGCTACCAGCCACGCTCGCTGCGGATCGGTCTCATCATCTCCCTCGCCGCCCTGCTGCTACTCGCGGCGGCGGTGGTCTGGCGATGGTGGCCTGCCGGCAGACGTCGTGGCGGGAGCAACGGCGGTTCCCGTAGAGCCGCCACGACCCCAGACCTTGAGACCGTGCTTGCCTCCGTCGAACCCATCCCGGGATCGTCCACGCACGACCTTGAGGACCAGATCAAGGATGCGGCCGAGGAGCGCAGGGAGCGGCACAGATGATCCATCCCGTCAACGTGATCGTTCGCGATGCGAACCCCTCGCTTTGCGCCCCTGTCAGACCGGTCACGCCACATGACGACGTCCAGCATGAGCAGAGAGCGACGCCCGGGCGGGCGAAGCGTCGGGCACTACGAGGGACGAGGCGGGAGGGAATCGTCAGCCTCCCAGGCCGTCGCGGCTACCGCGCCAGGAGGTTCCGCTGCCGCAGGTCGTTAATCTGCGCCAGCTGCGTCCGCGGCGCGTCCGACAGCCAGAGCGACAGATCGAGCTTCCACTCATCCCCCGCCACCGTCTCGTAGAACGCCACGAAGACGTCCCGCTGATCGCTGGGCTTCCCCGACGGACTTCGCCCCCCGCTCTCGTCGCGGTATTCCAGGCGGATCACTCGACTCTGAACCAGGAGCGGCCGCAGCGCGGCCCAGGCGCGACCTGTCGTCGGCTCTCGGCAGCGGACCCCGATGTCGATCTCCCGCCAGACCATCAACTCCGACACCGAACTGCCAACCTGCTCGGCGTGACCGACCCGGCCGAGCAGCGTCAGCAGATCGAGATCCCGGATGACCTCGACCGCCTCCGCCTGCAGCCGCGCGGCCCGTCGAAGCAACGCCGCACCGGCGGCCGGGTCGAGATCGGGCGTCGACACCCCGCGTCACCTCCTCAGCTATTAGGATCAGCCTCGGAACACGTTAGCATCTCAAATTCAGAACGGGGAAGAAGGACGCGCCGAGCAACCGGTCGAGTGCTGCAACGTCAGACTTGCCAGCATGGGGATGGCTTGCCATGATGTGGCGACTACGTGGGCGTGATGGAATAGGAGTGGAGACGTGGGCAGCGTGGGGCAATCGCTGTTACTTGCGTTGGCAGTGATCTTTCCGATGATTGTGTCATGGGCGCCGCTACAGTTGACAGCCGCTCAGGAGGGAGACGAGTCCGGCCCGAGGAAAACAATCAACGTCGAACTCATCCTTGATGTCTCAGGGTCCATGGCCCAGGTCATTGACACGGGTGAGACACGGATGGACGCGGCCAAGCGTGTGTTGCTTGACGTCATTGCAGCCATCCCCGAGCAGCCGGGTATTAACGTCGGGCTCCGCGTTTATGGTCACAAGGGCAACAACACCGAGGCTGGGAAAGTCGAGAGTTGCGAGTCTTCCGAACTTGTTGTGCCTCTCAAAGGGGTCGACAAGGATCGACTTGGGCAGGAGGTAGAAGCGTTGCAGCCGACGGGCTGGACGCCCATTGCGGAATCACTCAAGCGCGCTGATAAGGACTTCACCGAGAACGGGAAAGACGTAATCAACGCGATCGTCCTGATCACCGATGGCTTGGAAACCTGCGGCGGTGATCCCGCCCGAGTCGCTGAGAGACTACATGGGTACAAGCGATCCATTGCTACCAGCGTGATTGGATTCGCCTTAACCGGTGAAGAACAGGAGATTCTCGCCAGTATTGCGGAACGTGGTGGCGGTAAGCTATTAGGCGCCAGCAACGCGACAGAGCTGAGTTCGGCCCTCTTCTCCATTCTTGAGGAACTTGATGTAGTCGTCGGAGTGGGCTACGTCGGTGGCAATGCGTTCGGCTTGGTCCCAGCGGGCGAGGCCGGAGAGCTTTCGGTGGTTGCCTACGGACCGCTCAATGAGAACGCGACGCGATTGCCCTTTGTGGTTCGTAACAATACCGCCGAGGATGTCGTCGGGCTCAAGATAGCTGTTACCGTGAGGGATACTGCGGGTGGTCTCCTCGGAGCGGAGGACGCCCTTGACGTCAAGCCGTACTTCGTCCGTGCGGGCGGGTTGGCGATCGGGTACGCATTCTTCTCACCCGGCACGACGTTTCCCGCCGACGCGGTCTACACCTTCGACGTGAGTCCGACCCCAACGAAGGATGCCCGGTTTAGTTCGCGGTCGGATCTGGATGTCGTCGAGGCCGCCCTCTTCGAAAACCGGATCGCCGGGACAGTGATGAACGGGTTCGATGAGCCGGTCAAGGGTCCGTTGAGCTTTTCCGCTGCCTGCTTTGACGAAGCTGGAAACCTGCGCTCCGTCGAAAGTGGATTCAGCGACACTGGAGACCTTGCGCCACGCGATACCCAGTCCTTTCAAGTCGATCTCTCGTCACTGACCTACAACGGTAGTTTGTGCCCAGCTTTCTTGGTCACGGGTCAAGGTCACGGCCCGTCGCGTCTACCTGCTTCGGCCCAGCCGGGGCCCGGTGCGGCGGCATCCGGTTCCGCCAATTCGACGGCCACCAGCAGTGCCGGTGAAGTGGAACCGACCGCAGAGCCCACCGATGAGAAGGGCGACGATTTCGTGCTGTCGGGACTTGAAGAGGCGGCCCTACGAAACTTTGATGCGGCTGGCTCCAACGAAGGCCTCCTTTCCCTTAGCACGGTCGTATTGAAATTTTCGTCGGAGGATGTGGCAGACGCGGGGCTTGAAGCTGTTGCCGACCGTTTCTTCGCACTCCACGGGCAAAGCGACGGGCAGCTAACAATCTCAGAACCCCGGCCGGTGAGTGCGCCGAAACTCGGCGACCGCAGGGTCGCCTACTCCTGGACCGCCACCGACGCCCCGACTGGACTTGAGTTCACATTTGGCATGATTGTGGTCCGGAAGGGGGACATCGTTTACCAGATGACGGCTGCATCAAGGGGTACGAACCCGTTGACGGACTTGGCGGACGTTGGGCGCACCATCATCACCGATGAGCCGAGGCAACCGGCGAGCGGCGGGTTGCAGACCGGCGGCGTGTGGGACTTGCTCCCGACCCTGGATGAGATCCCCTTCGGACTGGTAGTCGAACTTGAGAAGGTGCCAGAAGATTATGGTCCTGTGCCAGCGACTGAAAGCGCGGCAGCGCCAGTTAGGATGATGGCGTGAGATGACAGCAATCTGGCAGAACGATGGCACCGGCTGGCGACTCCTCGGACCGACCGGATTTCCGGATGAGCAGGCGCTGCATGGCCTCGTTGAGGAGGCGCCACAAATCCTTCCACTTGCCGGCAGCCCCCGGCTCACCGTCGTCGGTCGAGAGGTCCTGCTCGGCGGCAACTATGCCGACCTCATCGCGGTCGAGCCGTCCGGGCGCGTCGCGGTCATCGAGATCAAGCTCAGGCGCAATGCAGAGGCGCGGCGGGCCGTCGTAGCGCAGGTTCTGACCTACGCAGCCTATCTGCGTGGGCTCGATGCGGAAACGCTTGAGAGGGCGGTCCTCGGCTCCCATCTCCAAAAGCGCGGCCATGCGAGCTTGACCGATGCACTTAAGGCGGACGACCAGGAGGGTTCCTTCGACGCCGCAGCCTTCGATGCTGGTCTGGCGGAAAGCCTCGCCAGCGGCTGCTTCCGCCTCGTGCTCGTGCTCGATGAGGCGCCAGAGGAGTTGGTTCGACTGGTTGGCTACCTGGAAGCGGTGACTGAGAACCTGGTGATCGACCTCATCACTGTGTCGGCCTACGGCATCGGCGGATCGCAGGTCATTGTTCCTCAGCGGATCGACCCTGAGCACCAGGTGATCCGGCAAGTGTCTCCGGCCCCCACCTTGCCAACCTCGGTAGCAAAGGGCAGGTTAGCAGAGGGAGCGGCGGACTTCATCGAGAAGATCGAGCAAGCTCCTGAGGATCAGTGGCCAATTTTGCGCCGCATGGCAAACTGGGCAACAGCCCTTGAGCAACAGGGGCTTGCCAAGCTGTGGACCTACCATGGCGCGGCGGGACGGTGGACACTGCTCCCGTATCCTCCAGGTGAGAATGCTGGATTAGTTACGATCTGGAATGACAACGGTGCCTACCTTACGTTTTGGCGAAGCGTCTTTGAGCGGCGAGCACCGACCAGCCTGATTCAGGTGGAGCGAGCAGCCGACCCAATCACTGTGGGCCGAGGAAATGTGACACGGGACATCACTGACGAATTGCTGAACGCGCTCACGGCAGCCTACCGCGAGGCCGCGTCTGGTGCCATCCGGGTCGCTGTAGGCGATGGACACGCGCCAGCTGGGTAAGTCTCCTTCTCTCCATCCAAGCCGACCCAGGCACTGTGACGAACATCCGCTACACCGCAGCAATGTGACGGTCCACTCGCACCAGCAGACATGACGCCGAAGATTGCCCCGTAGCGGTCCCTGCCCCTAGGCCGGGTGTTCAAAGGGGGAGCCAGAGCAGGATGACGGCGAGGGTGAGCAGGGCATGGAACGATTCCTCCAGCTTGTCGTAGCGCGTGGCGATGGCGCGATGCTGTTTGAGCCGGTTGATGGT
>JAABUS010001132.1_pt1 | contig 60561 bp, 56 predicted proteins | sample 5560161 | NCBI WGS metagenome assembly JAABUS01 (sample SAMN10711885, study PRJNA513376) | rock metagenome | isolation source: Antarctica rocks | place: Antarctica: Victoria Land, Trio Nunatak nord | collected 2016-01-04
CCCCTCCGCCCTCTGCTATACTTTCCCCCCGACATCACCGCCCGGCCGGCCCCCACGCGACCGCCACATTAGGTGGCAGTGCGCCGCCCTCGCGCCGTTGCAACAAGGGGAGTTCCGCGTCGTGAGGATCGTCATCGCCGGGCCGCCCAAGGCTGGCAACGTCTGGCTCAAGTGCTTGCTCTCCCACGTCTACGACCTCCAGCCTCTTGGTCCCCAAGCCACACCCGCCCGCCCCCAGTTCCCCGCCCTCAAGGAGTGGCTCGACCAGGGCGCCTTCCCCGATGGCTCCATCTTCCATCAGCACTACGACTACTCGCCGGAGCTCGCCGACGCTATCGCCACCGTCCCCGCCCATCTCGTCACCATCATTCGCGACCCCTACGATACCTTCGTCTCCTCCTACTTCACCCTCCAGACTCACAAGGACAGCAACCTCCGCAAGGGCCGCCGCCGGGATCAGCTCGCCGGCAAGCCACTCGATCACCCCGACGTCCTCACCTACCTCCGCAACGGCGGCTTCCGCAACAACATGCTCCGCGCTACTGAGTGGCTTCAGAGTGGCCGCACCGCCGTCGTCCGCTACGAAGATCTTCACAGCGATCCCGTCGCCACCCTCCAACGCCTCGCCGCCGAGATTGCCCCTGCCGACTTGGACCGTATCGCCCCCGCCGTCGAGGCGTGCAGCGCCGATACCATGCGCAAAATGGGCGGCGGCCGCTCCAAGCACGTCCGTGCCGCCAAGGTCGGCGACTCGAAAGATCGCCTCAACGAGGACCATCTCGCGATCTTCCGCGACCAGCACGCCAATCTCATCCGCGGCCTCGGCTACGAGGTCCGCTGAACCGCCTCTGTCGCGTCACCCCACAGGAGACCCTGCTCGATGCGCATCGTCATCACCTCCCCTCCCAAAACCGGCAACAAGTGGCTCAAATGCCTCCTCGGCTCGATCTACGACCTGGATTGGCTCCGCGGCGACGATACCCCCGGCACCAATCCCCGCCAGTTCCGGCAATGGGTGGACCAGGGTGGCTTCAACGACGGCCGCATCTTCCACCAACACTGTCGCTACACCCCGCAAATGGCCGATGCCATCGCCTCCGTTCCGGCTCACGCCGTTACCATCGTTCGCGACCCCTACGACCAGTTCGTCTCCCTCTTCTACTGGCTCCAAACCCGCGCCGCCTCGGATCAGCAGCGGAACAAGGTCCGCCCCCGTGAGCGCCCCCGCGACGTGCTGATTGGCAAGACGATCGACGACCCCGCCGCCCTCGCCTATCTCGGTGACAAGTTCAAGGTCTACCTTGAACGAGCGGACGGCTGGCTCCACAGCGATCGCTCCGTCGTCTTCCGCTACGAGGAGCTCCACCGCGATCCCGTCGCCGAGCTCAAACGTGGCACCGATCTGATTCAACCGGTCGACGAGGAGAAGATCGTCCGCGCTGTCTCCACCTGCAGCGCCGAGAACATGCGCCAGCAGAGCGCCAAGATGGCCCAGCACGTCCGCTCCGCCTCCGTCGGCGACTCAAAGCAGCGCCTCAGCGAACCCCACCTCGCCATCTTCCGTGACCAATACGCCGATCTCGTCCGCGGCCTTGGCTACGAGGTCCGCTGAGGGGCTCCGGCGGACTTACCAGGCTCGGCACGATCATTGCGCGGCCGGTTAGACATGATCCCGTGCCGGCTTCGAAGGAGACGCAGACAAGATGGACTACACCGTGATCGACCGCGTGGACGCCCCCGCCCCCGCTCCCGAGCGCAGCAAGCGCCGCATCCCTGAGCTTGACACGCTCATCGACTCGCTCGCCCCAGGAAAGGTCGCCCGCATCGTCCCCGAGGAGGGGAGGAACTCTCTCCGCACCGTCGACCAGATCTACAAGACCGCTACCAAAGCCGGCAAGCTCGTCAACGTCTGGGAGGTCGGCGGCGTCATCTACGCCGAGCCCGTTAACCCCAACGACGCCTAGCCGTCCCGGCGCCTCCCGCTCATCCGTGACCCTCTCACTGCGCCAGTCCGCTCTCCACGCGACGCGGCCCCCCCTCCAACGATCGGCTGGGTTGGACACCCCCCGGGTGACGAGTCTCGCCCTGCGGTCTGTTGCCGCACCCGCGCCGCATCCCTTCGATCGATGAGACAATCGCGCCGCCAACGGAGCATGCTCCCCGGCGCCTGCCGTCGCGTGCATCACGCGCGATGCGGCTGGTCGCCTGCCGTCACCGAGGCGAGGTCCCCGTGGCGCTAAACGTTGTCGATATTGTCATCATCACGCTCGTCGGGGCGCTTGCGGTGCTTGGCCTGCGCCGCGGCTTCTTCCTCGGCGCCCTCGACCTCGTCGGCGTCGCCCTCGCCCTGATCGTCGCTGGCCTCTACTACCACCGCCTGGTTGACCCCATCGCCGCGCGGGGCCTCTCCCGGAGCACGGCGGCCATCCTCGCCTTCGCGGCCCTCAACATTGCCACCCTCGCCGTCATGTCGCTCCTGACGCGCATCCTATTCCTGCCGCTTCGCCGCTTGCCCTGGCCGACCCCGATCCGCTGGGCCGACGGTCTCCTCGGCCTGGTTCCCGGCGCCATCAAGGGCCTCGCGATCGCGGCCGTCCTCGTCCTTCCCCTGTCGTTCCTGCAGCGACCCCCACAGCTGAGCCAGGAGATACGCGCCTCCCGCTTCGCCCATCCTCTCGTTACCCTCGGCCTCGACGCCCTCTACACCGCCATCGACCGCTACGACGTCAACCTCGCTGACTTCGCGGTCATCACCTCCCGCCCCGCCGAAGAAGGCCTTGAGCTTCCCTTTACGGTCACCGTTGGCCTTGACCCCAATCCGGAGGCCGAAGCCGAGATGCTCCGCCTCGTCAACGCCGAGCGCGCCGCCGCCGGTCTCGCTCCGGTCGAGCTCGACTCCGCCCTGACCCAGGCGGCACGCGCTCACAGCGAGGAGATGTTCCGGCTCGGTTACTTTTCCCACCTTTCCCCAGTCAGCGGCGATCCCGGCGATCGCCTCGATGCCGCCGGCATTCACTACCTCGTTTCCGGCGAAAATCTCGCCTACGCCCCGTCAGTCACAATCGCCCACCAGAATTTGATGAACAGCCCCGGCCATCGCGCCATTATCCTGGATCCAACCTTCACCCGGCTCGGCATTGGTATCATTCACGGCGATCACCGCGGCCTGATGATCAGCCAGGAGTTCGCGACCTAGCGAACGACGACCGATTAGCTAGACCGGACGGTCCTCGTCCCCGGCGAGATCGATCCCCGCCCGCCCCAGTTGGGCCGCGATCCGCTCGTTGTTGAGGGTGATCAGGTCCGCCGCTCGCTGAAACGCGGTCAACGCCACCATCCGCATCAGATCGCCATAGGCCCCAAGGTGTTCCGCCTCCTCCTGCGCTTCGTCCAGGCGCTCCATCCTCACCGCGATTTCCGCCTGCAACTCCTCACCGCTGAGACCAACTCCCATCCCCGCTCCCCCTCCTCCCGTCCAGACGCCCCAGTGGTAGATTGTACCGACCCCTGGTCGCGCACTGAACGTCAGGGGCCGACAACGACGTTGGCGCAGATCGACGGAGGTCGCGGTGGACATCATCCTCCCGGTCGCGGGGTTCGGCACGCGGCTTCGGCCACAGACGTGGAGCAAGCCAAAACCACTGGTCAGCCTGGCGGGCAAGCCGATGCTCGCTCACGTGCTCGATCGCGTCCTTCCCCTCAACCCTGGCAAGCTCGTCTTTATTACCGGCTTCCTCGGCGATCAAATCGAGGAATGGGCGCGCGCCACCTACGACGTCCCGCTCGCCTTCGTCGAGCAACCCGAGATGCTCGGCCAAACCGACGCCATCATCCGTACGCGTCACCTCGTCGCGCAGGACGCGCTGATTCTCTTCCCCGACATGCTCTTCGAAGCGGATTTCTCGATCCTCACCAACGTCGACGCGGATGCGGTCATGTTCACCAAGGAGGTCGAGGATCCTTCCGCCCTCGGTATCGCCGTCGTGGAGAACGGTCGCGTCGTCAAACTGATCGAGAAGCCGCAAGAGCCGATCTCCCATCTCGCGGTGATCGGCATCTACTACGTCAAAGAGATGGCACGTCTCTACGCCGCGATTGAAGAGCAGATGGCTCGCGGCGTCAAGCTCAAGAATGAGTACTTCATCGCCGATGCCTTCCAGTTGATGATCGACGGTGGCGCCAAGGTCGTCACCGCCCCGGTCACGGTCTGGGAAGACTGCGGCAACGCCGAGGCGCTCCTCAGTACCAACCGCTATCTCCTCGAACATCACCACCCGGCGCCGCCAACCCCACGCGAGGGAGCGGTCATCGTCGATCCCTCCTTCGTCGCCGACGACGCGATCCTCGAACGCGCGGTCGTCGGTCCATTCGCGAGCATCGGCGCCGGCGCGACCGTCCGCGATGCCGTCGTCCGCGATGCCATTCTCGAAGACGGGGCAATCGTCGAGCGGAGCGTCCTCGAGCACACCATTCTCGGCAGAAAGGCGCGGGTAGCCGGACAGGCAGCCCACCTCAACGTCGGCGATAACAGCACGGTCGAGCTGTGACGAACAGCGAGACGAGCCCCGCCGGCGACTGGCTGGAGCTCTCGGTCGAATGTGATACCGAGGCCGTCGAACCAGTCAGCGAGTTGTTTGCCCGGTATGGTTTCAACCAGGGAGTCGTCATCGAGGAGGCCTTCACGCAGGAAGCCGACGGCGATAACCTGGCCGTCGATCCCTCCCGCCCTGTTACCGTCCGCACCTTCCTCGCCGCCGCCGATGTCGACCAGTCCTCCCTCGATGACATCCGGAATGCCCTGTGGCATCTCGGCCGTCTCCGCCACGTCGCCGATCTCGCCATCGCCGAGCGGCGCGAGGAGGACTGGGCCAACGCCTGGAAGGCGCATTACCACGTTCACCGCATCGGTCGCCGGGTCGTCGTCCGGCCCCCCTGGCACGACCACGCTCCGCAACGCGATGAGGTCGTGGTTGAGCTCGACCCGGGAATGGCTTTTGGCACCGGACTCCACCCCTCAACGAAGCTCTGCGTCCTTGCCTTGGAAGACGAAATTCAACCGGACATTCGTGTCCTCGATGTCGGTACCGGTTCCGGCATTCTTGCCATCGCAGCCGTCCTCTTGGGCGCTGCGCACGTCGATGCCGTTGACATCGAGCCGGTCGCCGTCCGATCCGCTCGCGAGAACGCCGCTCGCAATGGCGTGGCTGACCGCATCATGACGCGCGAAGGGAGTGTCGGTCCCGGGGAGCCCTGCGGTGATGCCTACGATCTCGTCCTCGCTAATATCATCGCTCGCATCCTGAACGACCTCGCCACGGGAATCGCCGCCGCTGTGGCTCCCGGGGGCGCTCTCGTCCTGAGCGGCATCATCGAGAGCCGCGAGCCGGCCGTCCGCCGCGCCTTCGACGCCGAGGGGCTCGCCTTCGACCGCCGCGCTCAGATCGAAGATTGGGTCGCACTCGTCTATCGCCGACCGCTCCACGCCCCCGCTTCGCAACCCCGCGGGTAGGGGCCCGAAGCCGCACGTGAAGGCGTTTTTCCCGCTACCAAGACGGGTTCGCAAGATCGATGGCGCCCCAAGCGGTCCGGTGGCCGCCGCATGGTAAGATGGCGGAGACGTTGCCGCCGGTCGCCTCACGGCCCCGGCGGCATTCCATGACCCGTCTCGCACCCCAAGCGTAGGAAGCCCCTCGATGAGCCCCGTCGTTAGCCCGCTATCCCATCGCCGCGTCGATCTCGTCCCGGCCGCCGCCGGGCTCGTCGACGCCGTCGCCCCCGCGTCCCTCGCGGCCGAGCTTGGCATCGAAGCCGGAGACCGGATCGTCGCCGTCAACGGGCGCCCACTCCAGGACGCGGTCGACTTCCAGTTTCATGCCCAGTCAGACCACGTCACGCTCGATGTCGACCGTCGCGGCGTCGTCTTGCGGTACGCGTTGGAGCTTGGCGGCGACGAATACTGGGGCATCACCTTCGCCGACCCGACGTTCGACGGTGTTCGCGTCTGCGAGAACGCGTGTCCCTTCTGCTTTATCAAACAGATTCCCAAGGGGATGCGCCGCTCCCTCTACGTCATGGACGACGACTTCCGCTATTCGATGCTCTACGGCAGCTTCGTGACGCTGACGAACCTGACGGAGGACGACTGGCGCCGCATCGAGGACGAGCACATCAGCCCGCTCCACGTCTCCGTCCATAGCACCAATCCCGACCTCCGGGTCGCGCTCGTCGGCAATCCGAAGGGCGGCCGGATCATGGAGGATTTGGCACGCCTGGAACGGGCGGGGATCGACTTCCACGCTCAGCTCGTCCTCTGCCCAAACGTCAATGACGGGGATGAGCTGGACCGCAGCCTCGGTGACCTCGCGACGTTCGGGGACCGCCTCATCTCCATTGCGGTGGTCCCCGTCGGTCTCACGCGCCATGGCCAAGAGCGCCAGAGCAAGCAGATGCGTCTCTCTCGTACGTGCATGCGCACGCTTCCGAACAAACAGCTAAGCGTTCGCCGCTACGAGCGCTCCGAGGCGGAAGCCGTTATCGCCCAAGCCGCGTCCTGGCAGGAGCGCTTCCGGCGAGAGCGCGGTCAGACCTTCCTGTATCTTGGCGATGAGTTCTATTTGATGACGGGCCAGCCCGTACCCGACGCCTCGGTCTACGACGGCTTCCCTCAGATCGAGGACGGAATCGGCATCACTCGTCACTTCCTGGATAACCTCGATGACTACCTCCGCCGCTGCCGCTTCGGTACCCTCGGCGGCAGCGCCGGGACCATTGCATGCGGCACCTTGATTGGTCCAACAATGCGGGACGCGGTCGCTCGCTTCAATGCCCGAACGGGAGCCAATCTCGACGTCGTCCCCGTGGAGAACGTCTACCTTGGCTCAGAGATCACTGTGTCTGGTCTGCTGACAGGGCGCGATATTCTTCACGCCTTTGACCGTCGACCGTCCCGGGGTCCTCTCTACATCTCCGACAGGATGCTGTCACACCGAACTGAAACCCTGCTCGACGACGCTCGCCTGGATACTGTCTCTGCGGCGCTAGGTCGCCCAGTGGTACCGGCCTCTGTCATGAGCGATGTCGCGCGCGACCTCCGGCAGCGCAATCGCGTGCGCCACGCCGCGTAATGACCGTAGCAACGCGGAGCAAGCTGTCCGCGCCGGACGAGCAACGAGGCCGCGTCGACTCCGCATCGTCACGCTCGGCTGGTCCGGTACCGTCTCGCGCGATCCTGGAGCATCAGGCCGGCGCGGTTCTCACCGTCGTCGTGACACCTCAATCGAGCCGGACCGCGTTCGATCGGTGGGACGAGGAGGCAATCCGGATTCGGGTCGCGGCTCCTCCCGTCGAGGGTGCCGCGAATGCCGCGCTGGTTCGCTTCATCGCCACCAGCATCAATCGGCCACTGTCCAGCGTCAGCGTCATTGGCGGCGCCACGGGACGCCGGAAGCGGATCCTGATCTCTGGCATCGCACCCGCGGATCTGACCCGCCGTCTGACTCCCCTGCTCTCGCCGTCGCCGGTGCAAAGCTAATCACGCGGGTTTCATCCGCTGCTGGCCAGGCTCCGTCGTTGTGCATCGTAGATCTCATGGACCTTGACATCATCTTTGCCGTGTTAGCGACGACCCGGCAGCCGTTTCGCCACAGTCGTCACCGCCGCCGCGCCTGTCCCGGAAACCGCCGCGATCATGCCATCACGCGCGTTGCCAGGTCGTTCCACGGTATGCCCATCAACCGGAGGGCGATACCCGCGCATACGCCACCAGAGCCAGACCGTGTCCCACATCGCTCGCACGATAACCCGCGCGCTGCCGCCGGTGGCGGCTCCGGCGATCCGGGGGTAATGATGCACACCCACCTGCTCCACCGTCGCGCCTTGTCGCCGCGCCTTGGCCTGGATCTCCGTGTTGATCAGCGCGCCCGGCGCCGACACGTCTAATGAGCGCAGCAGGTCTCCGCGAAACACCTTGAACGCGCAGTCGATGTCCCGCAAATGAACGCCGAAGAGCAGCCGCACCGTGACGTTGAAGATTTCGGCAAAGATTCGCCGGTGAAGCGCGTCATGCCGTTCCTTTCGAAAGCCGGCAACGATATCGAAGTCCCCGACGAACGGCGCCAGCAATGCGAGATCGCCAATGTCGAATTGGCGGTCGGCGTCGATGAACATGACGTAGTCGCCCCTAGAAGCGGAAAAGCCGGAAATGAGCGCCCCACCATATCCTCGGTTGCGGCCGTGATGAATAGCCTTCACTCGACCGTCGTTCGAGGCGAGTTCGTCGGCGATCAGGGGCGTGCGGTCACGGCTCCCGTCATCAACGATCAATATCTCAAAGTCGTCAGTGAAGGTGGGAAGAACGACCAGCGCGCGGTCGACGACAACGCGCAGGTTCGCTTCCTCGTTGTGAGCAGGGAGGACGAGAGAGAGACTGCCAGGGATACGCGGGCCGGTCCTAAGTCGTGAGGTGGTCGACGTCCGCCACCCGTTATCCGAGGAACCGTCCGTCACGATTGGTTGGAAGAGCTGGACGGATCCTCGCCTGGGGGCGCTTGGTCCGTCGACCCATCGGGTGCGGACGATGCGTCGGCCGCGACGGAGGCGTCGACGGTCGGTTGCTGGGCGAGCGCGGATTCTTCTTGGGCTGGCTCCGGTTTTGGCAACGGGCGACTTGGGTCGGCCGGAGACTTCCCGGCCATGTCAGGACTAACGCTCCAAACGTTTCCGCGTGCATAGTACCTGGTGTAAAAATTCTTCTCTTCGACGACGTTACCGTTCCGATCGTAAACGATCCGATAGTGGCTGACCTCTTGTCCCTCCTGGGGCAACTGGGTGTGATTGATCGTACCCGGGTCGAGCTCCGCATCGACTACCTCTTCATCGGGCTCGATTTGGAGTTTTTCGCCGAACGTCGGCCCTCGGTCCTCAACCCGGTATCCGAGGTCGGGGCCATAGATGTTGACCACCACGTTGACGCCTGTGCTCCACGACTCGACGAGGAGCCAACCGTTCGAGGGATTCTCAAACGTGAAATCTCCCCACGTCGAAGGATCATCCGTCGGCTCCAGAATCGAGGCATCAAGACCTGGTGGCCAGCCATCCAGTTCGTAGAACGGGATACGGAACCGGTGAGGATTCCACTCACCGATCGGCAATCCAGCGAGATAGGCGGCGCGAAATGCGGTTGTCGAAACCTGGCAAATACCCCCGCCGATATCCTTGCCGATCCGCTCCCCGTCGATCACTTGGGCCTCGACGAAGCCCTTCTCCTCGTTGATGACGCCGATCGAATGGTCGAACGAGAACTCCCCATGAGGCGGGACAAGCGTGCCATTGAGCAAGCTGGCACCGACCTCGACGTTCGTGGCCCGTCCATCTGTGGAGCCATCATAGTTCGAGGTGCCAGTGCCTAGGAGGGTGACGATCCCAAGTTGATCCAGCTGCCCGCTATCGATCGTTGGCTTGGTAATCGTGACAGGTGCCGGTACCGGCGAATGACCACCGAAAAAGCTCTCCGAGACGAGCCGGGCCAGTGGCTCCTGGTTGAGATGCGCGCCATCGACGCTTGGCTCGACCGAGACGAGTTGCTGGTTCCAGCCAACCACGGCGTCCTTCGGATCTCGATTGATGTCGGGGGCCAGGTGATCCTCAAGCCAAGTTGCGAGCCGAGTCTGATCCATCGACAGCGAGAATGCGGCCGCTCCTCGTTGTTTCGGGTCGATGCGCTGTGTGACAAAGCCGCCGAGGTCACCCGGAGCGAGCGTCCAGGAGCTATCGCTGAACGTGACTTGCACCGACTGCGAAAGTGCCCGCGTGAGAGTGTCACGCGCGCCAACGAGATCGTCAGCGCGCACGCTTGCCGGCTCGGATCTCGTTGGAAGCGGTTCATCAAGCGGCCTTAGCCCGCGGAGGGCTTGCAGCAGGTCGGACGTCGCCCGCACCCGATCGACGACCGTCCCGTTTGCCTCGGGCGAGATCGCCACCGTGGTGCCGTTGATCGTCAGTCCAGCTTCCTTTGGCGGCCTCCCAAGCTCACGATCGATGCGGTCGAACCAGTGCCCCAAAACCTGATGATTGAGTGAGAGCGGGAGCGGCAGCTCCGCGTTCGTCCGGACAAGTCCAGCCGTGGTCCGCAAGCGTGCCAACGCGTCGGGCTCGCGCCCGAGATCATAGGCCGAGGCCAAAGCGGCATCTGGCTGAGCCCGCACGCCGAGATCGCGCAGCGTTGAACTCCACCGGCGGCCATCGTATGACAGGGTGACAGAGGCGCTTTCAAGGCTCGTGGCGCGGCTCCGCAGGGCCGCCTGCGCCTCATCCCGCGTCATCCTCCCAAGCGGCTGTCCAGCGACGTAAATCGCGGGATAAATGCGGCCAGCGTTCGCTGACCGCAACAGCAAGAGCCCCCCGGCAACCGCCAGGAGCAAGACAGCGACGCAGAGGACAGCGCGTCGCAGCAACCGAGTCTTACTTGCCGCGCGCCACGATGTCGCAATCGTCGTCCACGCTTCCGCGTTGAGACGGCGCCCGGGCGCGATCCGCGGGCGCACAAAGGTTGGAAGGAACGCCTGAGGTCGCAACGTCGTGGTCCCTCTGCCGGATCGTCACTCTGGTCGACGTTCGCGGGTATCGACGAGCTTCGTTACCGGTCCCGTGAAAACGTACGCACCGCGTCCGCCGCGCCACCCGGCTAGGGGACGAACTGCAGCTTAATCCGGCCGAATTGTACGATGTCGCCCGGTCGAACGCCCGTCGCCACGGTGACCGGGTCGCCGTTGAGAAAGGTACCATTGGTGCTCCCCAAATCCCGGAGCCACCAGCGACCATTATCGTACGCCAACTCCGCATGATCCACCGAAACGAACGGCTCGTCCAGCGCCACCGTGCTATCGGGCTGCCGTCCGACGCGCGACACAACACGCAATGGGAACGCGGCACCCGGCGGAAGGTTCGACTCCGCGCCATCGACCACGATCAATCGTCCGCTCGCCTGCGGCCCGGTTACGGGCGATGTCTGGCCGCCGAGAGCGATCAGCTCGCGGGTCGTCACCCGTATCACCTGATAGAGAAAGAAATACAGCAAGAAGATGAACAGCACCCGAAGGAACAGGATGAACCAATCGAAATCGAGGCTTTGCAACATGGCGGATGGGTCACCCTTAACGACGCCACCAATTCAGACCCTAGTTGCCATCCGCATCGAACGCTAGCAGTCGCGCCTTCAAACCGCCGAAGGAGATGTTGTCGCCAACGCGGACGCGTTCGCTGACCACGAGTTGGTCGTTGAGGCGGGTGCCATTTGTGCTACCCAAATCGACGAGGCGCATCGCCCCATCAACATACTCAAGTCGCGCATGATGGCGTGAAACATCCCCGGATTCGAGAACAATGTCGTTGTCCAGCGCCCGGCCAACCGTCGTCATTGGCTTGCGGATCACGACATCCTGGACGCGCCGCGGATGATCGAGAAAGTGAAGACGAAGCGGGGGCACCGCATCGACCGCGCGAATCGCTCGGTAGACTTCGGTCCGCTGCGCACCATTCTGTGCCTCGCGGTTCATCTCGGGCCGTTCCGCGACCGCCGCTACCACCCGAATTGCCCGGCGGCGCACGGTCTGATCCGCCGTAATCTGAATTCGTACCCGGTCGATCAGGGTAAAGCCCCGCTGGTGCGCGGTCTCGGTGAGCCACGCTTCCATCTGTGTGCTCAGCGCAGCGGTGTAGCCGGAAAAGAGCGCCGTATCCACCGGGTGCAGAGTGACGTGGTAATCATTCGGAACCAGCGTGGAATCAACCGACGCCACCTGGCCGGCAATCATCGCCCGCTCCAGCTTACGCCCGATCTCAGCGGGTTGAACGTGGCTTCGAAACAGACCGCTTAGTGAGCCTTCGAGGAGGCGCTCAACCCCCAACTCGAACCGGTCAAGGATCTTCACGCATCACCCCGCCGATGTTGGACGAACCGCGTTACGGCGCGGCGGAGCGAGCGCCAGTATAGGTTATCTCCCGCTCCGCTCGGTCCGATCATCCGTCCCCGCCGCGTCGAATCGTACGTAGGAATCCCGCTGTCGAAAGAGCAGGCCGTGCAATAGATGATAGGCAGCATACACTTCAAGCGCGAACGGGAGATAGCCACCATAACCAAGCCATGGCATTTCGAACAGCTTCGGTCCCCCGACATAGGGCACGTGGTAGACCCACTTCGGTAGCGACCGGACATTCCACATTTCCCAGAAGAAGCCGCAGGTCAGCCCCGCCGCGAAGAGAACCAGGAGGGTGTCCCAGCGACCTTCCGCGACCTCTTCCGCGAGACTCTTGCTTCCGGTCAAGGCATTGATCGGATCGAGCATAAAGAAAACCCCGAGCCACACCAGCGGAAAGGCCTGTCGTGGCGCCACGAGCGACAGGATGAACATGCCGAGCCCAAGGGCGGCGATCAGAACGAGCCACGGACGGGTTAGCGCGATTCGGATCCAGCGACGTGGGCGATCGAAGAACGCAAACGTCCGATAGAACTCCGCCGTGACGAAGAGGGCCGGCATCACGGTCGAAAACGCCAGCGACGCCAGGGCCGTGTTGGCAACGCTGTCCCAGCCCCGCGCTTGAACGTACCGCCAGTTGTCAAGAACGCCGTTGGCGTACTCGAACAGCCACCAGAGCGGAACGGACAAGACGAACAAGAGTCCAAACCTTCGCCATTGACGCGTGAGTAACGACTCACCCCGGCGCAACCAGGTCATGCCGTCGACCGTCAGGATATAGCCGAGCCAGAGCGGAAAAAACGTGAATTCCGAGAAGGGCTGAAGACGCGACCAAGCGAGTGGCCATGCGACGAGAATCAGGACGATGCCAACCAAAAACTGCGGCGGCAACCCGTCAACAACAGCCCTCTGCGAGTCGGTCGCCCTGGCCGCCGGTCGTCCTACCATCCTCGCTGCGGTGCCTCCCTAGCGATACGCCGTCCGGTTAATGCGGCCGCGAGTATAGCGGGCCGGCTCGGGTGCGCTGGTATCATCCGCATCGCGTCGAAGGCAAGGCGGCCTTATGAGGAGGAGAGCGCGCGGTGACGGAGCGCCGGATTCTGGTAGGGCCGTCGATTCTGTCGGCCGACTTTCTCCGACTCGGAGAGCAGATCGACGCGGCGGAAGCAGCCGGGGCGGATTTCATTCATGTCGATGTCATGGACGGCTGTTTTGTCCCCAATATCTCCGTCGGTCTGCCGGTGCTCGAGGCGGTACGACGAGCAACCCACCTGCCGGTCGACGTGCATCTGATGATCGTCGAGCCCGAGCGTTGGGTCGAGCGCTTCGTCGCGGCCGGCGCCAACGTCGTCACCGTCCACGTTGAAGCGGATCACCACTTGCACCGCACCCTGCGCGCGATCGCGGAAGCGGGTGGCCAACCGAGCGTAACCCTCAATCCCGCCACCCCGCTCACGACCATCGAGGAAATCCTGCCGGTCGTCCGCCAGGTGCTCCTGATGAGTGTCAATCCGGGCTTTGGCGGCCAAACCTTCATTCCCGCCGTGCTCGACAAAATTCGACGGCTCCGCGTCCAGATTGACGCCCGAAACCCTACCTGTCGTCTGGAAGTGGACGGTGGGATCAACGCCAGCAACGTCAGACGGATTGTTGACGCCGGCGCCGATACGATCGTTGCGGGCTCCGCGATCTTCAACTCCGAGCGCGGCGTGGAGGATGCCATGGCAACGCTGCGGTCAGCTATCGCCGAGGCGTCATAGATCGGGTTGATGGAGGTCCCAACCGCGACTACCTGTCGCCGGCTCGCGTCCTGCCAATAAACGAGACCGGAACCAGTGCGAGGAGCGCCAGGACTCCAGCGATCAAGAACGTCTCCCGGACGACCTGAATGCTCAAGGGGATCACGCGCTCGTTCAGGAACTGCGTCTGCCGCGCCAGGAACTCCGCGGTCGACTCCCCCGGCCCCTGAATGACGTCATCGAGACTCCCGGTCAAGGTCTGCAGGCGGCGGACGCCGATCGCCGTCAGCGTTGAAATCCCGATGGTCATTCCTAGCAAGCGAAAGACGAGGGTCAGGCCGGCGGCAATCCCACGGTCCAACGCCGGCGCAGCATCGAGCACCGTCGCGCCAATCGGCGCGATCACCAAACCAAATCCCGCCCCCGCGAGAGCCAATCCGGGCAGCAGACCGACATACTGCTCACCGCGCAGTCCATACCAGAGCACCGCGTACCCGACAGCCACCAAGACCAGTCCGATCACGGCCGTGGTCCGTTCTCCGAGCCGCCCCGAGATCACACCCCCGCCAAGCGAGAGCGCCGCCATGAGCAGGGTAAACGGCGCGAGCATCAACGCACTCAGCGAGCTGACCCGCTCTGGCACGACAAGCAACGCGACCACGACTGGCACATCGACCATCGCCACGATCAATGCGGCCCCGGCGATGGCGTTCGCTACGATCGCGGCCGCGAAGCGACGACGGCGAAAGAGTCCAAGCGGCAGCAATGGGTGGGCGACGCGTCGCTCCCACCAGACGAACAGGCCGCCGAGCAGCCCTGCCCCGAGGATCAATGGCACGAGGTAGCTGTTCAAGGGATTGTGGGATCCACCGAGAGCACGCCCTCCGCTCCCCGTCACCCCAAGCTCGCCTCCGGCTGAGAGGGCCAAATTCAGAAGCACCAGTGCAGAAGCCAAAAGTCCCGCGCCCACGAGATCGAGGCCCGAAAGCCACTGCCGTCCCACTCCGCGCGCCGCTGGAACCGAGCGCACCACCGCCACGGCCGCCAGTCCTCCCAATGGAACATTGACCAGGAACACCCAGTGCCAGGGTTCCACCCCGGAGGCCAAACTGACGACCGCCGCTCCCCAGAGCGGACCGAGCACCCAACCGAGAGTATCGACGGCGCCAACCAGACCGAGGGCGCTGACCCGACGCTCTCTCGCCACCACATCTCCGACCAAGGCCATCGTCACCGGCAACAAGGCGCCGCCGCCCGCGCCCTGAATCGCCCGGCCGATAATCAGGCCCCCGAGAGTATTCGCGAGCGCGCACCAGACCGACCCGACGAGAAAGACGGCGAGCGACGCTTCGAAGGCCGCGAGCCGGCCGACCACGTCGGACACCCGACCGATAATTGGAATAGCCACCATGTAGGCGAGGAGATAGCCGTTGACGACCCAAACGTAACGATCGATGTCGGCGGTATTAATTTGGAGATCGCTCACCATCCTAGGAAGGATCGTGGCGATCACCGTCAGGTCGAGCGCGCCGATGAAGACGGCAAGCAGTGCCGCCGCCAATGCCCGCGTGGGCCCACCCTGAGATGAGGATGCTGTGGAAGAAGGCGCTGGTTCCTCCCATCTCCCAGGTGGCGGCGGTCGCTGCTCAGATTGGCGGCTCAATCGCCACCTTTTCGCCATGCTTTGAAAGATTGAGCGTCCAGGTCGCGGGCTGTTCGCGATCCGCCCCTGGCGGCTCCGCCAACTGCGCGCGAAGCAAATCGTCAGTCTCCCGATCGACCCACATGTCAAGCGTCACCGGCGATCCGGTCATCGTCTCCATGGTCAGCGGTCCAATCACCGTCTCGTCGACGTCGGCTTTGATGTGATAGGTCTGGCGACCGTTGACGCTGTCATCAGTAAGCTCGGTGGCACCTTCTACCCGCCCCAAGACCGGCCCAATCCCTTGCTGGTTGTCGAACAGAATCGTCGGTTGGTACGCGAACTCGGGGGGGGCCGCGCCCCATCTGCCCGTCAAAATGTTTGTCGTCCACGACTGATCGCCGACCGTGATCAGCTTGATCGTGACCGTCGCCGCTCCGAGCGCCTTCGCTTTGAACGTCGTGAAGACGCGATCGGGCCGCTCCAAATCACCTGATGCCGACAGCAGTTCAATCTTCTTGTCCGCATCGACAAACGTCTTCCCCTCGACGGTCAGTTCAAAATGAACGGTTTGGGTTGCCGCCAACTGAGCGCTCGCTCGCCGTAGGATCTCCACCGGACTCACCGTAGGCGTCGGAGGCACACTCGTCGGCGTGCCGCTCCCACCGCATCCCACAGTTGACGCCAAAATCATCAGCGTTAGCGCCCACCCCGTGAGAGCTCGTGGTTTCAGAAGGCGATTGGGAAAGAAACCGTGCACCCGGACGATCCTCGACGTAATCCACGCGGTCCGCTTACCGCGCCGGTCGCTGCCACTTGGCGGGCTGCCGGCCGCGAGTCTAGCACCTGCCTAGCCGGCTGGCCGCTTCCGGTCGTCATCGAGACAACCCCCGTGCTATCATCCGGCCCCGCGAACCGTTGACACGTGGAGCCTTAACGTGGTCGTGACCGATCGCCCGCAGTTGGACGACCAGACCGGCGAGATCCGCTGCGTCGTCGGTGCCGCCACGGATACTGGTGGACGCGACAGCAATGAAGATGCGGTCTACGTCACCGAGCGCCCCTCGGGTGGCATGGCCTCCATCGCCGGAGAGCTCGCGAACACCTTCGTCCTCGCCGTAGCCGACGGGATGGGCGGCCACGCCAGCGGTGAGATCGCCAGCCAGATCGCGGTCGAGACGCTCGCCAGCGTCTTTGCCGACAACGCGGACGGCGAGCCCGCGCTGCTCCTGAAACAAGCGTTTCGTCGCGCCAACGAGGCCATCTACGACAAGGGAGAGAACGACGACCCAAACCAAGCGATGGGGACCACCTTGGTCGCCGCGGTACTGACGGGAAAGTACGCGACCATCGCGAGCATCGGCGATAGTCGCGCCTATCTCGTTCGCGCCAACCAGCTCACCCAAATCACGAAGGATCATTCCCTTGTCGCCGAGCAGGTATCGCAAGGCGTGATGACCTCGCGCCAGGCACGCCAGAGCCCACAGCGCAACGTCCTCACCCACGCCCTCGGTCATCGACCGAAGCTCGACGCGAGGCTGCCCGGCATTTTCGAGCTGACGCTCCTGCCTCAGGATCGTCTCCTGCTCTGCAGCGATGGGTTCTACGACGTCGTCGCGGACGCTGACCTGATTGACGCCGTCGTCCATCAGGAACCCGATGCCGCCGCCAGGCGGCTGGTCGCCCTCGCCATCGAACGGGGAACGACTGACAACGTTAGTGCCGTCGTCGTCGAAGCCGTTCCCACCCGTATCCGGGTGCTCGATCGGGAGTTGACGGGCACGGTAAGCAGTCGGGGACCATTCGGCGGATCGCTCGTCCCGGTCCTCGCCGCCGTGGCCGCCATCATCTTCGTCGCCCTGGTGATCCTCGCGCTGATGGTCCTCCAGTAAACCGGCGCTGGTGAGACCGTGGATGTGTTCGATCCGCCGGGCGGAATCGTCGACGCTCACACCCACGTCTTTCCTCCCGAGGTCGTGCGCGATCGCGCGGCCTACGCCGCTCGCGACCCCTGGTTCGCCCTCCTCTACGCGGATCCGCGAGCCCGCCTGATCACCGCCGACGATTTGCTCAACCACATGGTCTCGTCCGGAGTCGTTCAGTCCGTCCTTTGCGGCTTTCCCTGGCGCGATGGAGGTCTCTGCCACAGCCACAACGACTACCTCGCCGACGCCGCCGCGACGAGCGATCACCGGCTCGCCTGGCTGGCGACCGTCCCTCCCCACCTGGGTGAGCCAGCAGCCGCCGAAGCCGAGCGCTGCTTGGACCGAGGCGCGTCGGGCCTCGGCGAATTGAATGCCGACGCGCAGGCATTCGATCTGACACAGCCAGCGTCGCTGGCTTCGGTCGTTGCGGTCTGCATCGCCCGCGACCGCCCTATCTTGCTCCATGCCTCAGAGCCTGTTGGCCACCTATACCCCGGCAAGGGGACCGCCACCCCGGACCGCCTGCTGACGTTCCTCAGCGCCTTCCCGGAGCTTCGCGTCGTTCTCGCCCATTGGGGAGGCGGGCTTCCCTTCTACGAGCTGATGCCGGAGGTAGCAGCGATCACGGACAGGGTACTGTACGATTCAGCGGCTTCAACCTACCTTTTTCAACCGCGGGTCTTCCGGGCGGTTCTAGACATCGTGGGTGCCGATCGCGTGCTCTTTGGCAGCGATCACCCCGTCCTTCGCCAAGACCGGTTCCTCAACCGCATCCTCGCGACGGCGGACCTGTGGTCAGAGGAAGCGTCCTCGGTGCTGGGCGGCACGGCGCGAGCGATCTATAGACTGGAAGCTCCAGCCGCGAAGGGGGACTCGTCGTGATCGCCGGGTTGCGGGGACGGATCGAGTCGAAGCTCACCGACGCGTTGCTGGTCGATGTCGCCGGCGTCATCTACCGCGTCGGCACCAGCGCGACCACCCTGGACGATGTCGGAGGCATCGGCGAATCGGTCCGGCTTCACACCTTCCTCTTCGTCCGGGAGGACCAACTCACCCTGTATGGTTTCGCCAATCCCGACGAGCTGCGCCTCTTTGAAACCTTAATCGGCGTCACTGGTGTCGGGCCGCGCCTCGCCTGCGCGATTCTCTCCCGCGTTCGCACCGATGCTCTGCACAATGCCATCGCGACCGAGAACGCGGATCTCCTCGCCACCGTCCCCGGCGTCGGGAAGAAGACCGCCGCACGGTTAATCCTCGAGCTTCGAGGCAAACTCGTGTCCGCGGGACCCCTCCCCACCACCCGGATGACCCCCGAGGACGCGGACGTCATCGAAGCACTTAGGGCCCTTGGCTACACAACGTCAGAGGCGCACGAAGCGGCCGCTCGCGTTCCCCGGAACGGGGAGATGAGCGTCGAAAGCCGGGTCGTCGCCGCCCTCCGTGAACTTGCCACCCCGTAACCGATGGATGCTTCCCATCCGCTTTACGCCGCCAAACGTCTCATTCTTCTAGCCGTCGCTCGATCGCCCGTGCATGAGCGGTCAACCCCTCGGCGCGCGCAAGGGTCGCCGTCGCCGGTCCCAGTCGCTCCAGCGCCCTGCGATTCGCCGCCGCCAGGCTGATCACCTTGGTGAACTCGCCAACGTGGATCGGTGACGAAAAGCGGGCGGTGCCCCCGGTCGGCATCACGTGACTCGGACCAGCGGTGTAGTCGCCGAGCGCCTCAGGGCTGTCCTCGCCGACGAAGACGCCCCCCGCGTGCCGAACCAGGGGGATCACTTGCCAGGGGTCGCGAAGCAGCAAGCAGAGGTGTTCCGGCGCGTAGGCGTTGGCTAACTCCATCGCGGTCTCGACCGTCGGCACGACGACAATCAACCCATTCGCTCGGAGCGACTGGGCCGCGATCTCGCGCCGTTCCAAGCCCTCCAGCTGCGTCACCAATTCGCGGTCAACGGCATCGGCCAGAGCCTCGCTGGTCGTCAACAGGATCGCGCTCGCCATCGGATCGTGCTCCGCCTGGGCCAACAGATCCGCGGCGACCAAAACCGCATCGGCGCTCTCGTCCGCGACAAGCAATGTCTCGGTCGGGCCCGGCAACTGGTCGATCGCCACGACGCCATAGACGCGTTGCTTCGCGAGAACGACGAAGATATTGCCGGGCCCGTAAATTTTATCGACGTGAGGCACTGTCTCGGTCCCGTACGCCATCGCCGCCACCGCCTGCGCCCCTCCGATCCCGAAGACGCGATCCACGCCAGCGACCTCTGCCGCGGCCAAAATAAGCGGCGACACGTCGCCATCCGGACCCGGCGGTGAACAGACGATGATCTCGGACACGCCCGCGACGCGCGCCGGAACCGCCGTCATCAGCAATGACGACGGATAGATAGCAGTACCGCCAGGCGTGTAGATCCCGACCCGCTCTAGGGGACGCACAATTTGACCGAGTGCGCCCTCCTCCGTGTAGTCCAGCCACGACGTCCGTACCTGCTTGCGATGAAACACCGCGATCTGTTCCGCCGCGAGACGGAGCGCATCGCGCAGGTCCAAGGAGAGCATGGCGAGCGCCGTCGTCCATTGCTCGCGGGGCACCTCGATTTCTTCCAACGACGTCCCATCGAAAGCCGCCGTATAGCGCCGGACCGCCGCGTCGCCCTCGATCCGCACATCGTTCAACACCCGATCGACGACTGCCTCCGGCGAAAGCTCGCCGCCGAAGACGCGCCGAACACCTTCCCGCATCCGTGGCGAGAGCTTGGTCTCCTCGAAACCACGACGGCGCGTCAGCGCGACACGGGCGTCCGCCACATCGCTGGTAATGCGCACCAGTGAGGGAGTCTGATCCACCCGTCGAGCCGTGCTCGGCATAGCTATCCTTTCGTAAGGCACGTCAGGCCGAATTCGACCAAACCCAACGTGACCGAGAACCGACGGATGCTCTCGTTTGGCCTGAAATCAACCGACCGCACGGCGTTCGCACCCAGACCAATGGAAACGGCGGGCGCTTCGCCGTGAGAGGCTCCGGCAGGACTTTTCAAACGTCGGCTGCGTCCTTACGTCCGCAACTCTCCACCGACGCGCTGCTTCAGGCCTTTATCGATCCGATCGCGGACCTTGCTCAGCTCCGCGTCCGTTAGCGCCCGGTCTGGTGCCGTGAAGACGAGTCGGTACGCGAGGCTCTTTCGTCCCTCGCCGATCTGAGGTCCGCGGTAGACATCGAAGAGCGTGATGCCAGTCGCCAGCGCCCCAGCCCCAGCGAGAAGCGCCTGTTCGACATTGGCGGCCGGCGTCTCCTCCGGGACGACAACCGCGAAGTCCTGCTCGACGGGCAAGAAACGCGGAACCCGGATATCATGGTCAGCCATCTCAGCGGCGGACAGCAAGGCATCTAAATCCAGCTCCGCGATGCAGACGCGTCGTCCCTCGATCCCAAACATCGCCGCCCGATCGGGGCGCAGCTCACCGAGCACCCCAACCGTCCCGCCTGCGAGGCAAAGCGCCGCCGCCCGGCCAGGATGCAGTGACTTGTGCTCCGCCCGCTCAAGGGTTGACGCACCGATCCCCAACCTTGAGACCGCGACCTCGACCGCTCCCTTGAGGTCGAAGAAGTCGATCTCTCCCTCGGACGAAAACCGGTCGATCGGTTCACGCCGTCCCACCATCACGATGGCGGCGACGTTCGCCTCCTGGGGCAGCTCGTTGCGTCCCCGAGGCAGGTACACCCGGGCCAGCTCGAAGAGGCGAACGCCGGGCTCGTGCTTGAGGTTCTCCGCCACCGCCGCCAGGAGGGCCGGGAGGAGCGTTGGACGCAGCAGGTTCCGTTCGCTCTGCACGGGATTGCGGACGCGCAGCACCTGCTCCCAGGGCACACGGTGCAAGAAGCCGAGCGTCGCCTCGTCTGGTGCAACCTGTCGCAACTCGTCTTCGGAGGCGGTCACGTATGTAACCGCCTCCGAGCACCCCGCGGCGATCAGGCTCTTGCGCACGTCGGTCTGCAGGGCATACATCGAATCGCGACGGACCGGCACGGACTGTCCGCGAGGAAGGGTCTCGGGAAGCGTGTCGTAACCCACACTCCGCGCGACCTCTTCGACGACATCCGCCGCGAGGGTCACGTCGGGCCGGTACGTCGGGACCGAGACACGAAGCGTCGCGTCCGGATCCCCCCCATCAAGCGCCGGGGCGAACGCGAGACCGCGCAGCGCGTCGAGGACCACGTCCTGTTCATAACGGATACCGAGCAGGCGCTCGATCTCACCAAACCGAAGCCTCAGATCCAGCGGCCGCACGGGGGACGGATAGACATCTTGGAAGGCAGCCACGCGGCTGCCAGGGCACAGCTCAAGCAGCAGCCGGGTAGCGCGCGCGGCGGCATCCACGGCCAGATTCGGATCGATGCCACGTTCAAAGCGAGCCGAGGCATCCGTCCGCAGCCGCAGCGCCCGCGCCGTGTGGCGCACCGACGTCATCTCGAAGTTGGCGGCTTCGAGCAAGATGGTCGTCGTCCTCTCATCTACCTCGCTGTCGACGCCGCCCATCACGCCGGCGACGCCGACGGCGTGCTCTGCGTCCGCGATGACGAGCGTCTCGGCAGAAAGCTCCCGATGTTGGTGATCGAGCGTCTCAATAGTTTCGCCAGGCACAGCCCGTCGGACAACGATACCGCCGCCCGCCAGGCGACTCCGATCGTAGGCGTGAAGCGGCTGACCCCACTCCAGCATCACGTAGTTCGTCACGTCGACGATGTTGTTGATCGATCGCAGCCCGGCGGCGGTCAACCGGCGGACGAGCCACGCCGGCGACGGTCCGACGTTGACTCCTTCGATCACGGTGCCAGAGCAGCGTGGGCAGAGATCCTGAGCCTCAACTCGCACCAACTCGTCGTCACTTCTCGGCGCCGTGAGGAGATCGGCAATCGCCGGCAGACGAAGCGGCCGCGAGGTCAGAGCGGCCGCCTCACGGGCGATTCCCAGGATCGAGAACGCATCGACGCGGTTTGGCGTAATCTCGAACTCGATGACCGTGTCCCCAAGCCAGTCCGCCAGCGGCACACCGACCGGCGCCTCCGGCTCAAGAACCATGATGCCCTCGTGTTCGTCCGAGAGCCCCAACTCCTTTTCCGAGCAGACCATGCCCTCGGAGCGAACGCCGCGAATGACCCCAGGCTTGAGCGTCGTCAGGTGGTGCCCGTCAGCGTGAGTATCGAACAACCGGGCGCCTGCTAGGGCAAGTGCGACCTTTTGCCCCTCCGCGACGTTTGGCGCGCCCGTGACAACCTTCAGATGATGTTGTCCAGCGTCGACCGTCGCCAGCACGAGCCGGTCGGCATCTGGATGTCGCTCAACGCGCGCCACGACGCCGACGTAGACGTTGGCCCAGCCGTCGCCGATCGTCTCGATCTTCTCGGCTTCCAACCCCGCCATCGTCAACCGGTGTGCCAGCTCCCGCGGGGACAAACCGGTATCAACGAAATCCGCGAGCCAGCGCCAGGGAACTTTCATCCGTCTCAGTCCTCTTTCGTCCGTCCCAAAATCGTGGCTCTACGTCCGCGCGAACTGCTGGAGAAAGCGGAGGTCGTTTCCGGCAAAGGCACGCAGGTCATCGACGCCGTACCGCATCATCACCATCCGCTCAATCCCGAGGCCAAATGCGAACCCACTGTATCGTTGCGGATCGTAGCCGACCCCCTCCAGCACCTTGGGGTGAACCATCCCCGCGCCGCCCATCTCCAGCCAGCCTGTCTGCTTACAGACCCGGCACCCTTTCCCCGCGCAGATCGCGCAGTCGACCGCGAAGTCAACTCCTGGTTCCACGAAGGGGAAAAAGTCACAGCGAAAGCGAATGCGACGCTCAGGTCCGAAGAGCTGCCGGGCGAGCTCGCGGAGCACCCCTTTAAGATCGGCCATCGTGATCCGCTCGTCGACGGCCAACCCTTCCAACTGATGAAACATCCATTCGTGGGACGCGTCCTGCGCTTCATAGCGATAGGTCCGGCCCGGTACGACGACACGAACGGGAGGTTCCGTCTGCTCCATCGTTCTGGCCTGCATCGGCGACGTGTGGGTCCGGAGGACAATCTCCGCCCCATCCGTCTCCACATGGATCGTGTCCCAGACATCCCGCGCCGGATGATCGCTCGGGATATTGAGCAAGTCGAAGTTGTAGTGCCCCGTCTCCACCTCGGGTCCAAACACCGTCTGAAACCCCAGCAAGGCAAAGATCTCGCTCAGCTCGTCGATCATCCGAGATACTGGATGCTCGATCCCAACCAACGGCTTCCGGCCAGGCAAGGTGACGTCAACCGCGTCTCCAACCAAACGGTGCTCAAGGTCCGCCGCCGCGAGCTCCGCGCGGCGCGCGTCGAACGCTGTCGTCAGCTCCCCCTTCAGCGCGTTGGCGGACCGCCCGGCCAGCGGCCGCTCCTCAACCGTCATCGATCCCAGCCCGCGGAGAAACGCCGTCAACTCTCCCTTAGGGCCGAGGAAGGTTCGCTCCCACCCCTGGATGGCGCGAAGGTCCGTGGCGATCGCAAGCTCCGCTATCGCCCGCGTCCGCAACGTATCGAGGTGGTCCTGCATAGCCATCACGCACTCGTCCCATCGATCCTAATGTGTCAGGACAACAAAAAACCCCTCGGCAGGGACGAGGGGTCACCACGCGGTACCACCCTGCTTCGCCGGTCTCCCGGCGCGCTTGATCGCCGCGCCACCGCGGCGGCGGTGGCGTAACGTACCCGATAATGGCGGGCCACCAGGAACGGCTACGTACGCGATTCGCGCGCGTTCACCAGCACCAGCTCGGGAGAGAACTTCCCCGTCACGCGACCGAGGCGGCTTCCAGTCGGGGCGCGCCTTCCCTGGTCGGCGCGACGACGGGTACTCGGCTCCATCATCGCCGGTTACGCTATTTCCTTGCCGAGAGTATAGCAAAGGGCGACCCGTTCGGGTTCAATTGGTGGCATGGTGATGGCCATGAGGAGCGGAGCGACTCCGGGGTCGCGAGGGAGGTGCCGTGCACACGATCATTGAGGCGGTTCACGGTCGGGAAATTCTCGACTCGCGTGGGAACCCGACGGTAGAGGTTGAAGTCGCCCTCGCCGGTGGCGCGATCGGCGTCGCCGGCGTCCCTTCAGGCGCCTCGACTGGTGCCCACGAAGCGGTCGAGCTGCGGGATGGCGACAAGAAGCGATTCGGCGGCAAGGGCGTCCTGACGGCCGTTCGCCGCGTCAACGAGACGCTCGCCGAGGCGGTCATTGGCCTCGACGCAACCGATCAAGCTGATGTCGATCGGGTCATGGGTGACGTGGATGGCACGCCAAACAAGGGCCGGCTGGGCGCGAACGCGATCCTTGGCGTCTCGCTCGCCGTCGCCCGGGCCGCGGCCGACGCGGTCGGACTTCCGCTCTTTCGCTACCTGGGCGGCTCAAACGCGAGAACGCTGCCGGTCCCAATGATGAATATCCTCAACGGCGGCAAACACGCCACCGGTTCCAGCGTCGACATGCAAGAGTTTATGGTGATGCCCGTGGGAGCTCCTTCCTTCCGCGAAGGGCTCCGCTGGGGAACCGAGGTCTTCCAGGCTCTGAGGGGCGTCCTCCATGAGCGCGGATACAGCACCAATGTCGGCGATGAAGGCGGCTATGCCCCCAGCCTCGGCTCGAACGAAGAGGCGGTTGAGGTCATCCTCGAAGCCATCTCCCGCGCCGGGTACACGGCGGGCCACGACCTCGTCATCGCGCTCGACCCGGCCGCCACGGAGCTCTACCATGATGGCGGATACGCGCTCCCCAGCGAAGGGCGCACGCTAAGCGGCGCCGAAATGGTCGACTTCTTGGCCGCCTGGTGCGCGAAATACCCGATTGCGTCGATTGAAGACGGGCTCGCCGAAGACGACTGGGCAACCTGGGCGGCCCTCCGGACCAAAGTCGGGGAGCGCGTGCAGCTCGTCGGCGACGATCTCTTCGTCACCAACACCGAGCGTTTGAGCCGGGGTATTCGCGAGCGGTCGGCAACGGCGATCCTCGTCAAGCCCAATCAGATCGGCACCCTGACGGAAACCTTTGAGGCGATTGGGCTGGCTCAACGGTCAGGATTCGCCGCGGTCATCTCCCATCGCAGTGGTGAGACGGCCGATACCTTCATCGCCGACCTCGCCGTCGCCACGAACGCCGGTCAAATCAAAACCGGCGCGCCGTCCCGGGTCGACCGCGTCGCCAAATACAATCAACTTCTTCGCATCGAGGAAGAGCTGGGCGATGCCGCGATCTACCCCGGCAGAAATGCGTTCCCGCAAGCCGCGTTAGCCTAACCCGGGTGTCTTGCGTGCTCCTCGCCGCTGAGACATCCGGCGAGGTACCGCTCGATCTGGCGCTGGAGCTCCGTGACCTAGCGCACTCCACCACGAGCGTCAAGGAGACACGTCCACCGTCAGCCCGTCGTCGACGAGCGCTTCCATCTCACCAACCACCTGGTCGAACTCGGCGAGACCGACCCGGACCGGCTCAGGCGAAGTCAAATCGACTCCTGCCTCGCGCAAAAGGACCAACGGATAGTCAGATCCGCCGCCCGCGAGCAGCGTCAAATACCGCTGTTGCGCGGCAGCACCCTCCTCCCGGAGCGCGCGGGCAAGGGTAATCGCCGCGGACAGACCGGTCGCGTATTGGTAGACGTAGAAGGCTCGATAGAAGTGGGGGATACGTCCCCAGCTGATGCGGACCGAATCGTCAGCCGCGACATCGGGGGTGTACGCCGCGTAGAGATCGCCGTACAGGGCGTCCAGCGACGCCAGGGTCAGCGGCTCGCCGGCCTCGACTTGTGCGTGGGTCCGCTGCTCGAACTCGGCGAACATTGTCTGCCGGACGACAGTCCCGTAGTACGCGTCGGCGAAGCGATTCAGCAGGCCAAAGCGGCCAAGCCGATCCTCCGCCGCGGTCTCGTCCAGAAGATGCCAGGTAAGAAGGGCCTCGTTCACAGTCGACGCAATTTCGGCGAGAAAGATTGAGTAGCCCGCGTCGTGGTAGGACTGCGCGGCATCGGCGTAGAAACTGTGCATCGCATGGCCGGCCTCGTGTGCCAGCGTGAACACGTCGCTGATCGTCCCGTTCCAATTCATCAAAATGACTGGCGGAGATCCGTAGGCCCCCGAGGAGTAGGCACCCGAACGCTTGCCCTTTGTCTCGTGAACGTCAACCCAACGCGCGTTGAACCCCGCTCTCAGATCCGCGGTGTACCGCTCACCAAGAGGAGTTAGACCGCCGAGAACGACCTCGACTGCCTCCCGGTAGCCAAATCGCCGCTCCGGCTCGGGTGAGAGGGGCACTTGTAGATCGTAGCTCGCGAGTCGTTCCACACCAAGCACTCGCCGCCGCAGACTGAGATATCGAGCCAAGATCGGTGTCGCCCCGCGGACGGCCGCAATCAGACTGTCATAGACGGTCGTCGGGATCTTGTCATCGAAGAGGGCCGCTTCACGGGCCGACGGATAGTGACGCACCTTCGCGAAATAGGCATCCTTCCGGACCGACGCCCCATGCAGCGCTGCCAGCGTGTGCCGGTGGCTAAGATAAGCGCCGCTCATCGCCTCGTGAGCGCCCCGGCGGACGCTACGATCCTTCGCGCGTAGGAGCAGCGCGTGCCTCGCCTTCGTTAGCGTGACCTCGGTACCGGTCTCATCCCTGACTCGTCCAAAATCGAGATCGGCGTTGTCAAGCGCGGTGAACGCATCGGATGGAGCGCGCGCGACATTGGCCGATTGCGCCAGCAACTCCTCCACTTCGATCGACCGAACGTGCGGCCGTCGCCGTCTGAGGTCGTCAAGGAGGTGGTGGTAGCGCGACAGCACCGGATCCTCGATCAACTCGTCCAGGCGTTCGGCGGGTAACCCCAATAGCTCTGGATCGAAAAAAGCCAGCGCTTCAGACGCCGCAATCGCCACCGCGATCGAGCGCTCGTACCGGCTCATCGCGTCGCTGTCGCCGGTGTCCTCATCCCGTCGCAGGGTCGCATAAACACGGACCCGCTCGATCGTCAATCGGACGGCCAGGGCGTCGTCGAGCGCCTGAGCCAGCCGGTCCGCGGAGTCTCCCAGATGACCCCGGTGCCCGGCGGCGCGAGCGACTTGGTCAGGCAGCCGGCCGGCATCCGTCTCCCATGCACGCTCATCCTCATAGATGGTTCCCAGATCCCATGTGTCCTCGATCGCAACCCGATCACGCGTTAGGACATCTGCTTGTTCAACTTCGGCGACCACGAATGAATCCTCCTTTAGCTCGTACCGGAATCGGCGCGACCACAGTCGAAACCCTTGTTGCATGCACGCGCATATCCCGGCCCAATTTGGCTGTCGCCCGCGAGACCATCGGTTCCTTTGCTCCCAATTCGCGCGCGCCGCGTACCGATCATCACGTCCGCCTGTGGCATGCTCAAGCGATCCTCCATCGGGGGTCGTTACCGCGTTCGCTCGCATCGCGTACCATACCGCGCTCCCCTCCGGCGACGCCGGCAACTGCCGAGACGGCCCTCATTCGGCCGGACTTTTTCCGCGGGGCGGAAATTGGCGGACGTGGGAGGAGCGATCGCGAAGTGACCTGCGCTGGTCGCGGCACCACCTTCAGCGCTGCCGACGCCGACGGAGTCCGACGCGACCGCGCCTTACCCGCCTTGCCCTTCTGCCGCTTCTGCCGCATCTGCCCTGACCGACGACTCGCCGACCGAAACACACGCAGCCGGTCGTGCTATTTGACCGCAGAAGCTCGCCCTGGCCCATCTGCGCAGGGAGGGCGAACCGGCGGGTCCGCTACGCGCTACGTAACGATCTGCGCCACCTGCGGGCACGAAACCCGGATTCCCTTTCGGCCGAACGACGACCGTCCGGTCTCCTGTCAGAGCCGCCTCTGAGCGCAACGAGGACATTAACCAGCGCGGCGGGACCAGCGCTGTTCGCTGTCCCCGCCGGGCGGCGGCTTCGACACGTCTGAAACCAGAGGAATCTATCCCTCGATCTCCGAGGCGTGCTCCTGCTCAGCGACCGTAAGCGCTTCGTCCGCGATCATCACCATGCGGTCGATCTCGTCCTTGGTAATGACTAGCGGCGGCGCGAAGTGCATGACGTCCCAGACTCGGGTCACGAGCCCCCGCTCAAGCACGAGCTCGTTGAGTCGCTTGGCGAAAGTCGACTCCTTGCCCAGCTTCGCTCGGGTCTCCTTGTTACTGACAAGGTCGACCGCGCACATCAGGCCGAGGCCCCGCACATCGCCCACGCTTGGGTGGGACCGCAACTCCTCGAGCCGCGCTTTGAGGTAGGCGCCCTTCTCAGCACTTTGGCGCGCCAGGTTCTCCCGCTGCATGATCTCGATGTTCACCAGGGCCGCCGCCGCCGCCGCGGCATGCCCGCCAAAGGTCAACAGGTGGCCCATCGCCACGGCCTGCTGCTCCTTGAACGTCTCGAAGACCGACGCTCGAACGACCGCCGCCGCGATCGGGGCATAGCCGGACGACAGCCCCTTCGCCATGGTCATGATGTCGGGAACGAACCCAAAGTGCTCGGTCGCAAACATCTTGCCCGTCCGACCGAACCCGTTGATCACCTCGTCGGCAATCAGCAGGACACCATGCCGATCGCAAATCTCGCGCAACATCCGCCAGTACGCCGGAGAGGGCACGTGGAGCCCGGCGGCGGTCGAGATTGGCTCGCCAATAACCGCCGCGACGGTGTCTGGCCCTTGGTTCTCGATCTCCTGCTCAACGTAGCGGGCGGCGAGAATATCGGCTTGCTCCCCCTCGACGCCGAAGTCAGAACGGTAGCGATTTGGATGCGGAACGTAGGAGACCCCGTACATGAAGGGTCCAAACCACGCCTCGTTACGCATCGCGGTCAGGCTCATCGCCCCGTGCGTCATTCCGTGGTACGACCCCCGCCGAGCAATGATCTTGTAGCGCCGGGGGAAACCCCGCATGGCCTGCACTTGCTTCGCGATCTTGATCGCGGTCTCGACCGCCTCCGACCCGCCAGAGCAGAAAAAGACGCGCTCCAGATCGCCCGGCGTGATGTCGGCGATCACATCGGCGAGCTTGACCGCCGGTCCAGTGGTGAAGGTCGCCGACGAGGCATACGCTAAGCGAGCGGCTTGACGTCCCATCGCCTCGGCAATCTCAGTCCGGCCGTGCCCGGCGTTGACGACCCACAGACCCGATAGGCCATCGATGTAGTCGCGACCGTCAACATCCCACAGCGTCGAACCCTCGCCCCGGTCAAAGACATGGAGACCGCCCTCGGCTGATACTTCCCCCCAGGCAGCCGAGTGAATCCAGACGTGATCACGCGCGTTCTGTCGGAGGCCGGCAGGGTCCGCTGATCGAGCCGCGTCAGCGCGCTCGTGGCCGTTGCCATCGGCCTGCCGTACCGTCACATCGAGTGTGCCGCTGACCATCCTCGGACCCCTCCTTGATCGTGCGTTCGGATTGGGGGAAGCTCGACGACCCATCGACGCGGCCACCCTCGTAGCGAGTGGCCAAATGATAGCAGAGGCGTTTCCCTTCCCTCGCGTCGAATGCTTGGCTCGCTCCGCCTCGGTGCAGCACCCGTTGTTCGTCGGCGTCATTCATAGCCCGGCCATGACCGCGCTCCTCGCCGTTGACGATTCCACCCCCGCGGGCCATGATCTCCCGTCCACGGACCACCTGCCGCAGGTGCCCACGACATCACTACCAGCACCTCATCGAACCGGAGAGGACATGTCGGATCGACCTCTGGAGAGCGACGACGTCGAATGGGCTGATCGGCGGATCCGTGATCACCCGGTCCTGGGTGCCCTCCCCGAGGCGCCCTCCGTCGCCTTCACCTTTGATGGTCGCCAGGTCATCGGGCGCCACGGTGAGCCGATCGCCGCGGCCCTCCTCGCCTCGGGGATTCGTATCTTTCGGACGATGCCGCGGTCAGGTGATCCCCGCGGCGGCTGGTGCATGGTTGGCCGCTGCGGCGACTGTCTCGTCGTGGTCGATGGTCTGCCGAACGTCCGCGCCTGCGTCACACCCGTGGCGAACGGGCTCAGCGTGGAAACCCAAGTCGGTCTCGGTGAGCGCGGCGCGGAAACATGTTGGCCAGAAGACCCCGCTGGGGAGACTCCGTGACCCACGTTGATGTCGTGGTCGTCGGTGGAGGACCGGCCGGGCTGGAAGCGGCCACCGCCGCGGCGCGGTCTTGGACGAAGACGGTTCTGCTGGATGAGCAATCATCCTTGGGCGGACGGCTTCGCTACCGCGTCAGCGACGTGGCCGACGAGAACAACACCGTCGCCCTGCCAGACAGCCTGCGAACCGAGTTGATCGCCGCCGCAGCAGCGGCGGACGTAGATCTCCGATCCAACACTGTTGCCTGGGGGCTCTTCGAGGGGAACGTCCTCGGCATCGCCGGAGACCGCTTGGGGTCGCGCCTCACTGCTGACATGATCGTCCTGACGACGGGGTCAACCGATCTCGCCTTGCCGTTCGCCGGCGCGTCCCTTCCCGGGATATTCAGTGGCCGCGCCATCCAAATCCTGCTCCACGTTCATCGCGTCCGGCCGGGGCGGCGCATCGCCGTGATTGGAGACGGGTCGGACGCCGCCGAGGTCGCGAGCGATGCGGAGCTGGCGGGGTGTGAGGTGCTACGGATCAGCCCCCGCTGCGAGGTGAGAGCCGAGGGGGCGGGTGGTGTCCAGACGATTGTGGTTGATGACCGGCGCCACCCGATCGATGTCGTCGCCATCGCGATCGGGAGACAGCCGGATGCGGCTCTTGCGCTCATGATCGGCTGTGCCCTGGGGCATGAGGCGACGCTCGGAGGTTTGGTGCCGCTGCTCGATGACCGCTTCCAAACGGATCATCCTGGGATTCTGGTCGCGGGCGACGCGGCCGGCGTCTGCGACGTGGCGACGGCCCGCGCCGAGGGACGTTTCGCGGGGATCAGCGCCGCGGCGGCGCTCGGCCTTGTCAGCGACGAGAAGCTGGCGTCGGCGCGACTCGCCTATGAGTCCGCCTGCGGCGAAAGGATCGTGGCACGCGCCGGCATGAAACCTCTGACGCTTTCGGGCGGCGAGGAGAGAGGTGCGCCGCGCGACGTCAACCATCACGCTGCTCAGTACCTTTGCCGCTGCGAAGAGGTCACGCAGTCGGAGGTTCTCGCGGCCATCTCCGCCGGCGCCAGCACAATGGACGACATCAAACGACGGACGCGAGCCGGCATGGGACTCTGCCAGGGTATCTACTGCGTCCCGTTCATCATTGATCTGATTCAGGCTCGAATCGGCGTCTCATACGGTCATCTCGCTCCCATGACGGCTCGTCCACCGGTCCGTCTGCTTCCTCTTGACGCGCTTGCCAGCGCGGAGGCGTCGCCCGGTTAATTTCCGTGTCCGGGCGCGAACGAATCTCACGCTTCACTCCCTCGTCCGCTGCATGCTTCCCACCGCGTGGTCCCGAACGGGGCTCCCGTTCTCACCATCTCTGTCAACGCCACAGTGATCGATGGTCGTGGTATCGTGCCGGTCATGAACGAGCCAGGCCTCCCACCAGACCAGGTCAAAACGACTGCGACCGCCTTCTACCAACCGGCTCCGATTACGCCCGTCCGGGCGATGGTGATCACGCTCGCCGTGCTCTTCGTCATCGGCCTCGTTTGGCTAGTCATTCAAATCCGGTCGATCATTCTGCTCCTGATCCTCGGCATCCTCCTCGCGGCCGCGATCGAGCCGCTGGTGAACCGCCTGCGACGGCGCGGGTTCTCTCGCGGGCAGGCGATCCTCGCCATCTATGCGGGCATCTTTGCCATCCTCGGTCTCGCCCTTTATCTCGTCGCTCCCCCATTAATTCGACAGGGGACAAATCTCGTCGGCGATATTCCGCAGTATCTTCAAAACTTCCAACGTCAGGCGCTGGCCAGTGACAATGACTTCGTCCGAACCGCCGGCTTCCGCAGTATCAATCGAGTCGAGGCGCTCTACAACGACCTACGGACGAGTCCACCCATCCAGGCCACCCAGGCGATTGGCTTGGTGACGTCGGTCTTCGGCATCCTCCTTACAACTGTTTCCGTTATGATCGTGGCCTTTTACTGGATGACCGAAAAGGCCATCATCAAGCGTGTCGCACTTGGCCTCTTTCCGATCGAGAGGCGTGATCGGGCCCACGAAATGTGGGACCAGATCGAAGGAAAAATCGGTGGCTGGGCTCGTGGTCAATTGCTGCTCATGACCGTCGTCGGCGTCTTCTCGACCATCGCCTATTCACCGATCGCTCTCGACGTCAAGTTCTGGTTCCTCCTCGGCATCTTCGCCGGGATTACGGAGTTGATTCCGTTCATTGGACCCGTTCTCGGGGGTGGGTTGGCGTTCATCGTCGCCCTGACGGACTCCTGGCAGAAAGCTATCCTGGTTGCGCTCTTCGTGATCATCCTTCAACAAGTTGAAGGCTCCGTGCTTGTTCCCAGAATCATGCGCAACGCGGTCGGGCTGACCCCGCTGTCCGTGGTCCTGGCGGTACTGATTGGGAACACCTTGGTTGGACCGCTCGGAGCGATTCTCGCGATCCCTGTCGCCGCCGCCGTCCAGGTGCTGGTCCAGGATCTCCTTCACGGCCGCGAGGAGCGGTCCGATACGGGAACGACCGGCGCGGCGGTCGCCGCCACGCTGACCGGGCGAGGCCATCAGATCCCAGGTGGAGGGATGACGCGCGGCACCGGTGAAGTCGCGGTTCCCTACACGACCGCAGAGCGGTTGCCCGAGCAGAAGAGCTTAAGCGGCCGGGGGGCGAAAAGCGCCACATCTGAATCCAAAAGACGCGAGCCCTGATATCATCGCGTGGTGTATGGGAGATCGGGGGCGGCCATGGCATCTCGCTCTGACGCAAGGTCGCCGCAGGAGAATGGCGGCGTTTTGCGCTACACGGTCGTTGCCCTCTTCGAGGACACCATTGACGCGGAACAGGCGCTGGTCTCCCTGAGAAAAGCGGAACACGACGCGGAGCGCGTCTCCCTCCTTGTCCGCGACAACACCGCCGAGGAGAGCGGCGGCGACCGCGCCAGCGCAGTCGCGCGAGCGCTGGTCGCCACGGCGTTGGACGCTGCCGGGACGTGGCTCCAGGGGCTCGCCTCGCTCATCGTGCCAGAGCACGGCACCTTCTTGGTGGCCGGGCCGATTGGCGCCGCCCTGGCGGGTATCGGCGCGTCCGAAGCCTCGAGCAACACGTCCTATGCGGCCGCCACGGACCTTTCCGCGGGCGGGCTGCTTCGAACGCTGACCGATTTCGGCTTCTCCTCTGACGAGGCGACCTACATGGAGCATCGGCTTGAGGCCGGCGCCGCTCTCCTCGCGGTGACGACAACGGGCGAAGCGACGCCGCAATCGACGCGTCGCCTCTTTGCCGATCACAACGCCGTCTATATTGGCACGGCCCAGACGGACGCCATTTTTTTTCAAGAAGCGGAAGCCCTCCTGGAGGCCCCGCCGGAAGCATCCAGCGGCGGCGACGTGGTGGTGACAGACGCGGTTGCCCCCTTGCGAAAACTTAGCCAGGACGGCGGGTCGCCCCGGGCGGCGGCCCTCCGTCAGCGCGAGGTCGTCGACTCCCAGGGCGAGGAGGTCGGGCGCGTAGAAGAGGTGCTCGCGGAAAGCACCCCTGAATCAACGGCGGCGAACGCAGGAGGCGGGGGAGAGGTGATCCGCTACCTCGTGATCGGCTTTGGTGGGGTACTCGGGATTGGTCGCCGGCATATCGCCGTCCCAGCCTCCCTCATCGACCTGCAGCAGGACCCTCTTCAACTCTCCCTGGATAAGCACAGTCTCCTTCACGCACCGAGCTACGAGGAAGACGGCGCCTTCAGCCGGTTAGAGGAGCAGGCCGTTTGGGACCACTTCGGCATACCGCCCTACTGGCAGGAGACATAGCGATACGCCACCCAATCGATATCGAACGGATCCCGAGCGGGTCTGATGCCTCTCCCGGTATCCCCCCGTTACGTCAACGCCGCACTCGTGTGCCCATCCTCCCAGCAAGACGTCATTGCCCGCCCTTGGTGATCGTCTGATTGGTGCTCGCTTCGTTCGGTCGCTGACCACCGCAGACCAGAAAGCGACCGGCGACGAACGCGCAGTCGACCTCGGTAAATCCCGCCTCGTCGAGCAACCCAAGGTGCTCCATCACGCGAAACCCGGGTCGCATCGCGTCGGCATAGATGAAGTGGCCACCGGGGTCGAGCGCGCCAAGCACCCGACGGAGCAGGGTCCGGTGGTCTTCCGCGTGGCGCGCCTGGCCAGGTGCATTCTCCGGAGCCGCTGGCCGGACCAGATCATGCAGCGCAATCGACGAGGTGACGAGACGAAACGGCCCGCCGGGGAGCGGAGCCAACGCCGATGCCTCGACCGATTCCGTGATGAACGACACGTCGAGGTCCGGAACGACCTCGCGCACCTTCTCCCGCGCCCGCTCGAGTGCAGAGCCGTTTGCATCGAGCAGCGTGTAGCGCAATCGCGGGTAGAACGCGGCCATCAGCGTGACAAGCGAGCCCGTACCGGCTCCGAGATCCAACACCGCGCAACCATCGGGTAACGGCGGCAAGGACCGCAACAGGGCGGTACGAAGACGTGGCATGTCGTCGCTCTCCTCCGGCGAGAGGTCGCGAAGATCCCACCACCCCGGTGTCTGGGGGAAATCATGGCCCTCGCCCGGAGCCAACGCGAGCCTCCACGAGGGGACCACACGCAGATGTTGATCGGCCTTCATCGGACCACCCATGGGAACTGTTCAACCGGATAGGTGCGGAATGGCTGGTCAGCCAATGGCCCGTTCCACATCGAGCATCCCGGTCTCGTGTGCCACCCGGAAATGCTCAACCGTGCGACGGACCCCCTCGTCGAGTGAAAGCCACGACACCCGCCCAATCAGCGTCTCCAACGGACTGCCATCGACCCCCTCGGGGACCGGCAGTGGCTCGGGAGCGTAGGTGATGCGACCTGCCATCGCCGGCGCGGCGGCCTCGATCGCCGCGACGACCTCAGCCATCGCCGCCGTCGTTCCCCCCAGGTTGAACACCGGCGCGCCGGCAGGCATCGTCCGCGCCGCCCGGATAAACACCCCAGCGACATCGTCTGCGTGGTGGTAGACGGCGGTGCCGCCGAAGGAGATGCGGTAGTCGCGGCCGACGGCGGCGGCGGCCATCGCCTTGGTCGGGGTGGAGCTGACCCCCTGGTCCCGGCCCGGACCGTAGACGAAGAACGGGCGCAGACCAACACTTGGCAGACCGTGATCCTGCCAGAAGATGCGGGCATATCCCTCATTGGCCTGCTTCGTCACTCCATAGAGCGAGGGCGGAGCCAGCGGCGCGTCGTGGCCCAGCGGACCCGGCGGGTAGGCAGTCGCCGGGCCGTAGACCCCAACCGAGCTGGCATAGGTTAGCCCGCGAACCCGGTCGAGGTGCCGGCGAACGGTTTCGAAGACGATCGCGGAGCCGACCACGTTCACTCTAGCGCCGAGCACTGGCTCGGCCCGCACAAACGGCACCTGAAGGGCCGCGAGATGGACGACGTGGCTGATGTCGTTGTCGACGATAGCCCGCTCAAAGGCGCGCTCATCGGTGATGTCGCCGGCGATCATGTTGACCCTCGCCAGCGCCTCCGGAGTCATGATCATCTTGAGACGCCGCGGGTCACCGGGAAGATCGTAGGCCGAAACGGCGACCCCTTGATCAACCAGACGTTTCACGGTCCAGGCGCCGATGCACCCAAACGCCCCCGTTACCAAGAAGTGCTCGGAATCCACCGCTTTCCTCCATCCGCCATCCCGACCGCGTCTCAAAAACTGATGAGCCACCTTCCGTCTCGTTCGTCGCTTGTCGACCTTCTCGGGAACAACCAAGCGCCGCCCATCGGCTTCGTGGCACGAGGAGGTGTGATAATCACCGGCTCCCCGCTCTCATGCAAGCGCCTCCGCACGTGCGACGGTCCCAGCCACCCAGCGTCGCCATCTCCGGCACGGAATCGCCGCCGGAGACGGGTTGGGCCACCACTCCTTGTCACGACCAACGGCGGTGCTCGTCAGCGCGTGCCCCAGGCGGGGGCAGTGCTGGCAACATTCTGGACCGCATCCGCGGGTCGGGGGGCCTATCGAACGGGTATCTTGCCGGGCGGGGGCCGAACGCTTTACGATCGCGTCATGAACATACGCGCGGCCCCCATCGGGGTCTTTGATTCCGGGCTCGGCGGCCTGAGTGTCGTCCACGAGCTGCGCCTGGCGCTCCCCGCGGAAGACATCCTCTACTGCGCGGACAGCGCCTACTGTCCCTACGGTGAACGTGCGCCCGGCGCCATTCTCGCCCGGAGCGTGACCATAGCGACCACATTGATCGACCGGGGCGCGAAGCTGCTCGTGATCGCTTGTAATACAGCGACCTCGGTGGCACTCCATGCTCTGCGCGCCGCGTTTCCGAGCGTACCGATCGTCGGCCTTGTGCCCGCCGTCAAGCCAGCGGCGGCGCTCACTCGTTCCGGACGAATCGCCGTCCTCGCCACCTCCCGCACCATCGCGGGCAATACCCTCGCGGCGCTCATCCGCCGGCATGCTTGCCAGACTGAGGTGATCCTCGTCGCCGCACCGGATCTGGTGGACTTCGTGGAGCGGGGCGAACTCGACGGACCGCTGGTCGAGCGGAGCGTGCGCTCGTTGCTCGCGCCCATCGTGGCGCGGGAGGTCGACACGATGGTGCTCGGCTGCACTCACTATGCCTTCCTCCGCCGGACCATCCGCGAGGTTCTCCCGTCTGGGGTCACGCTGGTAGACAGTGGTCCGGCGATCGCCCAGCACACCCTGCGCGTCCTGGAAAGCCACAATCAGTGCGTTTATCGACCGGATCCCGGCACGCTTACCCTGCTGACAAGCGGTGATCCAGTCTCCGTCGGCACCATCGCCTCACGCCTGATGGACTCGCCGATATCGCCGCGGCGCCTCCCGGTCTGACACTATCAGCATTCGATTTCCTGTACCGCGCGACATCCAGGCGGACTGGCTATCGGTAACGTCACGAGCGCGCCAATCCTGAAAAGCGTCGTGGCGGTCGGACGTCACAACGAACGACAATACCGATAGGATCATTGCACACCAGATGGGGACCGTTTCATGACTGACCGCCGAGGCAGCCGACGATGAACCCTCCCGACGCTAACTGGCTTTACTCATCGATGACCCAGGTTAGCGCCGCGATTGTCGCCATCGTGGCTGGCTTCATGACGACGTTCGGGCTCGCCAGCGGTGGCGAGTACCGGCGCACGCGGCGCCGTACCTACACGCTCCGCCACGATGTCAGCAAAGGCAAGGAGGCGCTAAAGGCCACGGATCTCACCGTCGAGGAGAGACAGAGTCTTGAACAACAGGTCGAGGAGCTTGAATTTGAGTTCAACGAGCTCCTTGAGGACGGTCTTGAACTGCTGTACCAATTCAAGCTCGTCAGGCGAGGCTTTTTGGCCCTGGGTGCGCTGCTGCTCACCGGTGTGATCTTACCGCTCGTTCTCCTGCCTCAAACGCAGGGAACCTACCGGCCCTGGCAAGGACGAACCGTCATCGCCGCCTTCCTCATCGGCTTAGTTCCGGTCATCGCCTTCATCTGGGCCGTCGTGGATACTGGCTCCTACGTTCCACCGCGCGGCTGGGCCACCCAGGGCCAGTCGCGACGCGTCCGCCGCTGGATGCGCGGGAAGGGTCCGTCACCGGCCTCTCCCCTCAGCGAGCGGCGCGGCCCACACCCGACGCAGAAGGAGTCTCCGTCCCCGACGCCTAGCGAGCAGTGATCGTCTCCATCGTCACCGCGAATGCCGCCATCAATCGCGGTCGCCGCATCTCCCGTCTCACCTCCGACCTCGACCACACACCTGACCGTGGTCGGTCGTTCCGCGGTCGCCACGGCTCGCGGCGGCGATATTCAACCGTGGGGCGTGACCGTAGGCGGTCTGGACATCAGGTCTTCCCTGTGTTCGAGAACCACGTCCCTATGCGGAAATCTTCCTCGACGTGTAGTAGTTGGCGTTCTAGGTTCGTCGTGCCGCCCCGTGATGGCTGGTGACGTTTACCGCGTACGTATGCGGACATCATCCTCGCACCGTGACGTATAATGGGGATAGGTGACGGGTAGTGATGTGGCGTTCGTGACCAGGTTGTGACCAAGAAAACCGCCCCGTGCCGTTGGAGCGGCCGGGGCGGACGGCGAACGACCGAAGGAGGGTCGAGCGCATGGGAAGCCTAAATGGCCAGGCCCCTTCGGAGCAACCGAGGCGAGGGCCGTCCATCCGACGACGCTTCGTCGCGCGGGCGGCGACCCTTCAATCCGATCAGGCCTTCCTCCGGCATGTCGCGCGCATCCGGCAAGCCTGGAATCGCGCATACCCTGCGTTCGCCCTTGGGAAGGCAGGATGGATGCCGCAGAGCGGTGTTTTCGCATCCGATTTCGTCTGCGTGCCGCCGGCGCTGGCTCGCGCTAAGCAGCGGTGCGACGCCAAGGGGGCCGAGCCACCGGCAGGCGCCCGGCCGTCGGCGGAGCGATGGCAACGTCTCGTGCTGGAGCTCTGCTCATGGGGATGGCCCAGCAAGTACCAATACTACAACTGGCTCGGGCCGGGCAGGCATCCCGCCGTGTTGTTCGTCTCGGCGTGCCTGATCTGGCAGCCCGAGTCAGTCCCTGCGGAGTCGGTCCTCGTCGGCGGCCTCAGCGCGGAGCCGCTCGCCTTCGATCCGACCAACGAGGACGGACACCCAACGGCGGCCTTCTGGCAAACCTATGCTCAGACGATCATGGACGCACTCGGCAAGGCGGTTGAGGCGGGCGCGCCAGTCGATCGCGAATGGATACGTCGAGAAGCGGTGACCGCTTCGCTTGCGGGAGCGCAAGCGAGGGTCGCCATTACCGACGCCTTCACGAAGGAAACAGCGTACTGGTACTTCCCCGTGTACCCTGGCCTGACCAAGACCGACCGTGATGATCTCATCGACGAGCTGACGTTCATCGGCGCGCTCCGGTACGGCAGTGATCCGCTCCGCGAGACGGTGCTCAACCTGGCGGCCAAGGGGATGAGGGCGCAACGCATCGCCGATCTCCTCGGCGTTGACCGAAACACGGTCCGCCGCCGACTTGCCGCGGCCTAGGACGAACCGCGCTCGGCGCGGGGCATCCTTCTACACGTCTGCCCCTTCGCACGGCCTCCCCGCCCCTCTATCTTCGTTTCAGTAGCGGCGCGTACCGCTTCGTGAACGGAGATAAGGGGGCGTTCGTATGTCCATGGAAACAAGGCCCGTCCAGAAGATGCGAACGGAAGGCCGGGCAACGATGACCGTCGAGGAGGCGGCGCGTGAGCTTGGCATCGGTCGAGGGCTGGCGTACGAACTCGCCCGGCGCGGCGAGATTCCGACGCTGCGACTCGGGCGACGTTTGATTGTGCCTGTCGCGGCGCTTAAACGTTTGCTTGCCACCGGAGACGACCGACCCGGCGCCTGAACACAAAGAAACCCCCGCCCGGCGCACAGGGGCCGAATCCAGCGCGCCGACAGGGGTGTAAGGAGCCTACGTATGATACCGCATTCCACGTCCCCCGACGCTCAGACGCTTCCGCTTGAGGTTCGGGTTCGACATTTGACCCTGTCCGAACTCTACCGCGCCGCCGATTCGCTTAGCCGCGAGGCCAAGGTGCGCTCCGAAGCCGCCAGCTGGTACGCGGCACGGGCATCGGAGTCGCGGCGGTGAGCGACACACCGCCGGCCTCGCTCATACAAGCACTCGACGCGGCGGTACGGGAGCGCGAGGGCAGGGAGGAGCGCGATGAGGTGCGCTTCCGCTGTCCGTCTGGCCAGCACGCGGACGTACACCCCTCAGCCCGCTGGAATCGTGCCAAGGCCACCTGGTATTGCGATGCGTGCGGCACGGGAGGGAGTGCCCGTGACCTGGCCGACCGCTTGGGTGTGAAGCTGCCGCGGCGGCAGCGACGAGGGGGGGCACAGAAATCGGTCAGCGGCGCAACCGTGCAACTGCTCGCCAACGCGAAGTGCCTATCAGTTGAAGAGCTCCGCAAACACGGGCTTTTCGACCTCACCTACCAAGGGGAACTGGCGGTTGCGATTCCGTACCGTGGGCTGCAACCAGCCGCAATCTTAGCCACCCAGTATCGAATTGCCCTCACCGGTAAGGACCGTTTTCGGTGGAAAACAGGCTCTCATCCGCCCCTCTATGGACTCTGGCGCCTCGACGAGGCGCGCCGCGCTGGGTGGGGCCTGGTGGTTGAAGGCACGAGCGATTGCTGGACGTGTTGGCACTACGACATCCCCTGCTTTGGCGTCCCCGGCAAGGGTATCTGGAAGCCGGAATGGGCCGCGCAGCTAGCCAGCCTCGACGTGGTGATTTGGCAGGAACCCGACGCCGCAGATTTTACCCGGCGCGTCGGCGAGACCTTGCCGGGCGCTCGGGTTATCGTCGCCCCGGCTGACGCGAAGGACATCAGCGAGGCGCACGTGAGGGGCGACGATGTCCCGGCACTGGTTGCGCGCCTGCGCGGTGAGGCCGTGCCGGTGGTCGATATCCTCGACCGCGAGCGCCAGAGCCGGCTGGCGGAGTTGCGCGGGGCAGCGGCGTCGGTCATCGCCGAACCCGATCCCCTCCCACGAATTGAGCGCAGCATCCGAGCGTTAGGCTATGGTGGGGATATCAAACCCCCGCTTATCGTCTACCTTGCGGTAACGACCCGGCTGCTCTGCCAGCGAGCGGGGACGATGCCGGCCCATCTGCTTCTGCTCGGACCGGCCAGTGCGGGCAAGACCTACACCATGTCGGTCGTGCTCCGACTCATGCCACCGGACGCGAAGGCGGAAATCGACGCCGGCTCGCCGCGCGTGCTGATTTACGACGACCAAGACCTGCGACACCGCGCCCTGGTCTTTGGCGAGGCGGACAGCTTGCCCGCGGGCGAAGACAACCCGGCGGCGAGTGCCGTTCGCACGCTGCTTCAAGATGGCCGCGTCTCCTACAAAGTGGTGGTCAAAGACCCTGAGACCGGCGGCTACGCGGTTCGGACGGTTGACCGGCCGGGACCGACGGTCCTCATTACCACGGCGGTGAAGAGCCTCGGCACCCAGCTATCTAGCCGCCTCTTTTCGCTCGACCTCCCCGACGACGCGCAGCAGTTTCGCGCCGCGCTCGCGGCCCAGGGCGCACTTGAAGAAGACGGCACGGTAGACGCGGACGCCGACTTGATCGCCTTCCAAGCCTACCTCCAAGCTGGAGCGCCGTGGGATGTCACCGTGCCGTTTGCCCAGCGCTTGGCGTCGCTTCTTGGGCAGACGCATCTGGCAAGCCGCGTCCTGCGGGACTTCCAACGATTGTTGTCCCTGATAAAGGCGGTGACCGTGCTTCGGCACGAGCGGCGAGACCGCAACGCCCAAGGGCGCCTCATCGCCACCATTGACGACTACAGCACCGTCCGCGACCTCGTGAACCATCTGTATGCCGCAACCGTCGCCGGCGGGTCGCTCGCCATTCGCGAAACGGTTGCAGCCGTCGAGGAGCTCAGCGCAACCATCGAGCATCCGTCAGCCCTCGACGTGGCGACGCACTTGGGCATCCATAAGAGCACCGCGACGCGGCGCATCAACAAGGCCATCAGTCTGGGTTGGCTCATCAACGACGAGGAAAAACGCGGAAAGCCGTACCGCCTGTGCCTTGGCGATCCGATGCCTGACGACGTGGGATTGCCGGCGCCCGAGACCCTCCGACCAAGCGAGGCCGGCGGTTGCACGGTTGCGACCATTACCGGAAGCAATATCCATCCCCCTACCGATGGCACAACCGCGTCAAAACTCGTGAAGCGAGGCGATGACTCCTCTCGCCAGGAGACCGATACGGAGCTGTCCCCGGACCCGACGGTCGCCACATGGGCGCGAGAGATCGCGACGTTCACTGACGCGGAGCTTTCCCAATACCGGATTGAGATGGAGGCGACGAGAGACGACGACCCGCCGAGCCCCGAGGAGCTCGCGGCGCTGGCGCTCGCCGAGGCGATGCGAGGAGGAGAGGCAGCGTGAGCATCCTGACCCACTGTCGCCGTTGTGGGGTCGAGTTCGAGGCCAATCGTCGAGCCATCGTCGGCGGCGCCTGGCGTCTGTGCCCCGCCTGTCGTGACCCCGAACCGTCGGCCCCGCCGTCGCCGCCGACCGACCGCTGCGCCGCGTGCGGCCGACCGTTGCGCGCCGGGAAACGAACGATCTGTGCCCGCTGTTTTGGGGTGGCAGCATGAGTGCCACGGTTTATGCGACTAGCCGCATTAAGCACCGCCGGACCAACGCCGAGCTCGCCACCATCGACGACGCCATCGTCCGGATCACCGCGGCCGATCACCCCATGACGCTGCGCGGTCTCTTCTACCGCCTCGTTAGTGAGGGACTCATCCCGAAAACAGAGAATGAGTACGACAAGGTTGGGCGCTACCTGCTGCGCCTTCGGCGCGCCGGAACCGTCCCCTATGCCTGGATCGCCGACAGCACCCGCTGGATGCGGAAGCCCCACACATTCAACTCGCTCGAGGACGCCCTCCACCACACGGCGCGAACCTATCGCCGTGCGCTGTGGAACGACCAGGCCGCCTACGTCGAAATCTGGTGCGAGAAGGACACCCTCGCCGGTCTGCTCGTGGAAGATACCGCCGCTTGGGATGTTCCGTTGATGGTGGTCCGCGGCTTTAGCAGCGAGACCTACCTGTACGAGGCAAGCGAGCACATCGCCGACTCCAACAAACCCGCCTACCTCTATCTGCTGACCGACCACGACCCCTCAGGCTTAGCGAGCGCCCATGATGTCGCACGCAAGCTCCATACCTTCTTGCCAGGGTTTCCCTGTATCGTCAAACGCGTCGCTGTGACCGAGGAGCAAATCGCCCGCTGGAATCTGCCAACGCGACCGACCAAGACCAGCGACAGCCGGAGCAAGGGCTTTGCCGGCAACAGTGTTGAACTCGACGCGATTCCTCCGGCCCAACTGCGCGCCCTCGTCCGGGACTGCATCGAATGCCATATCGATCGCGGTCTGCTCGAACGAACGCGAGAGATTGAACGCCTCGAACGCGCATCCCTCATCACCTTGGCAGAATCGGGGTGGGCAGTATGAGTGCCCCCCAAAACCGCAAGATCTGGAAGCGCACCGAGCGTGCCGTCGCCGCGCTCCTGGGAGGCGCTCGGGTGCCCGTCAGCGGTCGCGGTCGGGGTGACGTTCCCGACATCGCCCATCCCGTGCTGGCGATCGAGGTCAAGCACCGGCGAGACGTGCCGGAGTGGCTCCTTGACGCCCTGCGCCAGGCGGAGGCGGCCGCGCGCGATGGGCGTGTGCCGGTCGCGATCATCCACCGCCATGGTGGGCGGCACGCCGACGACCTGGCGGTGCTCCGGCTGGCAGACCTCGCCGCCCTGGTCACGCCGCCGGATCGCCCACCGTGACACCCTGGTGTACGCTAGAAGCAGGTGAGACATCGTCTCAGATAGCGGAATGGTTGCGGAATGGTCGACCGGTGCACGGCAACAAACAAAGACGGAAGCCCATGCAGCGCCCAAGCGGTGCGAGGGACGCTCTGTCGTTGGCATGACCCGGCCCTCGCCGCCGAGCGGGCCGCCTGGCGGGCAAAGGGCGGCGCGAACAAAAGCAACAAGGCGCGAGCGAGGAAGGCGGCGGAAGGGGTGTCGCCGCCCGAGCTACAGGGGCTGCTCTCCCTGGTCCTGCGGGGGGTGATCGCCGGTCGCTTCACGCCGGGTCAGGCGACTGCGGCGGCGGCCCTGGCGCGGGCAATCGTGAGCGTCAGGGAAGCGACGGTGATTGAGGAACGGCTCGCCGAGCTTGAGAAGGCGGCGGGCGTTGACGGAAGGAAGACAGCATGACCACGGAATTCAGACTGCTGAAACTGGAGCGGCGCTTGCCGCGGCGGCCGCCACCGTCGCCGGCGCTGGCGGGATTCGACTCGAGCAGGCTGACGCCGCGCGAGCAATTCGAACTTTACCGATTATTGTGTTGCCTCGCTCCGGTCCGCGGCGAGACGTGCGATTACCGCCCGTTTGGTCCCGCGCAAGAGGAGCGCCTGCGGTATCTCAGCGAGATTGCCTACGGGGGCGACCGATGACCGGCCGCGCGGCCCGAATCGAAAAGCTGCACGTCGTCTATCGCCGCCCGGAGGGGTGCCCGACCTGCATCAGCTGGGGCGGCGTGGTGTTCGTCGTCGACGGCACGCGGCACGTGCGAGCGCTGGATGTCGGTACCGGTCGGGATCTCTGGCGCTTCGGGGATGCAGACGCCGCCTGGCGCTGCTACGACGCATCGGATGGGGTCGTCGACGCTTCGGATGGGGTCGTCTACTTCACGGCCAAACACACCCTCCTCGCGCTCGATGCCGCATCCGGCCAGGAGCGCTGGCGGTTCCGGAACCTGCGTTCGAATCAGTTCCGCCCGTCTGTGCTCGTGCGTGGGGGAACCGTGTACGCCCTCGGGGCCGATGGCTTCCTCCACGCCTTCGAAGCCGGCGGCGGTCGCGAGCGATGGTCCTCCCCGGTCCGAGGAGGAGCGGACCTGTGCGCGTTGCCGCTCACCGACAACGTGGCGTACGACGGGTTCGACATGTTCGGCCTCTCGGTGCTCGACGCGGCCACCGGCGCGGAATGCTGGTACTTCGCCGAGGCGGACACGTATTATGGGCCGGTGGCCGCGGGCGGCACGGTCTTCGTCGCCGACCGGTACTTTGGCGGTGAGGTGGTGGCCCTCGATGTCGCCACCGGGGTCCGGCGTTGGAGGTTCACACCCACCAATGAGTGGGAGGTCCATCCGGTGGCCGCGATGCCCGGCACCGTGTTCGTCCAAGAACCGTGGGCGCCGACCCTGTACGCAGTGGATGCTGACACGGGCGGCGCACGCTGGCATACGGAGGGATGGTATCTGACGACGGTCACTGATCTCGCGTACCTCGTCGCACCGGACCGGTCGATGAGGGTGGTGGACGTGGCGAGCGGCGTGGAGCGGTCGCGCCTGTCCGCCGACGTCCTCGATATCACGGCGGGCTTGGCGGGCATCGATCCACGTTACGAGACCAGCAACTACGACCAAGCCGGGAAGCCGGACATCCCGGCGGGCGCGCCACGCGCTGTCGACATTGTCGGCAGCAATCTCGTGATCATGACCGACCGCGGCGCACCGGAGGAAGTGTCGCATGCTCGACGAACCGAATCGGCCGCCTAAGTGCGCGACCTATTGCCGTGTCTCGACAGCTAAGCAGAGCGAGGAAGGCACGTCCTTATCGACCCAGGCGGCTGCCTGTCGGCGGTACGCTGCTGATCACGGCTATGCAATCATTGAGGCACACGCCTATCGCGAGGTTTACAGCGGAGCGGAGCTGTGGGACCGGCCGATGATGTCGGCGCTTCGGGCCGCGATCCGGGAGCGGTCTGTGGACGTGGTGGTCTGCTACGCCATCGACCGGCTTTCCCGCGATCCAGTCCACCTCGGAGTCGTAATCACCGAAGCAGATCACGTTGGCGTCGCGGTCGAGTTCGTGACCGAGCAATTGGACGACTCGCCCGAGGGCCAGTTGATCCGGTTCGTCCGTGGCTACGCGGCGAGGGTGGAGCGGGAGAAGGCTCGGGAGCGGACGATCAACCGGCTCAAGCAGTTCCGCGGTATCGCCACCCGTTACGACAAGCTCGCGGCCGTCTACCGAACCCACGTCACCATCGCCTCCATCGTCCTCTGGCTCTAGCTTTGCAGACACGCCCGAGACCTCGGTCTCGTGCCGGAGACGTTTACGCGGAAGCGGGCGCTGCCGAAACGCCTGGTGCTCTCGGAGCGAGCGCGGCAGGCGTTCGTGGGGCGACCGACCCGAAGCAGCGACGGAAAGCCGGCGTGGATCTGCGAGCGGATCGAGTTGAACGCCCTCAGCAGTCCGCAGCTCGTCACCTACATCGAGACCGGCCTCGGCCGCGTGGGAGCGACGGCAAAGGTCGTCCCCGATGCGGACACGATCCGGACGGAGGGCGAGGGAGCGGCCCGCAGCACCACCGTCGCCGCCCTGCGAAACGAACTCGCGGCGATACTCGACCTCGAGGCGATCGCCGACGGCTGGGGTCCGGACGCCTTCGCCGGCGATCTCAACCGGCTTGGTCCCGACAGCGTCGCATCGGACCTTGAATCCGAGCGCACGCGGAGCTGGCGAGATGCGGTCGAGATCGTCATCGACGACCGGGTGAATCGCTCACGGCCGGAGCTTCGCCGCCTCCTCACCCAGGCGATCAACCGGCGGTCGTGTTAGTTCCTTGCGCCGGCGCCTCTGGTCGACGATGCTGCCACCGTCCATTCCCGAGCGTACCGGACGCCAGTCGTATATCACCGTCAGGACGAGAACAGGACGCCACCAATTGGCCGGATTCGACGGTGCTGACCTGTCCGCGCCGTTGTGTGGTAATGCCCGCCGCTCGGTGGACTCGCTGATGCTCGACCGCGTCATCCGTGGCCTCTGACCCGGATCTCTCACGACGAGGGCCAACCGGTCACAAACAGGCGGTACGTCCAACCGACACCCGCGTCGATCTGCTCATCGATCTCGAACGCCGCGCTCTCCCCCGCGGGCAGGACGTCGGCGTCCACGAACGTGAATGCGCGACCCGCGTAGCGGCCGTTGGCGGCGTAGATCGCTGCCTCGACCTCGACGAGCGTCGCCGGGGTCATCCCGCCGTTGTAAACCTCGCCGAGCGCCCGTAGGTCGCCGGTGGTCTTCTCGACCTCATTGACGTTACGGACCTCCAGACCCCGAGCGTAGAAGATCAAACCCAAGTCCGTGACCGGTCCGCCACCTTCCAGCCGGACCTCCTCCCTGGCCCACTCGCCGGGTTCGAGGTCGGTCGCCCCCTCAATCGGCATCGACTCGCCGGGTTCCAACACCGCATGCAGCGCGTCCGCCTCGGCCGTGTCGACGATCCTCCCGCCCGCGTCGTAGAAGGTCATGTTGAGGTGCGGCGCGTCCGCGATTTGCCGGGTCGTGTTTCGCACCTCGCCAAGAATCGCCGCACCGCCGTACTCCGAGTCCCGGACGTAGTAGTACAGGAGGTCAACGCCGCCGCTCGACATCGTAGGCGTGCCCGCAGCTCCGAGGCCGGCAGCAGTTGGTGACGGTGGTGGCTGCACGGTCGCCTGCGTTTGCAGGCCGGCGACCTCGGTCGACAGGGAGGCAACCTGGGTTTGTAGCGCGCCGACCGTGGCCGTCGCGTTGGCGGAGTCGGCCGACGCGAGCGTGGCGGTTGGTGTCGAGGCGGCCGGCGTGGCCGGTGCGGGTGCGATCTGCCGTAGCGCCTCGACCAAGAGGGCGCGGACGACCGTCATCCCTTGGTAGTCGCCGGACGCGTCGTCGAACGGCTCGGCCCCCGTCATCAGCGTCAAGCCCTCGACGTCGGTCGGGCCAAGGATTTCTAAAATTGGAACTGCCTGCGTATCGTCGAACGTGCGGAGCCACTGCACCGCGTAGACGAAGATCGCGCCGTCGTTCCCGGTCACCTCGATCTCGTCCCCCTTCCGCAAAGTGTTGAGCCGGGAGAACACGGCAGGGGCAGTGACGTTGGTCTTGTAGTACCCGGCCATCACGACGTTGGTGCCTTCCCCAAGCGTCGACAGGTCGCTGTACCAGCCCACGACCGCGGTGGTGGGCGGGTCCTGCATCACACCGTCGACGACCCCGACGGCCTCTACCCGTGCGTCGACCCCAACGGCGGCGATCCGGATCGCAACCGGTTCGACCCTGACGCGATCGGTCACCTGCGCGACCTTGGCAATTGGGCCAGGACGGCGGTCGCCAGTGGTCGGCAACTCACCAGATCGGTCGGCCGGGGTGCTCGGTATCATGGCTCCGACCGCCGGCACGACCAAGCTGTTCCCGCACAACAGGACCGCCACGATCATCCAGCCGAAAGCCAGCCGCTTCATCCTCATCGCTCCTGACTGCCGTGCCCCGGTTGCTCGGGTCTGTGGTCCACGCTCACGGTGTCAGTCTCCTGCCTTGAGGGAGGTCACAGCCGGGGCAGTATCCGGCTAATGTCGGCGAGACCGTCCTGGATGTCAAAACGTGATAATGCCTTCAACCCTTCCTGCGGGGTCGTGCCCACGCCCCTCAACACGTGTGCCACCATCACAGGCAACCTCCGTTTCACGGTCGAGAGTGCGGACGCGGAGTCCCTCGTGCTGTTCACTGATTCCGCCTTGGTGGCCGGTGATGACGACCGGGTCTACGTCGCGCTGCGGGAGGGCCAAGATCAAATCGCCCAACGGTTCGTTCAGGGCTGGGCCGACGACTCTGGAGCACAACCCCGCGTGTGCAATCTCCGGGTGATACCGGTGATCGTCAGAGACAGACCTCGACGGTGTCGAGCGGGCGGCGTTCCGTCTTGAGCGCCCGGACGTGAGTAAACTTCCTCAGGTCCGCGACCGCGACCACGTAGAACCCGAGCCGGCGCAGGTCGTTGGCGATCCGGTCCCGGTCGGTGAAGCGCGAGGTCGCCTCGATGATGTGGAGGTGCCCGTCGAGCTTGAGGGTTCGGTGGGCCTCGCGCAGGTACTCGGCGACGTTGCTCCCCATCAGCGACAGCGAGAAGACCGCCGCGTCGAGCGTCTCGTCGTCGAGCGGGACGTGGGCCATGTCGCAGGCCACCACCTCCTCCGTGATCGCCACGTGGTCGAAGCTGTGGACGACGTGCTGGTCCTTGAGGGCCCCGGCCAGCGTCGCCTCGCCGCAGCCAAAATCCCCGATCACGAGGCCACTCCGCCGCTCCCTCCAGCGGATCATCTCCTCGACAGGCACCGCCGTCCAGTCCTGCCGCGCCTTACGATAGAGGGCGTGGTCGTGCGTCCATTCCTCGGGGTTGGCGTCGAGCCGCTGGTGCGTGACCTCGCTCAGCGCCCGGTTCCACGAGCGGTTCATCGCCGAGAAGTCGCCATACCGCTGCAGGAACCGGTCCTCTGACCGTCAACGTGACCGCTGATCTCTGGTTCGGTGAGCACAGCCTCGCTCGTCTGTCTCAGCTCTGTCATTTCCGCTGGAATGCGTCCTTATCTGGCATAGCCCGTTCGCCCGTGAGGGTGAAGTGCATGCCGGTCAGCCGCGTCCCCTCCTCTCCGCGAAGCTCGCGGACGCCCCCTACGAGCTCGAAGCCGAACCGGCGCAGCCCCTCGCAGAATCGAATAACGCCCTCTGCGGTGAACGCCGAGGCCGGCTCGACCACAAAGAGGTGCCCTCCGGCTCGGAGCACGCGAACCGCTTGGGCGAAGTAGGCCAGCACGTCGGCCGGGGTGCCGTACAAGGAGAGACTGTAAACGAGGACATCGGCCGCGTCGTCAGGGAGCGGCGGCGCCTCCATCTTGCCGCGCACGATGCCCGGCAGGTCGTGGCGGTCAAGCCCGATGACGATGCCCGGCAGGTCGGCGAAGGGGCTCAACCCGCAGCCCATGTCCACCAGCGTCCGGTCGGGTCGCATCAGAAGGCCGAGCTTACTTCGAAGCCACTGGTGGGCCAAGGCTGAGGCGGGCGACGAGCTCAGGTGATCGAGGAAGTCCCGCGTGAAGGCTGGGTCGGCGAACACCTCGTCCGCTCTGGCGGCGCTCATCCCGCGCAACCGCGCGATCTCGCCGCGCCACCGCTGGGCCTCCGTCGTCTCCCGCCGGCGCTCAACGGCCAGCGGCTCGATGCCGACCTCCCGCGCTTGCGTGAGCCACCGCCGGAGCGCCCTTCGCACCTTGTCCGGGGCATCCTCCGTGTCGTAACGGCCATCGACGGCGACCTCGGACAGTTCCCGCTTGCCTTCGATGAGGTCCCAAATGCGCTCGTCCAAGGTATGCAACGCCGCCCCGTCCCGCAAGGTTGCCGTCGTCGTCGTCTGGAGCACGTCGACGCGGACGCGTCGTCGCTGCCCCTCCCGGTCGAGCCGGGCGATCCCCTGCTCAAATTCTGCCCATGTGTATGGCAGATCGGCGACGATGATCTCGTTGGCCGTCTCCTCGGACGCCGGGTTGAACAGCGTCAGCCCAACCCCGATGGTCCCGACGGTGCCGACCAGCACCCGGGGTTCACCGCGATCGCGGAACGCGGCAATGTGCGTCGCGCGCTCTGCCGCCGGCGTCTGGCCGTTGATGTGCGCCACCTGACCCGGGAGGAAGTCGTCCAGGTAGTCGGCGATCTTCTCGGACACCTCGTCCGTGAGGTACGTGAGGATCAGGAGCTTGTTGGAGGACCGCGCCCGCCGAAGCAGGGAGGGCAGCTTGGCCTCGGTTGCCAGCTTGCGCAGCGTGACGAGCGCCTCAGACCCCCGCTTGCGAGGCCAAGCGTGGACGTCGAGCATGGCCGCCTCGATGTCGTCGGGCAGGGCGATGGGCACGAGCCGTACATCGCACCCTGGCAGGTGGAGCAGCACCTCGCGCTTGCGGCGGCGGACCACGTGAGGCACCAAGGCCTCGAAGACGTCGGCGATGTCCGACATCCGTCGGTTGCTCAGCCGCGCGTGGTCGAATCGCGGGTCGTGTTGGCTGAGCACCTGGAGGAGCGACAGCGGCTCGGCAAGCTCGTTGACCAACGGTGTCCCCGTCAACCCGATGGCCACGCGGGCACTGGCGCGCAGCGTGTCGAGCGCGGCGCGCCGATGCGTGAGGTCCTGTCCCGCTCGCTGCTTGATGACGTGGATCTCGTCGAGGCACAGGCAGGCGAACGGCCGATCGGTCAGCGTGCGCAAGCGATCCTCGTTGAGCAGTTCCTCGTAGTGAAGGACGGCGAACGTCGGCGAGTCCGAGGGCGCTGCCTCCAGCGCCGCTTCGGCCCCGCGAACGATGCGGGCGTGCGGTAGGCACCGGGCGATCTCGCCGCGGGGGGCGGCCCAGGTGTCATCGGCGACCGTCTTCGGGGCAACGAGCAGGACGAAGTCAACCCCAGCCGCGCACACGGCGGCGAGGAACGCGGCCGACTTGCCCATGCCCGGGTCGTCGGCGTTGAGGACGAAGGTGGAAGCTCCCTCCTCCCCGGAGAGCACATCCGCCATGCGGCGCGACGCGTCGGCCTGGTGCAGCCGGAGGCGCGGTCCGCGCCACCCATGACCCGGCAGCGACGCGGCGAAGTTGATTGCCCGCTCGACCTCGTCGGCAAAGCGCTGGGAGGCATCGGCCACGAATTCGTTGTCCATGTGTTCAGGGTAGGCACTGAGGATCGTCGCCTCCACGTCGTCGGCCGTCACCCGATCGGTGGCGTCGAGCGTGCCGTACCAGTCGTAGAGGCGGCGATAGAACGCGTCCCAGAGCAGCTTCGACGTCAGCAACCCCAGAATGGCATCCAGCGGTAGGCGCAGATCGCCGAGCGCGGAGAGGCCACGGATGACCCTTTGCTCGCGGTGGGTGTCCGGTGCGGAGATGGCCGAAAGCGGTGCGTCCCGCATCGGCGAAAGCTCCGCGTCGAGCTCCCCAACCGCCAACCCGTCGATCACCGAGGGGGCTAGGTCGGCAGGCTCCCCCCCCTCGCCCGTCTCGATTCCACGGTCGTCTGGGCCACCCGTTACGGCGGCGAGCGCCGCCTCAATGCCATCGTGTTCTCCTCGGGCAAGACTCGCGCTCAACCGGACGACGCGCTGGTTGCGGAACTCCAGGAGCCCCGCGCGTCGGAGGATCACCATGATCTGCGGGCCGCTGAGGAGGTTCGACTCGGCAAGGGGCTGGATGACGCGGGCAGTCCGTTCTGCCCATTGTGCCGTATCGGCGTTGATGCGTTGCGGGCCGTCATACCTTAGGTCGAGGCGCCGGGCAACCGAGGCGAGGCCACCATGCTTGTTGAGGGCGACTTCAAGAGAGCCGAGTCCTGCATCACGCAACTCCGAGGAACTCGGCATCATGCCCGGAGTGCCGAGGCGACTGACAAATTCGCGCACTTCGCGCTCGACGTTCGCGAAGTCGTCCCAATAACCGGGGGACTTCTGGGAATGGCTCGGCAGCAACCCGAGTTGCGCCGCGACGGAGGAAGAGCCTCCATGCTTGACGATGGCATGATGCAGGTCATTGCGGTGGGCGTCGCGTAGCTCAATCTGGGTTGGCATCACGCCAGGGGTGCCACTGTCCTGAATGAAGGCAAGCAGCTCCTGAGCAACGTTGCCAAAGTCCTTCCAATAGCCGGTTGGCTGCTGTGTGTTCCCCGACCTCAAGCCCAGTCTCTCGGCCGTTACCCCAAGCCCCCCGTGCGTGTTGATCGCTACGGCCATGTCGTAGCGACCGGCTTCGCGGAGTTCGTTGTGCGTCGGCATGATCCCCGGCGTGCCGTGTTCCTCGATATGTTTGAGCACCTCACGCTCTAGGTTGCCAAGATCATCCCAATAACCCTTGGGTTTTTGGGAGCTTGGGAGTGCGAGGTTGAGCCGTACCGCGACCACCCGAGCCCCACCGTGCTTGGTAAGCGCGTTCTTAAGGTCGCCCCTCTTTGCTGCGTCGAGACTCTTCTCTGTCGGCATGACCCCCGACGCGCCCTGCACTGCCGCGAACGCACGCACCTCCCGCTCGACGTTGGCGAAATCGTTCCAGTATTTTCGGGGTTTGCGCGGAACTTGCAGCGACAAGCAGAGGCGTTCGGCAACCGTGTAGGATCCGCCGTGACGGGCGATGCTACTGCCAAGAGCGGATTTCCCTGCCTTGATCAGGTCCAACCGCGTCGGCAATTTCCCGGGTGTCCCATACTCGGAAATAAAGGCGTGCAGCTCCCTCTCGACATTCTGGAAATCGTCCCAGTACTGAGGTGCTCGGTAGGCGAGCCGCAGGCCGAGGCGCTGGGAAACCGAGGGGAAGCCGCCATGTTTGGAGATGGCCTGCGCAAGGTCGGACCTGTTGGCAGCGCGTAGCTCCGTTTGGGTTGGCATGACACCGGTCATTCCCCAGGCCGCGATAAATGCCTGTACCTCCTGCGCTAGGTTGCTGAAATCGTCCAAGTAACCAAGGGAAATGGCGGAGGTGGCCGTCAAGGCTTCTAAACCTTTCTTCGCGGTTTGGCCGATCAGGGCCGCCGCGTAGGTAAACCGGGCGCTCGTCAGCAGAGCGCTCACGCCAGAAGCTACTGCGTCAATTTGTATCCCATCTTGGGCGATCTCACTGCGTGAGGGTGCCTCTTTCTCCGAGATTTACCGCTGTGTACGTTCAATCTCGTCAGAGTCGGCATCGTCCGATTTTCCTAATCCAGGGACCGACCCGATGTTCGTGCAGTTCCACCGCAAGTACGGGGTGCCGCTGAAGAGGTGACCTATTCCTGGGTGAGAATACCTTCCGTTCCATCAGGGTAGGAGTAGGTGACGCGCGGCAACCGATGGATCTCACCCAGCGGCCAGGCGACGACCGCTGCCCTGCCCGTGATTTGCTCGATCGCCACTGGGCCGAAAGACCGAGAATCAGTGCTGTTGGTCCGGTTGTCGCCGAGGACGTAGACAGCCCCTTCTGGGATCAGCACCGCGCACACCTCGCCTGGAGCGCACTGCGTGATCGGGCCATCGATGTAGGGTTCCGGCAACCGCCGCCCGTCGACCTCGGCGTCGCCATTCCGGAACGTCATCCGCTCGTTGGGGAGGCCGACCACCCGCTTGATCTGCCGTCCGTGTGAAGCGCCTGGGGGTTCGAAAACGACGATGTCGCCGCGTGCCGGCGGGTGGGCATGGTCGGCCCACGGAACGACGAGAAACTCCTCCCCGTCGGTCAGCGCCGGTTCCATCCCCGTCCCGATGACCTTGAAGAGCCTGCCGTCCCCGCCCGTTGGGCCGGCGACGACGGCAGCGACGAGGGCAACCCCGAGGAGCCCTCCGCACAGGCGGGCGGTCGGGAATCTGGGGAGGGACACGTCCGTCGCTCCAGCCCTGTCCTTCCCGTTCTGCCGATAAGCGTAGGCCGCGAGCGCGACGAACGAGCCGAAGAAGAGGGCGATCGCCCATCGCCGGCCGGCGTGGCGCCACATCCACCACGTGCCCCAGAGCCAGACGAGGAGACCGCCAAGTGCGCCGAACCAGAAGCCCCAGGCGAATCCGGGACCGACCCGCAACCCCGCGGACACCTCGAGAACGAGGTAGATTCCCGACGCGACCAGGAGTGCTCCGCCAGCCAAAACCGCGTTGCGGATAGCATCAGAGCCGTCCGGAGGCGGCACGATCCGAGCGCGCGACGTATCGATGCGGGGAATGACCCGTGCCTGATGCTGAGGAAGGCCGCAGGCAGGACAATATTGGGCCAACGATGGTACTGGCGTTCCGCACCGAAGACAGGTGGCGATCGGACGACTGGTGGAGGCGGAAGCAGAACCGGCGACGGCGCCGCCTGCCATGACCTGACGCATGAGGGCATCACGCTCGAGCACTTGGCGAAGCTCACTGCGCCGCTTGTCGCGCCACCCAAAGAAACTCATCCCAGCTAAGACGAACGCGATCACCCCCCAAACCGTCAGGTCCTTGAATGCGGTGCTGGTGCCTCCCGCGAGGCCAACAACGCCGGCGGTGACGAACACAACCGCGGCTGCTCGAGGCAGACCGAGCGCGAAGGCGCCACCGAGCAAGTAGAGAAGGGCAACGAGGAGCCCAGTCCACCCACCGACGGCCATCGCCTGCTTTTGGCCGAGGTCATTGGACAACCCGCTGCCGACGCCGGCCGCGAAGGATTGGAGGAGGATCGCGAGCATGAGAACCAGCGAGATGACCATTACCGCGACGCGCACGTCTCACACTCCTGCTCTCGCGCTTGAGCCCGGCATCGCTGAGGACGCGTGCGACCTAGGGTCCGACGCGCCGCGGCGTTGTCCCGGAAGAGCGAGCCCTCGCGGATGTAACGGCGGACCATCGTCAGGCTGCGATGCCCGGTCTGGTCCATGATGCTGCGCTCGCTCGCCCCGGCCGCGGCGGCACTGGTCGCCAGTGCGGCGCGCAATGAGTGGCCGGCGTAGCGATCCGGGTCGAGGCCGGCGGCGAGGGCGGCGCGCTTCACCGCGAGGGCCACCGCCCGATCCGAGAGTCGACCGGGCCCCATGTTCCCATGCCGGTCGATTGGCCGGAAGAGCGGGCCTTCCACGATCCCCGCGATGGCCGTCCACGCCCTGATCGCTTGCACGGGACACGTGGCCGCGTGCTGCCCGGCGGGGATGCCGAGGCGCCGCCCCTCGCCCTCCTGGTCCGTCTTGGAGCGGCGGAGGGTGACGACGATCCCCTCCCGCGTAAGCTCCAGATCGGCCACATCGAGGGCGACGAGCTCCGAACGACGGAAGGCGCCGGCGAAGCCGAGCAGGAGCAGGGCGCGATCACGGACCCCAATCAACCCCGGCGGCAAGACGTTTACCATCGCGCGGATATCGGCGGTCAGGGCCGGCGCCTTCCCGTCCTGGGCAACGCCGTGCGCCCGCCGGATGCCGGCCCAGACGGCACGCACCGCGGCGTCCTTGGTTGGAGACGGGTGGCCGGCGTACTGGTGGGCTCGGGAGATGGCCGAGAGCCGGCGCTGCAGGGTGCTCGCCTTGCGGCCGGCGCCGGCGAGGTCGGCGAGATACAGAGCGACCGTCTCCGGGGTCGCCGGCAGGGCCGGCCGGTCGGCGGCCGCGCACCAGGCGGCGAAGTCGCGCCAGTCGGCACGGTAGGCGCGGAGGGTGTTGGACGCTTTGGCCTGGTCGGCGTACTCGTGGGCACGCTCGGTGACGAGGGAAAGCGCAGCGACCCGTTCGTTAGATGAACAAGCGATAGGTGAATGGACCGTTGGCATTAGTAGCCTGTTTCGCGATCGAAAGGAAGCCGCAGCCACCGGCGGGTATATCCAATCTGATGCTGCGTCCTGGGGGAATCGCTAGATCGAGATACTTGCCCGTGCATGACCCGACGAAGCGGTCCTCCTCGTCGTAGTACGCGATCGTGATCGTGAGGGGACCGATCGACTCCGGGCCATTGTTCTGAATGGTGCCGTGAAGGGGATGCACGGGTCCTTCAAGGGGGATCCCTTGGATTTCGATGTTCGAGGGATCGAGATCTTCAAGGATCCCGTACGGCTCGCCGGCAGTCACGCTCACGTCGGCCCAATCTCCTGGAAGCAGGGCGCTGCCGAGGACGTTGAGCTGCTGGAACGGTACCCGATCACCTCCGGGTACCCAACCCACCACGGGCCAGACGATCTGATCCCCATACGCGTTGCCGGCCTCGTCGAGGAAGGTAAACACCACGGCCGGTGCGACGGCCGGCTGGTCACTGACATTGCGGATCTCGCCAAACACGTACAAGGTGGAGGCGTCCTGGGCGAAGTAGTAGTAGAGCAACTCAAAGGCGTCATTCAACGGAACCGGGTCTGATGGAGTTGGGGCTGGAGCCGGTGTCTCGATGTCGGGGGCCGGTGTCGTCGCCTTTGGTCGTGGCGTTGAGGTGGCTGGCTTGGTCGCAGGTTCCGGTGATTTCCCCTCCAACTCCGCGATCCGCGTTTGGAGCGCCGAGATCGTTGCCTCCGCGTCGTTGCCGTCCCCATCGGCCGCGCTTTTTGGCGTTGGCGTCGGCGCATCAGCACCGGCGATCTCGGTCTGGAGTGCAAAGACCGTGGCGAGCGGGTCCGCGCGTTCAGGTACGGCGGCCCGCGACGCAGGTCCACCGATGGCGACAACGACGCCGACGAGAATCGACGCCGCCACGACGAACCGAGTGACCTTCACCGATCAACTCCCTTACCCGCCACACTGCGAGGCGCTTAGCTGTAAGTCAAACGAGGACGTCGGACGGCTTATAGTGCGGCGATGGCGCTTGCGTCCTCTCACACGTGGGCAAGGACGACCGCTGGTTCCTCCTCGACATAGGTTAACCGCGACAACGCGCTCTAGCTCTTGTTCGTTGTTCCAGTCGTTGGGTCGATGACCAGGGACAGCAGCGACAAGGGCTCGTCACCAACGTTGCGGAGGGCACCGAGTGCGTCGGGCGGGAGCATCAAGGCATCGCTGGCGGTAAACGTCGTTTCGTTCGTCGCCTCGACGAATTCACCAGGTGGTGCAACGCCAACCCGCACAACCTGCACCTTCCCGCGCTGGGTGGTGAGGCCGAGTACCCCCGCCTCGACGGAAAGAACCGTTGGGTTACCGACGGTCGCGTGCGATGGGATCCCCGCGCCCGGTAGCAGGCTCAACCGCCCCACGGCAACAAGGGGCGGGGTTGGCGGGAAGGCGGCCTCCACGCCGAGATCCACGGCGAGGGGTTGGGCGACCAGCTTCCCGAACACTTCCCCCTCCTCGTGCAGGAGAGCAGGGATCGGGAAGACGGCGATCTCCAGGTAGACCGTGCCCGGCCCGTCATAATCATTGCCGACCGCGTAGGCCGTGTCGGCAGGGAAGAAGATCAGGTCGCCCGGTTGGAGCTTCGCTTTACTGCCGGGCGTGAGGACGGCCGGTTTGGCCCCCTCTCCCTCGGTCGCAGTGCGCATAAGCAACGTCGGGCCGGGCGAGGATCCGGGCGACACGGTGAGGGGGCCGGACGAGACGGTACCTTCCTCGACAAAAATCATCCGGGGACCCACGACCCCCGGCACGTCGTTGTAGTAGAACAAGTACGACGCGCCGGCCTCCGCCGTGATGCGCGCAATCGCGACGAGACCGGAGGCGACAAGCAGGTCGTCGACCGTACCACGGGTCAACGGCTCAAACGATGCGCCCTGAGGCAGATCACCCCACGTTGACGTTCCCACGTCTTGTTGCGCAACACGTCTGGCATCCATAGCGGTCGGCGTCTTCGCGATGACAACCGGTCCCCAACCTGCGGCGGCAGCCCCAACGCTCCCCGCAAGTGCCGCTTCAAGCCACCAACGGCGGGTCACCTTCACTTGGCGACCCGGGCTCCCGCTCACCTCGGACGGCAGAATCGTACGCCGCTCGCCCCGTCGCACCTTCCCCCTCCTCGTTACCGACCCCTCACCCCGCCTCTGATTACAGATGCTGTTCCCTGGTCGGTCACCAGATTAACACAGGTTCTCCATTGAACCGGTGATGACTTTTCGACTGCCTGTCGCCACCACCGATGCCACCAAAAAGTGGCGGATTCAGCCGTCGGCCGCAGTCGCGGCCGTCATACGACACAACCTGGCCTGGTCTTTGATGGCGTGTCCCTGCCGCTCAAGCTTTTCCCACATCACGCTATCCGGCTCATTGGTGATGGAACGCGATAGGTCCTTCGTCTGACCAAGACCGATTTCGTCAGCATGCGTTCTGAGCGATCAGTCCGATCAAGCGTAGCGTAATGCACCCGCCACTCGGCAAGCGTACCCAGCGTCACGTCGTCGACAACCCCGGCCGCCCAACCTGCGAATCGTTGGTCGCGCGCGGTCACGGTAACACCTCTACGGTCCCTCGCTCAGGTGCTACCCATACCGCCGCTACCGCGGCTCGCGGGTATTACCACCCAGCACAGAAGGGGCGGCCCACGCTCGCTCAGTTCAGTTGACCTTGTTTTCCCATCCCGCGATGGGGCAGAATCGCCGTCGGCCCGTTCGCGGCGGTGGTCTCCTTCAAGCGCACGGCGGTAGTCGTGTGCGCCGGCCGAGGAGGTGCAACTGTAGGACGCACGGCCCGGCCCAGAACTGGCCCGGCCTGTGACGACCACCTTTCATCATGAACGATGCGCCCTCAACCTGGCCGTGGCGGCGGTTGCGAAGTCGGTAGATCGGAAGGGAACCACGATGGACAACAATAGCGATCGCTTGCGGGAATTGAAATCGCAGATCGGTTCCGAAGTCCACGCTCCGCAGACATTCACCCCCGAAATATGGGCGGCCGCGCGAGCGATGAACGAGCAGGCCTGGGACATCGGCGCGCGTTTCAACGCAGGGACGCTGAGCCAAGTTGACTATGAGGACGCTCTGATACAGCTTACGGAGAACGTGCCGCTAGAAGTCCTGCGGGCAGCCCAGAGCGTCTCGCAGGTAATGACCGCCGCCATGCAACGAGGCCAGGGTTTGGGCCACGCCTGACTCTGAATAGAGTAGCGGTGAAGTCGATTCACCGCCGCCGCTCGTAGTGCTTCAGGAATCGATCAACTCGCTACATCGTGATCGGGATGCCGAGGAAGGTGGCGACGAGGACCTAAAGTGGATGGGCCGGCATCTCCCTGGCCTGCCCTCCTCCGTTACCGGTTCCGACGCTCACGGTGATCACATGGTCCAACGCGCCTGTGTAGTATGCGGACCCTCGGCCTCCTGATGTAGGCAGCGTCGCAAGGACGGGCCAGGGGCGCATGATGGCGGAGGCGATCGTCCACGTCCAGACGCCGGAGGAGCGGGAGTACGCCCGCTATCTCGGCGAGGTCGAGACGCGCAAGCGCCGCGCGGCCGACCTTCAGGCTGAACTCGAGGCGCTCAAGGTTGGTCTCGCTCGGTTCGAGGCCGAATATCACGCGCGCGTTGGGGTCCTCTTCGTCGAGCTGGATCGGGTACGCCTGGCCGTCGACGAGTACGAACGCCGCATCGCCCGACTCCAAACCGACCCGACCGCCGACCCAAGCCGGGTCGAGCAGGACGTCCGGGACGAGTTCGCCGGCCGGCGGGAGGAGGTCGACCACGAGGAGGAGGAGACGCGCCGGTATGAGCGGGCCTTCGCGCGCGAACGGGAGCGGCTACGGCTTGACGCCGCCGGTGAGGATGAGGTGGCCCGCCTCTACCGCGAACTGGCCCGCCGATATCACCCCGACCTCGCGCGGACGGAGGAGGAGCGTCGACGGCGCGAACCGCTGATGCAACGGGTCAATACCGCCTTCCGGGACCGCAACCTCGCCGCCTTGCGGGCGCTGGAGCAGGAGGCCGCGGCCGACGACCCGGCGTTCGAGGTTCGCTCCCTCGGCGAGAAGCTGGTCTGGGCGATCCGGGAGGTGGCACGGCTCGACGAGGTGATCGCCGGGCTGGAGGCGGAACTGGCGGTGGTGCGGGCGAGCGACACCCATCACCTCTGGCACCGGCACGAGGCGGGTGAGCGCGTCGTCGAGAGGCTCGAGGCGGACCTGCAGGACGAGCTCGTATCGGCACGCGACCAGCTGGCCGAGGTGATCGCGACCTACCGCCACCTGATCGACCGGAGGACGGGGTGAGCGACGAGCGGCTCCCGGCCGAGCACCCCGAACAGGGGCTTGTTTTCGACCCCCGCGCCTCCTCACCCTTGCTCCGGCGAGGCGTGCTCCGTCTTGCCCAGCCACCCCAAACGAGCTTGAACGACGCTCTCGTTGCCGCTCCGATGGTTC
>JAABUS010001133.1_pt1 | contig 60520 bp, 2 predicted proteins | sample 5560161 | NCBI WGS metagenome assembly JAABUS01 (sample SAMN10711885, study PRJNA513376) | rock metagenome | isolation source: Antarctica rocks | place: Antarctica: Victoria Land, Trio Nunatak nord | collected 2016-01-04
TGCGCGGGAGCGCTAAACTTAATCCTAAAAGTAGCTTTATAGCCCTATAGGGCAACGCTAGTAAAAATCTAATTAAAAATTCGGAATCTAGGCTAAAAATAGATTTAGTAATATATTTATATTCCTATATAGGGGCCCTAGTCTAGATACTATAAAAAGTCAAAGTTTAAAAAAAAAAAAAAAAAAAGTTGCTAAATCGGTGCAATATCGCTACTTAATCGGTATATAATATACTTAGAATACAGGATATGAGCAGATACGCATTTCCAGTATTTTGTATAATTTCGGTATAAAATACGTAAAAATCGGGGTTTCTAGACTTGCCGATATATATTCCGTAAATAAAACTAGAGTTAATATATTATAATTTAAATAAATTTTTCTTTTCTTCTTTTAAATTCTTTCTTTAATCTTATAATTATTAAAGTAAATAAATAATTTATTCTACCTTTAAATAAGATACTTATTTATATTTTAAAAGAATTAATATTATCGTAATATTTATTTTATTTTTAAATTATTAATTCTATACTTTATTTTATTAGCGATACGTATATAACTAGATTATTTTAATAATTAATATATTAATTTAATCTCTACTATATACGATATTAACGATAATATTTAGATATTTAATATATCTCCGATTATCGTTTTTTATAAAATACCCCCTCGCTCTACTCTTATCCCGTTTTTATTTATATTTTTATATCTCCGTTACTTTAAGTAGATAAACCTAGATAATTATATCTTATATAATAAAATACTATATATAAAATATATTTATTACGTAAAGAATAAGTATTTATATAATCCTATATATTATTCTTATTCCGAAATTAAATTATATTAATATATTTAGATTCCTTTTAAATTTTATATCTTTATAAATTCTCTTTTTAATTATTTAGAACGTCGAGGCCTTAATAAATATCTTCGCTAGTATATTATTAAGTATACGAAAGATATTATAATTTTCCTTCGGGAGATTAAACCTAAAAGTAATAATATTAAAAAGAGGAAAGATATATTATAATTAATATCTCGATTTATTATAAATATCGAGGGTATAAGTAATATCTTTTCGTACTCTAATAAATTAATATAATCTAAATATAATTCGTATATTAATAACTTTTTAGGGAGGGATTATTACCCGGGATATAAATATATTTTAAAATAATATTATATAATATTAACTTAATAATTTATTTAAATCGACGGACGAAGATAAAGTCGATTATAAAGCGGAGGATAAGGTTTATATACGATGTATACGAGATATCTTCGAATACGATTTTTCTCCCGGCCTTAATCCCGTTACCGATTAATTTAATACGCTTATTTTCGATAATCTCGATATTATCGATTTTACTTTATTCTCTAGCGGTATATAAAGAGTTATAATATTTAATTATAAAGTTTTTTTAATTAAAGATAATATAAAGCCTCGCTTTTAATACGGCGGTATAAAAGGGTATAAATCGTTATATTTTAAATAAATTAATATCTTCTTATAAGGCTTTTAAGGAAGAAGTTAAAGATAAAGTTAATAATTTTAATTTTAATTCTATTTCTACTTTTTATTTTTTAACTCGACTTCCCGGCCCAGGCTTTATTTATAAATAAACGAGTTTTAATATTAAGAAAGTTAGCCGCTTTAGATATAAACCTACCTATAAGCGCCCCGCTAGTCGTAAGAATATATCTCGCTTTAAATCTATTAATAAAAAGTAGTTAATAGTAGTTAATAATTAATAATACTTTATTTTCCTACTCTTTACTTTCTATACCTTTTCTATTTTCGTATTCTCTTCGAATATTTCTTATAGTTCTAGCGCGTTATTTAAAATATCTATATTAATTTATTTATTAAAGGTTTCTAGTTATCCTAGTTATTTTATAAAATAAAGTACCTCGCTTTTTACTTTTTTCTTTTTTAATACCTTTTCTAGTTTTTATTTATTTATATTATTTATTAATTCCGGTAGAGGTATATTAAGAATCGAAATATCGTTCTATTATTAATAATACGGCTCTAGAAGCGATATATAAAAAATATTATAAATATAATAACTAGTTAGTAATCCTAGGTAGTACGCTTATATTCCGATAATATCTAAAATCTTAAATAATCTAATTATTTTATAGGAGAGCTTCTTATTTAGTTATTTTTATATTAAATTTTTAATTAATAATAGTATAAAGTTATTTATATTAAATAATTTCGGCTTATATCTTTTATTATAACTACGTTTCTACGCTTCGACCGCGATAATCTATACTCTTATTAGGTACTCTCTTAAAGTATTTAATTTTTTGATTCTTTTTTATACCGATAGTATTTCTCTTTCGTCCGTCTCGCCCTCGAGACGCGGTTTAAGAGACGGATTATAATTATATATAAATATAATTAGTATCTATTTTATACTACGTACTATAGTATATTTATTCTATTATAGGTAAAAGTATTACCTAGTTATTTTACTCGCTTAAATAGAAGGTTTTTAAATAATATTCTAAAGTTTAGTTCTAGCGTTTTATCTAGTTATCCGTCTATAAATAAAATACGGTATTTAAGCGCCTTTTAATTTTTATTAAATAATATACCTTTAATTAAAATATACTCGTAAAGATAGAACCTTTATTAGAAATAATCCTATTAAAAACTCTAAACTTTAGGATAATTTTTTCTACTATTAATTTTATTAACCCCGTAGAGTCGATTGTTTTAATAATTAAAATATATCGTAATATCTTTATATACTTATTTATAATTATAAGAACTATATTATAAACGCGTTTATATCGCTTATTTAAAGGTAAGTTAATAATAAAATTTATTATAATTTTCTTCTACGACCCCGTAGGATATAATAAAGAATTAATATCGTTATAAAGACGGTATCGATATACCTTAACCCGCTAGTATATATCGTATATATTAATATACTCTCGTATATCGGCCTTAAGAGTACTCTAGAAATATTTTTTAATAAATAACTCCGTTATCTTTTTAATACTAAAGTACCCCGTTAATATATTATTATAATATCGTTTTAATAACTCTTCGCGGACTTATCCTTCTTTAAATATATAAATCTTACTATTATATCTAAGAATTAATATAAAATCTAAAGTTTATACTCCGGCGGAACGTTAATAATCCGTTTATATAATTTCGGCGATTTTTATTCACGAGAAGGAATTATCCTTTTATAAAGTACGAATTATTTTAATTATTAATAAACTTTTAGCGTTATAAGTCGTTTCGTAAAATATTATTAATTTAATAATAATACGTAGAATAAATAGTTTATAGCCTATAGTTTTAATAATAAAGTTAAGTAGTTCCTCTATTATATCGTAATCGATTCGAGTAAACGTTTTATTTAAACTCTTTAGAATTTCTTATTTAGATATTAACTCTCTAGGCCTAAATAAATATACTACCGAAAAATATATCTTTTTTATAATAAATCTTAAAGCCCTAATAGCGTAAGTTTTACGTATATTAAATTTTATATAATACCTACGGATATATTATTTAACGCCGGCGAAGTACTATCTATTTCTAGATCTTCTAGATCTACGAATATATTTCGTATTATAGAGAAAATAGGCTCTTAACTAGTACCTTTTAAATTTAATAACTTTTATTATAGTATAAATAATATATTATCTAAAAAATTATCCTAGTCTTTATAATTAAAATAATACGAGGGGTTATTAACTAAGTTACTTTTCCTAGAATAATACGAAATTAAGAAATTAAAAGATAAAAATCTTATTACCTAACGCGCCTAGTGGTTATTTAATTATTTAATATTTATAAAACCTCTTAAGTTATTATAATTAATTAAGATTTTTATTTTATATAAACTACCCTCGAGGTAGTATCGTTATTATTTAAATATTATAATAATTATAAAAAGCTCTTTATTATAAATCTCGTATCGAATTTTAAAACCTTATATTTTACGGGATTAAAAAACGACGAGATATTATTCGTTATTATTTTATAACTATATTAAAATCGTAGTTATAGTAAAATTAGAAGTATTTATCTTAATCCGAATTTTTAATTCTAGATTAAAGTATATAAGAATAGGTATATATATAAAGAAATCGCGAAGTAAATAAAATATTTACTCCGCTTTATTAAGTTATTTAAATAAACTAAACTTTTTACTATCTTAATTACTTTTTAATAAACCCGTTAATAAACCTATTATTTACGAATAACGATAAATAAATCGACGATAAAAATTAACGAAGCCTAAAAATATTTATATATTATTAAAGGACTTTGGTTTCGGTTAGGACTAAACTATATTAATTTTATATTCGTTTATCGAGATACTTTCGGTATTTACGATAAACCCTAGAAATTTAATTAATCGAGTAAAGAACTCGTATTTCTTAAAATTTACGAATAAGGAATATTTTCGTAGGCGTTCGAGTATTTATTATATATAATTAATATACTCCTCTTTTAAATTTAAATAAATTAAGATATTATTTAAATAAATAATATGAAATATATTTATTAAATCCATTAACGATTTATTAATATAAATTTAAAAAGTAGTAAATATATTCGTTAAATTAAAAGGTATTATTATATATTTAAAAAGATTATATTGTATACGAAATATTATCTTCTATTTATCGCCTTCTTTAATTTTTATTCGATAATAAATATCTTTTAAATTAAGTTTCGTAAATTATATAGCGCTATTTAGGCGGTCTAGCGTCTTATTAATTAAAGGTAATAAATAACGATTTTTAATAATAATTTTATTAAGATTTTAGTAATCGATATATAGTCGTAGCCCGTTATTTTTTTTTAAAATAAGAAGGATAAGAGCCCCGGCGGGGTTTACGGAGTATTTAATTTAACTCTTTATTAAAACGTTATCTAGGTATCTCCTTAACTCTATTAATTCTAAATTCGATAAATTATAAAGAGGCCCGTATAGCGGGTTACTCTTTATATTAATTATATAATTACCGCCTTATCGATAAGTCCGGAAAAACAGTTCTGTAAAATCGCTACTTAATCGGTGCAAAATGCGTATTTTGTAGCCTTGGCAAATCTTGAGGCCAAGATTTTTAAGTTAGAGTTAAGATCTACGCGGGAGCGCTAAACTTAATCCTAAAATTAACTTTATAGCCCTATAGGGCAACGCTAGTAAAAATCTAATTATAAATTCGGAATCTAGGCTAAAAACAGATTTAGTAAGATATTTATATTCCTATATAGGGGCCCTAGTCTAGATACTCTTAAAAGTTAAAGTCAAAAAAAAAATTATTAAATCGGTGTAATATCGCTACTTAATCGGTGTATAATATACTTAGAATACGGGACATAAATAAATACGTATTTCTAGTATTTTATACAATTTCGGTATAAAATACGTAAAAATCGGGGTTTCCTAAATTACCGATACTTTATATAACGATAATCGACTTATTTCTTTATTTAAAAAGATATTGTTAAAATTTATAAATTCGTCGGGAAGCGTAGGCGGTACGATAACGAAACTAATAGAAAATATTATATTAACGGTAATATCGCCTTTTTTAACCTCGTTCCTATTAATAAGATCTTAATTAAAGGGACTAGCTTTAATATAAATTAATATATAAATTATTAACTACGTCTTTAATAATTTCGTAAAATCCTTAAATAATTCTAATATATACGTATTCGGCGCGATACCGAACCGTTAAATATATATATTATAGTCGGTTTAAATCTTTTCCTTTTTTATAACCGGTATATTTATAATAATAAGCGAGCCTTTTTTATTAATAAAATAAAAGATATTATTATACTCTTTAGTTTATCTCTATAAATTAGTTAATTAATAAACGATATTATAAATATTATAATAATAAATAAATTACCCGCTTATTTATTTAGGAATTAATAATAACTCGCTTTCGAGATACTCTAAATTATATTATTATATAAATATCTCGTTAATAATATTTATCTCCGCTCCTAGATCTTTATTTATTTTAATACGAATAATTTTCATATCGAAATTAATTAAATTCGTAATAACTTCGTTATTAATATTTATACTCGGTCGGGTTCTTAGATAAAGACTTCTTTAAGAATTTATTATTTTTCGATTTTATAATATAATCGCCGATATAGTTAATAATCTTTATCTTCTTCTTTAGATATTTATTAAAGTAGTAACCGAACTTTTAATAATTAAAGTATTTAATATCCTTAAATTTCTTATCGCTCCCGCGAGTTATATACGTTTTATTTATATTTATATAATAATTATTATTAGAACTTTATCTCTTTATATTAGATTTATTTTTATTATCTCCGCTCTTTAATTATTTCTTATACCTCTTCCGAGGTTTTAATTAATTATTTTAATTATTATTTTATATCTTAAAATCCCGACTAAAATTATATTTATAACGTACTATAAACGATATAAATTCGGTTCGCTTAATAGGAATATTTTAAGCTCGGTTAATTTCTTTTAAAATATTAAATATTAAATAAATTATTAAATAAATTATTTATTATTTCTTATTATAGGGAGGTAGTTCGGTTTTTAGGGTATTAAAATAAATATCGAAATCTTATATTAATTAATTATTTCTTTAGCGCGTATATTAATTTTTAAAATTTATATTTATAACTCGGTTTAAAGGGTCTTTAATTATATTAAATAAATAATCCGAAAAGAACTTTTATATTAATATATTTATTAAATAAAGTTCTTTATATTTATTTTATAATTTTTTAATTTACCTCTTTAAATAAGATATTATATATAAAATCTTTTTTTTATTTATTCGAAAGTTTACGAGTATTTAAACGGAATATAGTCTCTACGTTATAAATCTATTCTCGATAATTTTACGGATTCTTTATATAAAAATCCTGTAGTTTCGATAACTATAAATTACTTTAATTTATATTAAGACCGATTTAATTATAATTTATCGTCGGGCCGTTTTCGTTTTTTATATTTAATTTTTAAAAATTATTTTCGATTTCCTTATCTCCTTTACCTACGATAATATATCGTAAATTTTTAATATTCTTTTAAATTATAATAATAGAGGCCTTTTTCTTAAGGGCTTTTTATTTATATTTTAATTCTATAAATTATTAATTTTTTATAAGATTAATATTCTTTAATAAATCTCCCGTATTTTCGTCTAAAATATTTATCCCGTATATCTCGCCTTCGGGACGATTATTTCTAAAGAGATTTTTTATACTTTTAATAAATTGTTATTTAAATAAATTAAAAAAGATTAAAACTATTAAGTTATAATATTTAGAGTATTTATAATAATATAAAAATAAGTATAAAGCCTTAATAGGAAAATAATCTTTATATTTAAATAATAAAATGAATTTCTAAAGAGTTAGAGCGAGGGCTCCGAGCCTCTTATTTCTAAAGAAACTCCGGAGTACTAGAAACTATAATATAATACTATAATATAAATATCGTAATTACGCCGTATACTCTCTTTAGGGGATTTATATATTATATTTAATAATTACTATAAAGCTAGTTTTAATATAATATGATATTTAGCCTCCGGTTACTAACTTTTTAATATTTTAATTAAAATATTATCGTCGTATTTCCCTCGAATAATATTAATAATTCCGGGGATTAAGGTATATAGTATCGCTACTAGTTATTATATTAGAACTAGCGATTTATCTTATTATTAAATAAAGACTAATTATATTATTATATTCTTTCCTTTTATATAGTTTTCTCGTTTATTAAATATATCGGCGCGATTATTATCTTTTCCTAGAATATAGGAGATTTTAAATTTATATTATTCTAATAATTCTAATTATTTAACTTATCTCCGATTTAACTATTTCGTAATAATAAAGTTAAGAAAGTTTTTATAATTTATAAAAATAATAAAATTTAAATAACTTTTTATATATACTCTTTATTATTCTAATATTAATATAACTACTAGTAATTCTTTATTATAAATATTATAATTCTATTTCATTAATAATATCTTTCTTAAATAATATATAATAGGGTATTATTTTTTATTTTTTATTAGAGTATATAAGTTTTTATTACGAGATTTAACGCGTCGGTTTCGATTCGGGCTAGTCCGTTACTTCGAAAAAAATATAATACTAGTAGTCTTTTATAGGCCTTTTTAAATATTTTAAAAAATTATTATTATTCTTTTCTTTATTAGAAAGTAATATCTTTTTTTATAATATTCGTTAATAATAATGTCGGTAAATCGAAAACCGGTTTTAACGGCTCGGGGTTATTAGGTAAATTACCTCGGGCGCTTAAAATAAATTAAAAATACCCGAATAATTTTAAGCGCCCGTCGAGCGCCCGCCGAATACCCTTCGAGCGTTAAATCGCTCGACGGGCGCTCGATAAATACCCGAGGTCGTTATAAAATAAATATCGGGCTCTTTATAAATATAATTTAAATTTAAAATTTTAAAAATTTTAATTTTAAAAAATTATATAATTTACTACGTAAAATTTTTAAAAATCTTAATATTTTATAATTATTTTTATTAATAATAACGACCCCCTAGAACGATCTTTAACGCTAATAAATTTTAATACCCGGAATCGATCGATTTAAACGAAATCCTCGCGCGGGTAATACGTAGGCTATATACTAGGGTATATATTAAAGATTTAGGGGTATAATAGTAATAATTATAAAAATATTATAATAATAAAACTATAGCTATAAATAGAATATACTATAACTATAAATAGAATAAAATTATAGTTATAAATAGAATAAAGTTATAATTATAAATAGGGGTTATAGACGGGGGTTAAAGTTAATAACGTATTTTTAATTTAATACCCGTTAATAGTAGTTTTAAATTTACTCGGTATATACTCGAGTAACCCTAGGCCCTTTAACTATATACCTCGGGCGTATATCGAGTTAGTAGATAAATATCGTATTTAAAGTTTCTAAGGCGCCCGTCGAGCGCTTTAAACTACGATCGAGCTACTTTTCATTTTATTTTAAAGACTTTTTTAGAGTAATCTTTAATAAATCTTTTATTAAAGTTTATAAATCTTAAAAAACTCTATATCGTTTTAATATTATATAATATAGATTATTCTTTAATACTATTAATTTTTTCGGGGCTTATATTAATACCTCTAGTATTAATTATAAAATTAAAGAATTCGATTAATTCTTTATAAAACTCGTATTTCTTTAATTTAAAAAGAAGTTTAATTAGTAATAAATAAATTAAGATATTTTATATATATTAAATATATTCTTCCTTATTAAGAGAGTAGATTAAAATATTATCCGTCGAGGTATATAATTATCGTTATATTTAAATATACTCGTATAATATTATTAATTAGTATTTAATAGATTATTAGTATATTAGTAAATCCGAAGAGTATTATTAAGTATTCGTAATAATTATATCTAGTTTTAAAGGTAATTTTCTACTTATCGTCTTTTTTTATTCGAATTAAATTATACGCGCCTTAAAGAATTAGTTATATAAAGATTTTTATTATTATAAACTAATCTTATAACTCGTTAATATTCAATAAAGAGTACCGATTCTTTATTATAATATCGTTTAATTTTCGGTAGTTTATATATAGCCGTAAACTTTTATCTTTTTTCGTTATAAAGGAGATTAGATAATTTATTAATAATTTAAATTCTCGAATAAATTCTTTTTTAAGATTTTTATTAATATACCCGCGAAGTACTCCGAGTTCTTTTTTTAATAAAGTATAAATAGGTCTAAATATCGGTTATTTATTTAATTCGAGTTCGATTTTATAATCCTATAATTAATATTTAAATAATACTTTTATAGTTATTTTTTCCTAAAAAAGATACTATTATTATTAATATTCTTTAGGGATATTAGAAGGTTTATTTTTATTTTTAGAAATTCTAATTTATTCGCCCTATTAATCTTTTTTAATAATACGTATCGGGTTAATTTTCTCGTACGAGGTTATTTTTATTCGAAGATAAATTATTATAAATTTCGACCGGGCTACGGTTCGACTTCTTATTTATAATTATTCTTTATAAATATATAAATATTATACTAGCGACGTCTTTAGTACGCGGAAATATAAATACTCTTTTTTTTAAATTAATTATTAAATTATATTTCTTTAATCAAAGTATCTCTAAAATAATATAATAACTAATTATCTTAACTATATTAAAGGTAATTTCTTTATAATAGTATTAAATAATAATTAATAATAGGAATATTTTCTTATTTACTCTTCTTATTAATAGTTTTAATTTATCGGTTAATTAAAGCTCGTACTATTTCTTCTTCTTTTAAATTAATAACTTAATTACCTAAATTATTATTCGAGATACGAAATTATTAGTTACTCTTAAATTTATTATTATAACGATTTTATATCCGTTAACTCTTACTAGTATTTATATATATATACCGTATTAAGTTAAATATAAATATTATTTTAAAATTAATGTATTAATCTCTTTATATTTCTCTTTAATATAAGGGACTAGTCTTTTCCCGACGAAGATAAAAATCCGTAGTACTTCTTAAACTCGAAGTATCTTTCGTATCCTTTGGTTAAATAATAATATTATTTATTTTAATTATAACTTTTTAGTTCTTTATTATATTTTATTTAATTCTATAATTATAATTATTATTCTTTATTATAGTCTAGGAAGACTTGGTTTTCCCTTTTCTTAATTAAATATTATAAATAATTATCCTTAACGTAGTTATTTTATTAATTATAATTATATCCTATATCGGTAAAACGAAAAGCGGCTCGATTGTAGTTTAGGGCGCTCGACGGGCGCCCTAAAAATCTTAAATATAATATTTATCTACTAACTCGACGTACGCCCGAAGTATATAATTAAAGGGTTTCGGGTATATATTATATATTTTAAGGCCTCGATTATTAATAATAATATACCCGGAGACCTAGAGGATATATATATAATAAAGGATTATATTAATAAATATTATAGTACTAGGATAAAAAAAAGTTTATATAATTTAAATATACTTAATATTATTCGATAATATATTAATATTAAATAGAGTAATTATTCGGTTAATTAATATATAGTTACTATATTCCTAAAATTATATAATTCGATCGCGTTCGACTTTATTCAATAATATACTAGATATATATAGTTCGACTTTATTCGATAATATAATAAATATACGTAGTTCGACTTTATTCGAAAATACTTATTAGATTAATTAATATATTTTTATTATAATTAATCTATAAAGGCTAAATACTATTAATTAAATAAAATTATAAATAGTTAAAATAATACTATCTAGATATTTATAGATTTATTTATTATATTATTAAATAGTTTTTAATCTCTCCTCGTTATTATTCTTTTTTAAACCTTATTACTATCGCTCTCAATATACTTTATACTTTTTACGTTATTATTACTAGCGGATATAAAGTCCGGGGAAGAGTTATCGGTATTATTAATATTTATAAAATCGGAAAAAGGTTCGTCGATATTACTAGCGCGTAGAGAGTCCGAGGAGGGTAATATAGTATAAATCTTTATTATAATTTACTAGAATAAGGTCCGAGGGAGCGAGGGGGCCTATTATTTTAATATTATAAATTCTTTATCGAACTTTAGAAAATTATTAAAATTATTATTTTATCGATTAAGAATATTTATTATAATATCTTTTATATTTTTTATTATTATACTACCGGCGAGTATTTTCCTTTAGATTTTTTTTAAAATTAATATCTCTTTTTTATTATTTATAAACCCTTATATCTCTTTAACGAGTTTATAAATATCTATATATTCATAATTAATTTTATAATAATCGAGTATTATTCTAGTAATTTATTTTCGACTTTAGGACCTTTAAAGTAATTTTTTTTTATCTACTCTTTTATTCTCTTATTCCGTTAATTATTAAAATAATAACGAATTAGATTATAACTAAACGAAGAGAGGTAAAGAGGTTATATATTTTAAATAAAAAATTAAAATTTAGAAATTTATCCCGAAAAAAGACCTTAATAATCGCGTATATAATTATATTAATAAGGAACTTTTTACGCGCTCGGGTTTAAAGATACTAAATAATTATATAATTACTTAGATAATTAAGCCGGTAATTAGGTTATTAATATACTTTTATATCGCGATAATCCTTTAATAGGAAAGTATTATATAAAAGAAATTTAATAATTAAAATCTATAATAGTACTACTATATAAAGTTTATATTTATATACGATAACCATTTTAACCTTCGTTATTATATAACTCTAGAATTAATTAACGTAATTAAAAAACTAGCGGATTAATAATATTTAAGTATAAAAATTAAAAATAAAAATAAAAATAATTATATATCTTTCGCGCTTTAAAGTTTTTAAATTAATTATTATTTTCCTTATATATAGTCGAACTCTTTTAGATTAAGATTTTATAATATATTTATACCTCTACTATTATATTATTAATTTAATTAGGATTCTTTTCGGGCTAAAGAGTCGTATAATAATTATTACTATCTATTAAAATTATAATTTATATATAATAAACTATTTTTTATATAATCTTTTAATACCTAGTTAAAGAGTTATTATATTAATATTAATAAAGATTATTTTATAATAAAGTAGGTAGCTCTTTAAATATAAAATAGTCTTTAGTATTATTATTAAAATTCGTAATTAATAAATACTAGCGACGACGTTTATTTAAGGAAAATAAAATAAAGGATTTTATATATATCGAGACGCGTCCGATAGTATAATTATATAGACGAGGTTTTAAGGAGTAATAAAATTTAATAATATCCCAACGTTATATATTATTAATTATTTTATTTATTATATTTTAATTAGATTTACCCCGTAGCGAATTTATTTAATTTATATTCTTTTATCTTTAATATCTTCTTTATCTTCTCTTTCTTTTTATTCTTTTTTTTATTCTTCTTTATAATATCCTACTCTCTCGACGATTAGATATTTATAATTATATTCTTCTTTAAATAACTCTTAACGACGTTTATTAATATTTTAAAAAAACGATAACTCGTTTTTTAATATCTCGTTAAGATTTATTAACGAGAGTAGTCTATAACCGGTCTTTAATAATAATTAAATAAAGAGTTTATTATTATTAACTAGTTTTTTAGATTTAGTTATTTATTAATAATATTAATAAATCTCCTATTAAATATATAAAGGAATAATAATATATATACGATTTAATATTTTATTAGAGGGATTTATAAACCTAGATTTAGTTTTAAACTTAAATATCTTAATATTAATAACGGCGGCTCTTTATAATATTATAAACTAGATACTCTAATTTTAGTAGAACGGTTAAAAGAAAGTATTAATATATATTATATATAATACGCGAAGGGGTCTTTTTAATTTTAAAGAAAATAAATAAAATTATTATCGACTAAATATTATAATATATAAATAAAAAGAAGGAGACCGGGAAATATAAATTAATAACTTTATTTAAGAATATATATACGTTTTTTAATTTAAGGGCTAATATTTATTAATTTAAAGATATATATATATTATTTTAATATCTTCTTTATTCGAAATAGTTTATTTTCGTTCGATCCCGTTATTTTATACCTCAATTAATTAGTACTATTAGAAGTATATACTTTTCGTATAAATTCGTTTAATCCTATTAAAAATAATTAGAATCTATAAGATTTCTTTTATAATTATATAATCTTTATCGAAATATTTATAATTTTAAATAACTTTTCCTTATAAAGTATATAAAATCTTAATTTTTAAATAAAGTAAAAATAAAAAGGTTCTTTTATACCCTTAAATAATAAAGATAATAAAATTTATTATAATAAATATTTTATTATAATCTTTATTAGATTAGTACCCTCTTTCTTAAAGACAAATACCCGAATAAATAGTGAATAAGAAGGTAGTAATAATTCCTTAATTAATCGTTTTTTCTTCTTTATTATTAATTACCCGACGGTATTTTACGACTTAATCTTTATATATATTTATAATTATTAATCGACCGCTATAAAACCTACGCCGGGTAGTATTTTAATATAGATATAATTATTATTATTAACGATATATTAAAGGCTAATTTATATATAGATATTATATACGGAGTTAAGAACTCCGTAGTCTATAATAATATAATTAAGGAATATTATATTAACGCCGCCGAGGCTACCTAAAAAGTCGAATATTTAATATAGTAATTTAAACTTATAAAAGCCGAGGAATATTAATAACCAATTAGGTTATTTTAAATTAATAACGACTTTTAATATATTTATTTTAAAATTATAACTTAGGATATAACTTTAGGTTTATAAATATCCTAGAACCTAGGCCGGTTTTAAAGAAAATCGAATAACTTATTATAATAAAAAATAATCGAGGAGCCGGTAGGAGAGAAGATTATTTATTAAATATTAAAAATAATAATTCTCGACTCTTCGGAGCCGATAAATAGAAAAATAAAATTAATATATACTCGATTTCTTCCGTTTCCGTAGATTTTAATAAATTATAATTTTTTACGAACTATCTCTATAAGTATATATAATATTATATTAATTCTACTACTTTTTAACCCGATTTTACTAGATAGATATTACTTTTAATTTTATATTATTTTATTTATTTTCTCTTTCTTAATATAGTTTCCTATTATTCTTTAAGGTAAATAATATATTTATATTATCTTTTAAAGCTACAGTGTACCGGGTATATATTAAACCCTAGTTATATTTATTTATTTAAATATATTTTAATTAATATACCTCTTTATAATTATTTATTTATTATTTTAAATACTTTTTCGTTACCCAGTTTATAGAAGATTCTCTTTATAATTTTATTAAATTAAATATCCTCTACTAATATAGTAAAAAATTATTCGAATTAAATATTATTAATCTCGATATCTAAAGAACTTTTATCTAAAGGTAGTATTAAATCCTATAACTAATATATTATTATTATATTATTACTTTTCCTTCGAATATAAATTATAATATTATTAAAGGTAGATATTAAACGGAGTATTATATTACTATTTAATTTACTCTTTAAAAAAAATTATTATTAATAACTCCTCGGTTAAAGTCTTCCGTCTTTTTCTATTATTATTATACTTTTAAATTAAATATATTAAATACTCTTCCCTCTATATATAGTTTATATCTTTGAAAATCTCCGGGAATTATATATATAATCTATAAAACGCGGGTCGTAGACTTTATTTCGTAGTAATATTATTAATTTTATTATATATAGTATCGTATATTTTAATTTATAAATCTAGGGCCGCGTAAATTCTTTTATAAAGTTTTTAGTCGATAGCGAGATCTATATATATAAAATCGACTAATTATGATTTTATAATAAAGTTTTATTATATTATTTCCTTTAAGCGCTTTAAGGACTATATAATATTCGCTCGATTGAATTATATTTATAATTAGTCCGACGAAAGATCGGTTAGGTAGTATTATAGTCTTTAGATTTATAATAATAATAACTAGGATATTATACTCTTTATAAATTAAAATTATAGTAGAGGTATAGAAAATAATCTAGTTAATAATAATAATATTTATTCATAAGAGGGATTATATACTAAAGATATCTAATTAAATAAACGACCGAACGCTCGTAGATACTAAATTTATTCGAACGCTAAACTTATTTAAAATCGTTCGAATATTAAGTATATTCGAAATCGTTTAAATATTAAATTTATTCGAAATTATTCGAATATTAAATAACAAGGGGTCAATATAATAATATATAGTATAAAATATATTAATTATTCTATAGAGGATTTGGTCTTAATATACTAGAATCTAGTATTACCCTAGGTTTAATAAGGCTAGCGGTAGGGCTCAGCCCGATATTTTAATAGATATTGATAATAATACTCATAGCAAATCCTACCCCGTAATACTAAATCTATTCGAGATAGTAGTAGTATTCAGAGGGGGCCGATTATTTTATTCTTTATATAAAATTCTTAACCCTAAATAACGACGCGACTATAAAGAGCTAGTATAAAACTATATATTTAAAATATAATATAGTCTTCGATAATATTAAATTTTACGATAGTTTAAAAGAATTAGTATCTAATTATAATAATTAGATATTTAATAATTCGGCTAGTAGTAAAAAGAAAATTAAGAAAATTAATATAAAATAAATCGCCTTCGATAATAAGTTTATAATATCGACTAAATTTATTATTATATAAAACTAGATCGAGAAATAACTCGAAGATAAACTTAATAAAAAGATAATTATTTTTAATTAATTCCTTATAATATTAGTTTTCGGAATCCTCTTTCAGCGACCGCTATTTATAATAAATAAAATATAGATTTTTAAATATATCTATTAGAGGAAGAAGTAGAAAATACTAATATAGATTAAAATAAACGAGATATTGGAGTTTATAAATTTATTATAATAAACGGTAATAAATCGTTCTAAATTATTTAATAATATATTAAAGTCTTTTAGGTTATTATTATTATTATATTTTTTAAAGCGCCTAGTTATATATTAAACTACCCGAGACTCCGCTATTAAGAAATTTTTATTATATAATATATTAAATTAATCCTAGTCGATATAATTATTAATATAATAAATTAATTTATCTATTAAACCTTAAGGGATTATATATACCGTATATATAATATTTAAAAAGTTATAGATTCGTCGGTATATATAATTATATTTAAAATAAAAATCTAATCGATAATACTCCTTTATTATTACTATATTATAAATAAGATTTATACGTCTACTAGATCTAAATTTAAGGGTTTGAATTATAATATTAATATATAAAGAGTATCGACTCTTTATATCTTCTCGACTAAGATTTATTATTATTAAAATTATAAATAATTTACTTATTAACCTTTTATCCTACGGGTATAATATATTATTTCGATTATTACTTCCCGCCTCGTATTTTTATCTTTAAATATAGTTATTTCGCTATTTACCCTAGCCCTACTAATTCGGGGTATAATAAATATAATCTTTTATAACGCGATTAAAATTAATAATATTACTTATTTTTTTCTATAATATTAGAGAGTTATATATTTTTATAGGATAAAAAGCCGTTTATTTTAAATCTTTATTTATAGTTATATTAGTATTTTAATTAATAATAATAAATATTTAATCCGAGCGTTTTTATTTAATAAAATCGATTAGAGTAATATAAAGATCCGAAATTCTATATCGACGAGCTATAATAAAAGCGTATATCTAATAATTAATATTTAACTAGAGTCTTCGAATACCCTATTCCTCGGCTTTATTTAATAATTATTAGAGTTCTTTTAAATCCTTTATCTTTAAAATTATATTTCGGGTACTTTTTATAAAGTATTCTAAATCCGAAAAAGATCTACCGGTTTAATATCTTTTAATATCTAGTATTACCGTAAGGTTTAAATATCGAATATTAATTAAAATAATTTATTTCTCGAATCCTCGTCGTTTATTCGTCCGTCTAAAGATATTTTTTATTAGATTAATATAGTTAGTTTTATTAATATTCGTTATATACCCTAGAGTAGGTTTAAATTAACGGATATAATCCGCGTAATATATTATAAAGTATTATTTAGGAAAATCGAAATCTTTTAAAGGTTTAAACCTACGGAAGGCCTCTTTACTTTTATTTAATTAAATAAAATAATATTCTATATTTTTTAGAGTTTTATTAATATAGGAATTATACTATACTAGAGTTATAAAGTTTACGATCCCGTATATAATATATAGAATATTACTCTTTTTAGTTATTAGGAGTAGTATAATTACTAGGATTAATTAACGAAGTATATTTTTCTATTCTTTCCTTATTTATTATTTAATATTATTATAATAATTAAAATACTTTAAGTTTATAAATAGGGGTATATAACGAAATAATTAATTTAATTAAATAATTATAAGTATCTTAAGAATACCTTTTACGCCCCGATTTTTAAACTTTTTTCGACTCGATTTTACCGCGGCCCTTATAGCCTTAATTATTTATTTAAAAAAATAATTATAACCGACGACGCTTTTAACTAATATATATAAAATATTAACTATTATATACTAGTGAATATTAATATAGGGAAGGTATTAGGTGAAGTTATCGAAAATATAAATATATTTAAAATCTTTCTTTAATATTTATCCCGGTATATACTACTTTCGATATTATTATTATATTTAATAATAATCGTATATTCTTTATCCTCCTTTTTTATCTAATTATCCGAATTCTATTTATAATATATAGTAAATAAAGTATTATTATAATAATTTAACTCCGGTAATAAGAATTTATTCCTTATAATTAACTAAGATATTAACGAGTATTAAATATCCTCGACGGACTCTCCCGTCTATATAGGTAATAAATATCCTATAGCGGCCGTATCGTTAAAAAGTTAAAAAAGAATAATCGTTAATTATATAAATATTAATATATTAAGATATTATATATTTACGCTCTATAACAATATTTATAATAATATAATATATCTCTATTTTAGTATAAAGATTAGTATCCTTCGGGATTAATATTAAAGTAATAAAAATATTACTAAATTAACTTTTTTACCTTTGCGCTTAATTATTAAAGTTTCTAATAATTAAATAAATAGGCCATATTAATAAATTACTAGTAAGATTAATAAATTAAGTTTTATTATTAACTAGGAGAACCGGGATTATTATAATATTTTCGGGAAATTATTCCTATATAGACTACTATTACTCCGTAGGATATATCTCGGTATAAAGGCGGGAGTTTATATTCTTAATATTAATTTAACCTAGTTCGCTTATAACGTACTTTCGGATAAATATATATAATAGATTCTTTATAAAAGAACGGTAACTAAGGAGAAACTCGGCTACTTTAATAATATCTTAATAATATATAGAGTACTTTATTACTATAATATATTTAATTTTTATAATAATAATAATTACTTATTCCTTTTATTAATTATTTAGGATATTATTTATAATTCTAGATAAAAACTCCCTTTAAATCTCGTTATTCTAAAAAATAATATATTATTATAAAGACCGAAGTCGGTAGTTATTAAAAAAACCCTTAATTTTATCTTTAGTATATTTAACTCTAGCTAATTATTCCGTAAACGCGAAATTAATTTTATCGCGAAATAGTAAAAAATTCGAATATTTAATAATACGAGTATTTACGACCTACCGATAATAGGTAAAAGATTTACCGGCTTTAATATTTATAATATTATAAAAAAACTTTTCTTCGATATTTATAACTACCGGAAAGATATTCGGTTAAATACGATTTAAATAATTAAAGAGATTAGAGTTAAGATCCTTATATCTTTATATATCTTTATTATCTAGTCCTCCGTTTATTTTAATAATATACTCGACGCTTTAATTATTAATATTTACCGTCGTAATTATATTTAAATCTAGTTTCTTTATTATTCGTTATAACTACTTTTCGACCTCTTTAATAATTTTAATAATTATATAAAGTCTTACCCGAAAGGGCTTTTTAGGTATTATAAAACTACCGTAATATTTTCGGTATAAATATATATATATTAAGAAACCGCGGTTAATTCTAGTAATATAACTATAAGTTTTATAAACCTATATAAATATTTTAAATATTTTAAATAAGATTAAATAATAGGATACTCTATTAAATAATTAAAATTATAGGAAATTTTTAACCTAAAGAACTTATTAAAAAGCGCTCGATAATATTCGAAAATATTCGAAATTTTTAGGGGCTTTATAGAGTTGAGGCCGATAAATCTATAAAAAATAACAACCTCGCTAGTTTTAAAATAGTCTTCTAATTTATAAACTATATATAAATTCTATTTATACCGAGTAAAAAGTCGTAATTATTAGGTTAATAACTAATAAATAATAAATTATAATATAGAGGTATTAAATTTAATAACGAGTATTATTATTTCATATAAACGGATTATTAAGAGCCCTATTTATATAATTAGTTTAATATAATTATTTATTTAACGCCGACGATATCTATATTTATAAAGCCTCCCGATTTATAAAATAATAATTAAAATAACTTTAATAGTAAGAAAACTATTCGGAAAGTTAATAAATTAATATTATATTCTATAAATAGGTTTTTAAAGGTAAAAAATATAGATTTAATTAATATTAAAACGTTTTATATATAATTATTAGAATTAATTTACTTCGTATTAAATAATAGTAAATATCGCGTAAGCGGGGTACTCTAGCTTAGTATATAAAATAAAATCTATATATTTCTAAATCTTTATTCTTATCTCTATACCTATTTTATCTTTATAATTATTTTATTTTTATAATTATTTATTTTATCTCTTTAATTTTATTCTAGTTTATTTTAAATATATCTTTTAATATTAATATTAATTATAACGATTAAAGTATAGTAAATATAATTAATACTATTATAAAGGAGGCTCGATATATTAATAATTATTAATATAAATTTATTAAAGATATTATTAAAGAGTATTTAAATAAAAATTCTCTTTTAGATATTAATTTTAACGATAGAGCGAAGGTAAAAGTTTTATAAAATCTTTATAAAGTTATTATTTTAAATATCTAGGCTTAAATAACCGGTAATATATTTATTAATATCCCGGCTTTTTACGTAACCTACTAGCTATATATAATAGTAAAAAAAGTTAAGATTATTATAAAGCGAAAAGTTACTAGTACTCCCGGGAAATATTTAACGGATAAAATATTAAAGGTATCGGAATTTAAAAAATAAAAAATCTTAATATCTACGTCGGCAAAACGAAAAGTGGCTCGATCGTGGTTTAAGGCGCTCGACGGGCGCCCCGGGAGCCTTAAACGCCATACTTATCTACCGACTCGACAGGCGCCCGAGGCAAGGGGCCTAGGGCCACTCGGGCGCACACCGAGCAAGCCTAAAACCGCCACTAACGGGCGCTAAATTAGGGGTGCGCCACCAACTTTGACCCCCGTCCATGGCCCCTGTTCATGGCCATGGCCCCATTCCATTCATGGCCATGGCCCCATTCCTTGTATGGCCATGGCCATGGACCCCCACTCATGGCCTTGGCCCAATTGCTGTCGCACCCCCATTGCTGTCGCGGCGCATGTCCTGGCGCATGGCCTGCGCATCACCCCCGCGAGGATTTCGCCTGAATCGATCGATTCCGGGGATCAAAATTTACTGGCGTTGAGGGTGGTTCTAGGGGGTCGCTACCGTCGATAAGGGCGATCACAGAACATTAAAATTTTAGGTAGTAAATCATATGATTTTCTAAGGTTAGGGCCCTTAAAGTTACGGGCTTAAAAGACGCTCGTAGGGAGCCCGAAGCTTATTTTATTAAGGCCTCGGGCGCCCGTCGAGTACCTATCGAGCGCCAAAGCGCTCGAAGGGGCGCTCGGTATACGCTCGGGGCCGTTCGGGCGCTCCGAGCCTACTTCGGGCGCTCGAGGTAATTTACCTTTAAACCCCGAGCCGCTAAAGCCGGTTTTCGATGTACCGACGTAGGACTAAAATCCGAGTTCCTATTAAATAATATTACCGCGGAGGAATTATTTAAATTTAAAATATTATTATATTTATAACCACTCCCTTTAAACGCCCGACCGATCGAGAATATATTTATTTATTACGGTTATAAGGGTAGTATAAAGGAGTAGTATATAATAATATAAAATATTTTTACGGAAATATATATTTAAAGTAATAGACTATTTTTTGAAATTATAAATCTCGATATTTTTAAAAATTAATTAATTTAAGACTAAATCTTAATAAAAGATCTAAATAATAAATTTTTAAAATAAATATATAATATAAATAAAAAACTTTTAATATTTATAAATAATAATTAAATAATATTTTAAATATATTTTATATTATAATTAAACTATTTAAATTATAAAAATTTAAAATTTATAATTAAACCTTCTAATAAATTACTCGTCGAATATATTTATATCTTTTCTTTATTAATCTTTAATTTATTAGAATCGAATTCTTTATCTTATTCTTTCGATATATTTAATTAATAATAAAGTTAATCTTAACTAGTAAAATAATAATATTATATATAAAAAAATATAAATAATAATATATTTTAAATTACCCTCGTTTAATAAACGAAATATTAATAAAGGAGTAAAAAAAGATTAATATTTATTTATACTACCTTTTACTAGATAATATAAAATAATACTTTATATTATTTTTTCCCCGAAGTATTTTATATTATTTAAAATAATATTTCTTTTTACTATCGGTAAATCTCAAAAGTAAATATTAGTATACTTTAAGCGCTATCAACTCTACTAGAAAGCCGTCTACGGGTTTATACTAAAACTCTATATTAAATACCGACCCGAGGTTTAGTAGGATTAGTAAATCGGGGCTTCGAGTAGTAAATTAGGGTTCTAGGAAAATTACTTTTAATAAATAATACTAACTATTAATAGATTCAATAGGTTTAGTAACTCGATAAATCGTTAGTAATTTAAATATTAGACGAATAGGCCCATTATATACCCTATAGTATACGTATTTATATACGTATTAATATGCGCTATAGTATAGACTATAGTATAGGTCATAGTATACCCTATAGTATACGTAATAGTGTGCGCAGTTTACGTATACTATTAAATAGTATACGAATAGTATACGTAAAGATATTTTAAATAGTATACGATATACGCCCCCCGTAGTAGTTTTTAAAATATTAGACGAAAGCCCCCCATAGTATACGTAATTATAGTATACGTAATTATAGTATACGCTAAGGTATGCGCTAAGGTATACGATATACTATAGTATTTATATATATATACTCCCCGGATATACTTAGGTGACGCCCCCACGAGAATTTTCGTTAAAACTTATTATTCCGGGCCCGGTAGGTCGTTAGCGTTAATAGTCGTCGCTAAGAGTCGCTATCGTTAATTATAAAATAGTAGTATATTATATACGCCTACGCCCCGTTAAAGGCGTTAATATATTATATATACCTACGCCCCGCCACCTTTATAATATTATTATTTATCGATACGGGGTTCTAGCCTTAGTATCGCGGGGTTTTAACTCTTAGTAATCCTATATCGAGTTAGTATTCCCCCGTTTTTTTAGAATCCTTAGAGATTAGTTCTATTATTAAATCTAGGATTTAAAAATTATTTAATAATAAATCCCGTAACTACTTTACGTCTTTTATACTATTACTAAACCGCTAGCTCTACGCTAGCGGCCTTAGGTATTATATTAATAATATCGATTATAGAACTTTATTTATTTTAGCCCTTTTATAGGGTTAAACTATTATTAATATATTAATAATATATATAAATTACTAAAGTTACTAATCCGGTTAAAATTAACCTAGAGTTATTAAATTTATTAAAAGTAACTTACCTAGACCCTTAATTTACTAAATCTATTAATAGGACGCTAGTAACCCTATTCGTAAATTAGAGTTATTAATAATATCTTATTTATAATTAAAGTTAAAAAACCTATTAATAGAATACTACTAGTTTTATTTATAACTTAGGGCTACTAGTAAGACACTACTAGCCCTATCCGCGCGGTCGGTAATTAGGGTTTTAATAGGAGTTTTTAAGATTTACTAATAACCCCTTTTATTAAAATATATTAAAATTATATTATTTAAAAGATTTATATATAATAATACCGATATTTAATTATTAGAATATATATCCTAACTCTCGTTAAAAGAGGAGAAAATAAACGGCGAAAAATAGCCGGTTCTATTTTTAGATAACGATTCGGAAAAAAGCGAAGATAGAAAGAATTAAAAATTAAATATAAATAAAAAAGAAAAAGAAGAGGAGGAAGATAACGAATTCGACGAAGATTATAAAGATACGGAATTAAATATTATATTTACTATTTATAATACTACTAATAATAATATTTATAATAATAAAGTTAAGAGTAAAGAGGTTAAATTAATAAATATATAAACTCTCCTTTATAACCCTAGTTAAAAATAATTAATTAATATAATAATTCTAAGAAGTAAATATTTATTAATATAATACTTTACGAATATTTAAACGTATAGATTTTATTTAATATATATATATTCTTTATAATACCCGAAATTATTTTATATATTAAAGAGCGAAAGGATCCCGGGCTAGATAGATCTAAATTTATTATACCGAGTTTTTTATTTCTAGGAATGAAATTAAACTCTTATTATTATTAATTTTTAGTAGTTTTTATCTTATTAAAGATATATAATAATATCGGAGATAAAGAAATCCTAATTAATAAAATAAAATATAATAAAATAAATAATAATATTCTCGCTCGATAATATTCGAAGTTATTTAATAAAATTAATTTTCGTCGCTAGACTTTTATAGTATAATTATAAATTATAATATAACGCTAGATTAATTTAAACTAACGCGATATATATATTTTATAAAAAAAGAATAATCCTCGATACCTAATAAAGAGTTTTTTCGGTATTTATCTAGATTAAATTAATTAATCTATTTTATATTTTAATTTAAAATAATAAAAGCGAGTATAATTTATAAATTTATATATAATATAATTTAAATATTATTATCGCTCCCCCGACTTTAATATTAATATAGCGGAGCGAGTTTTAGAAATATTAAAACTTAATTTTATTTCGAAGATTAGGCCTCGAATAAAGTATTAGTTATTTTATAATAAATATTTCTATTAAAATCGAATACTAGATCTAGGTAAATAATATTAAATAAAAAAAGAATATTTATTATATAAATTATAAATTAAAGAGGAAACTAATTTAATAATTATAATAATATATAATTATCGCGAGTACTAAAAGTTTCTAAAAATAAGTCCGTAAACTTTTTAATATAATAGAAAATTATTAAGAAATACCCGAAGGTAGAATAAAACTAGTAAAATATATAAAATAAATCTAGAGGCTAGTAGTAAAGGTGTTTTATTTATTAACGAATTTATTAATATAAAAAAGATAATTATTAGATAATAATATTACTAAAGAAGTTTAAAAAGTAATTTTTCGAATAACGAGATCTATTTATCGCGTTATTTAGAATATTATAAAATAAATCGCTTTTAGACTTTAATAACGTACTTAAAATTATATTAATAAACCGGGTAAATAAATAAAAATAATATAATAATCTCCGTTATAATTTATTAGAGAAATTCCATATTATAATCTTAATATATAATAATATAATTAAAGGAAAATCAAAGAGTATTAAGGTTATAGATAACTTTATATAAAAAAAAGAAAAACTAATTAATCTTTCTCCGGATATTATAATTATACGTATAAATATATTTATTTAAGTCGGGGGCGAACGAATATTATATCTACTTTTTTATATTATTATATATAAGATATTCTCTTTTTCTATAATATTTAAATAAGAATTTATCCAGGTCGAATAAATAGTTAAAAGGGATATTTAATAATAATTTACGGAAATAAGTAATAAATTTATAAAGCGCCTATTTTTTAATAAATTAATTAAAATACGATTAGTTTTATTTATATCGGGTCTTATTAAACTTATTATCGACTTTAAATATAATATCGATCTAATTTAAATATCGTTTAATAAATAGTATATTATCGAATATATAGGTATTAAAATAAATAATCTTTATTATAAAAATATTAATATACTCGGTTAATACGTCTTTAAATTAAATTAGATTTAGTAGATAATATAGAGCCTAGGGTATATATAATTTAAATATAATAATATTAAAGTACGGGAATAAATACCCGAGAAATTTATTATTATATCGAATCTATCCCTAGTAGTATATATAACGGCGAAGGTAATTATTACCCCTTCTAGTTTTTCTAGGTATAAATCTTATTATTATTTTATATTTAGAGTTTGATTAATTATTAAATAATAATTTAAAAGTAAGTTTAAATCGTCCGGTTATAATCTTATTATTAAATTTCTCTATTTAGGTTATATTATCGAGGAGTATTAAAACTACGTTTATATTTTCTAGGATAACGAGGAGGTCTCTATAAGAATTAATATTCTTATTTATCTATATTAATTATTCGCGAAGGTATATACTATAACCCGTACGAAATAATTAATATTAATAAATATAGACTAGCTAGACGAGACCTAGGAGTAGATTAAAAAATAGATTTATTATACCGGGTCTCTAAATAATACGACTATATATATTTAATATATAAATATTAAGATTGATAAAATAAAATTTAATTTATAATGGGAGCGTAAAAAGAGGCGGGAGGATATAATTAAATATTAAAGAGAAAAAGATATATTATTATAAAAGACGTAAATAATTAAAAAGGAAAAACGGGTAGAGAAAGAAGTTACTACTACTATTTAAGCGATATAAGATATATATATTTATACCTAGCTTTAGCGAGTAGTATTAAATTTATTAATAAACTAAATTCTTAGAGAGAATAATAATAAAATAATTCCTTCTATTAAAAATAAATAAAATAAATAAAATATATTTTTATTATATATAATTTTAACCGTAAAAAGGCCTATTTTTATTTAATATTATTCGAAATTACTCGTAAATAATTACTTCTATTAGAAATAAATAAAATATACTTTTATTATATATAATTTTAATTATAAAAAGACTTACTTTTATTCGATAATATTCGAAATTATTTAAAAATATATTAATATTCTTTAGTAAATAAAAACTCGGCTATTAACCTTATATTTTAATAAATATATAATATTAAATATATAAACGTCGGTAAATCGAAAATCGGCTCTAGTAGTTTAAAGTTATTAAATAAATTACCTCGGGTATTTAAAATAAACTTAAAGTACCCGAATAATTTTAAATATTTATTAAATACCCGCCGAGTACCCTTCGAGTATTAAATTACTCGACGCGCGTTTAACGGGCGCTCGAGGTCGTTATAAAATAAATATCGGGCTCTTTATAAATATAATTTAAATTTAAAATTTTTAAAATTTTAATTTTAAAAAATTATATAATTTACTACGTAAAATTTTTAAAAATCTTAATATTTTATAATTATTTTTATTAATAATAACGACCCCCTAGAACGATCTTTAACGCTAATAAATTTTAATACCCGGAATCGATCGATTTAAACGAACTCCTCGCGCGGGTAATACGTAGGCTATACGCTAGAGTATATACTAGGGGTTTAGGAGTACGATAGTAATAATTATAAAAATACGATAGCGATAGGATTATAACTATAAATAGAATATACTATAATTATAAATAGAATATACTATAATTATAAATAGAATACGCTATAGTTATAAATGAAATAAAGTTATAATTATAAATAAAATAGAGTTATAACTATGAATAAAGATTATAAATAGGGATTAAAGTTAATAACGTACCCCTAATTTAACGCCCGTTAATAGTAGTTTTAAATTTACTCGGTATATATTTAAATAACCCTAGTAGGCCCCTTAACTATATACCTCGGGTATATATTAAATCGGTAGATAAATATCGTATTTAAAGCTCCTAGGGCGCCCGTCGAGCGCCCTAAATTATAATCGAGTTACTTTTCGTTTTACCGACGAATCCTATCTATTTTAAAGAAATAATCGTATTTACTAAATTAATAACTTATAAATAATAAAGAGTAATAAATAAATATTAAATCCGATAATAAGATTTATTAATTAATATAAATAATATATAAAGAGCCCTTTTTGTATCGCTAGTTTAATATAACTATCGATTTAGCGTTAGCGAGGACGATATTATTTCTATAATATTCGAAATCCGCTCGAAATCGTTCGAAATAATTTTTAGTATTAAATATACCTCTACGCGCCCTCGCGCTAGGGGATAAATAAATATTTTAATTTAATTTATTTATTATTCTATACCGCTTTTATAAGGTTATTTATTACGATATATTTTATACTATTTTAATATTAGATTCCTTTTATATTTTATTTTATTTTATTTATTTTATTTTTATTAATCCCGTTATAAATACGCCTTTTAATATAAATTATAATTATAATTAAAGTCTAGAGATAATAAATAATATTAATATAAAAAAGACTCTTTATATTAATAAATAATAATATAAGTTTATTAGAAAGGATACCCGAGATTATTAAATATTTTATAAACTTCTATAATTTAATCTTAAAGATAATATAACCGTAAAAGCTATATAATATCTTTATAGATTAATTATCTCGGATATCTAGAATTAAGTAGTTATTAAAATATTCGTTAATATTTTGATTTTTTACGTGAGCTACTAGCTATATATAATAAAAAAAAGATTTAAGATAATTATAAAGCGAAAGTTATTCTTTAGAAATAAAAAGTAAATATAGCCTTAAAGGTATCGGAGTTTAAAAAATAAAAACTTTTACTTCCTCTAAAATTTAAACCCGAATTTTTATTAAATAATTTTACTACGGAGGAGTTATTTAAATTAAAAATATTATCGCGTCCGTTATTACTCCCTTTAAATACTCGATCGATTAATAATATAATTATTTATTATACTCGCGACGATAGCGTAACTAAATTATATCTTTCTTTATAAGAAATCTTTATAGAAACGCGCGACCTAGATAATAAACTACTTTATATATCTATAAATTTTAAGGGCTTTAAAAAATAGTTAATATTAAATTCAATTTTAAGAGAAAATCTAGGTAAAGAATTATTTAACTAGATATATAATATAGTTAAAAAATATTTAGTTCTAGTAGGTAGTAATTAGATAATATTTCGAGTATATTTTTTATTATAATTAAAATACCCGAAGTATAAGAATCTATAATTTATAATTAGACTTTCTAGTAAATTATTTATCGAATATATTATTACCTTTCCTTTATTTATTTTTAATTTATTAAAATCGAATCTTTTATCTCGCTCTCTCGATATATTTAGTTAAAGATAGAGTTAATTTTAACTAATAAAATTATAAGGCGATAAAAGAGAATATATAAATAATAATATATTTTAAAATATTCTCGCTCGATAAATAAAGTATTAATATAAGAAAAGAAGAGAATTTATATTTATTTACGTTACCTCTACGCTTCGGATTAGTGTAGAGATCCCTAGAGAGAATACTAGAATAAAGTAGAGTAAGATAAAGTATAGAGTAGGGATCGTGGTTCGATCTCTATTTTAAACTAGGGTAGAGTAGGATAGAGTTTTACCGAGAGATCCCTAATAATAAATATTTAATTAATTAACTTTAGGAATATACTCGATATAATAGGATTTTAAAAGATAATTTATATTAAGAAGACTTTGATTTATACTAGATAATAGTATTTCTATTTATTTAAATTTTATAATTATTCTTTTTTAATCCTAACTAAGAAGCTAGGCCCGTAGGTCGTTAATTATTACGAATACTCTTTTTTACTTTAGTCGAATAATTAAGTAGATTAAACTTAAATCCTTTATTATCTCTATTATATTTATCGACCTCCGAACTAATTCTTATACGATTACTCCTTTTCCGAGTTAGGTTTTAAATATCAATTATAGAGCTACGTTATTAATATAAACGTTTCTTCTATATTTCTAACGGCTAGAGATTAATTATTAATATAATTATTATAATTATAATCTTAATTAAAACTTATATAAGTAGGCTCGTCTTCGTTATCGTTATTAAATATTTCTTATTTATCGTTATATTATCGCTTTTCCTTTAGGTCCTTTTTACGAACGATTTCTTTCTATTTTATATCTTCCTAGGAAAGATTATTAATTTAATTATTAAATAAATAAAATAGAATATCTTAAGATCGGTCTTCCTCTATTCTTCTATTATATTTATATAAAATAATTATAGCTTAGAAAGTTACTAGTACCTATAATTTCTAAATATTATATAACCTCGTAGCGATAAAGAATAAACACTCTATATTAATATTTATAATCGGTACGACTAATATATTACGAGTAATTATATTAAGAATTAGAAACCGAGGGGTAAATTACTTCTATAGTACTAGAATATTCTATTTCGTAGATTAATTAAAGAACGGTATTAAAGAGATTAACGAAATTAATTATTAGAAAGATTATTAGACTTTATTAATATTCCTATACCTTTAGAACTCGTTGTTAAGGCTCTCCGTTCAATACCTTAATATAACGTCGATAGGACCTAGGTTAGTACTCGTAGAGAGGAGTATTAAAGATTAAAGGATAATAGGTTTCGTATTAATATAAGATAAGACTAGATAGGTTTAATAAACTTAATTAATAATTTAATAAACGTTTATATTTAGAATCTATAATTGAAAATCTTAAAGGAAGTTAAATACGAAGCTCCTATTTATTAGGAAAGTATATAATCTATATAGTAAAAGAAAATCGTACTAAGAGTAATATACTCGGTATACTCGCGATTATAAATATAGTAAGTATATTTTACTCGCGATATTTACTAGTATAAATATAGTAAATATACCTACTAGTATCGTAGTAGGCGTAGTATCTATTATAATTTAAAAATTATAATATTATCCCCTCTCCCGCTAAACTTTAGTCCCGAAAGTTTCTTAACTTCGTTATTATACTACCTCGTAAAATTAACCTTCGTAATTTAATATCTCGTCGAAAGGAATTATTAAGTAACTTAAAAGATATTAATACCGTAATACGTCCGTATCGGAGCTACGTAAAAGGATCGAAGGTATACTTTATTAAAGAGTCGTCGGAGAAGTATATAAAATATATTCGCCTAGGACGAGATTACGATCTCGTTATTTCTCTATTAACGTTAAGGAGAATTCGTAATAAACGTTTATAAATATAAAAGGAAGTTCGCGAAGCTCGTACCTAATTAACCGAGTAGTATATTTAAATAAATTATTTTAAATAATAATTTAAATACTTAAAAGATAAAGAAGAAGGACTAGTAGTTACCGAGTAAAGAAATATTATAGAACTAGAGGAGGACGAGTAATAAGTTATCGAGGTTACGAAGATATCGTCTAGCGACCTCCTATTTAATATTTCTTTTAAGTAATTCTAAATACCCGCTGGCTTTAATTAATTAAGTATCGTTTATTCTCTCTATAACTCTTATAGAACTCCCGGAGGAATCATTAATAATTTATAAAATTAATATTAAGCTCCTATATATTCTCTATTTTATTATATCTTTTTTATTTAACGAGGTAGTTTTAACCTTCCTTATCTAGAATCCTTTTTACCTCGAACTCCGTTTTTTCTTTAATCTAGAAATAAAAAGTATCCTATAAAGATATTTTAGAGTCCGTTAACTCTAGTCGAGAGATATAAAATACTAGGTATATTTTAGTATCGGCTAGAAGATTTAATTTATAGTTAACTAGTCTCTTACTTTTCTTAATCGAAAATAATCCGATTTTAATATAATCTAATTTCTTACTCGGTCTCTTATTTATTATATTTTTTATTAAGAGGTATATTTTATCCCCCTCTTTTAATTAAAGATATTCTTTTTAATACTTATCTACCGTTAATTTAATTCGAGTATTAATCGATTTAATTTAGGTTTATATTTCCTTATATAATATCTTTATATTAATTATATAGACTAGCGCCCTATACGCGTTAGGTCCCTATTTTAGGTCTAGAAATATATTAATATATTTATTATAGTTCGCGAAGAATAATATAAGTTTCGTTATATTAAACTGCGCGTTATTAAACGCTAGTTACGCTATAGGTAGAAATCTTACTTAATTATTTTATTTTTTATTTACGTAATATCGTAAATATATCTTTATCGTCTAGTTTATCCGCTTTATTTACTTATCCGTTTATGGGTAATATATAGTTAATATTCGTAACTTAGTTCCGATAGTATTAACTAGTATCTTCTAATAGTTAGAGGTAAATTATTTATCTCGGTTAAAAATAATCGACCTAGGTATCTTATAATCCTTAATTAATTAATCTAGTAATATAAAGACGATTTATTCGGCCTTATAAATTTCTTTAATTAGTATTATTATTATATATTTACTAAGTTTATTATAGATTATTATTACGGAGTTAAAGATTTCTAATATAATAGGGTCCTTTGACTTTAGTAATTTAATAACGAAATCTATAATAATATCGTCCTATAGTATTTCTAATACTAGGGCGAATTAAATTTAACTATATTTAATATACCTTATAGATTTATTCTACTAGTATTCGATATATTCCTTAATATATTTCTCGACGTACGACTTTAATCCTAGCGCGTCGTATTCTTTATGAATAAATTCTATAGTCTTAGTAACTCTAGGGTATCCTTAAACCGGATTATTATAATAATTGTAAATAATTTCTTTAAGATATCCCTTAGGAAGATAAGTCTTTTTATTATATTCTAATAGTTTAGCCTATAATTATTAACTTCTTAATATAATAGTTAAAGTATCGTTTTCGTATTCCTTCTAAATATTATTTATAATTCCGGGAATAAAGATATATAACGTCGCTACTAGTTATTATACTAGGACTAGCGATTTATCCTATTATTAGGTAAGGACTAGTTATATTATTATATCCTTATTCTCTATATAGTCTTCTCGTTTATTAAATATATCGGCGCGACCGTTATCCTTTCCTAGGGTATAGAAGATCTTGAATTTATATTATCCTAATAATTCTAACTATCTAATTTATCTTTAATTTAATTATTTTATTATTATAAAGTTAAGAAGATTCTTATAGTTTATAAAGATAATAAGGTCTAAATAGTTTTCTATATATACCCACTATTATTTTAATACGGATACTACTACTAGTAATTTCTTATTATAGATATTATAGTTCTATTCCGCTAATAATATTTTTCTGGAATAATATATAATAGGGTATTATTTATTATCTTTCTACTAAAGTATATAAACGCCTATTATTAAATCTAAAGCGTCGGTTTCGATTCGAGCTAGTTCGTTACTTTAAAAGGAATATAGTACCGGCGGCTTCTCGTAAACCTCTTTAAATACCTTAAAAGATCGTTATTATTCTTTCTTTTACTAGAAAGCGATATCTTTCTTTATAATATCCGTTAATAGTAAGGTCTTTTTAGGATAATCTATAATAAACTTTTTATTAAAGTTCGTAAATCCTAAAAAGTTTTATACCGTCTTAATATTATATAATATAGGTTATTCTTTAATACTCCTGATCTTTTTAAAGTTTATATAAATATCTCTAGTATTAACTATAAATTTAAGGAATTTAATTAATTCTTTATGAAATTTATACTTCTTTAGTTTAAAGAGAAGTCTAGCTAGTAATAAATAAATTAGGATATTTTATATATATTAAATATATTCTTCCTTATTAGTAGAGTAAATCAAGATATTATTAAGGTATATAATTATCGTTATATCTAAGTATACTCGTATAATATTATTAATTAATACTTAATAGGTTACTAGTACGTTAGTAAATCCGAAGGGTATTATTAAATATTCGTAATAATTATATCTAGTTCTAAAGATAGTCTTCTACTCCTCGCCTTTTTTTATTCGAATTAGATTATACGCGCCTCGAAGATCTAGTTATATAAAGATTTTTATTATTATAAACCGATCCTATAACTCGTTAATATTTAATAAAGAGTACCGATTCTTTACCGTAATATCGTTTAACTTCCGGTAATTTATATATAATCGTAGACTTTTATTTTTCTTTATTATAAAGAGGATTAAATAATTTATTAATAATTTAAATTCTCGAATAAATCCTTTTTTAAGATTCTCGTCGATATACCCGCGAAATACTCCGAGTTCTTTTTCCGATAAAGCGTAAATAGGTTTAAATATCGGCGTTTTATTAAATTCGAGTTCGATTTTATAATCCTATAATTAATATTTAGGTAATACTTTTATAGTTATCTTTTCCTAAAAAAGATACTTTTATTATTAATACTCTTTAGAGATATTAGGAGGTTCGTCTTTATCTTTAAAAACTCTAATTTATTCGCCCTATTAACCTCTCTAGTTAGTATATATCGAATCGGATCTTTTTATAAAGTTATCTTTATACGAAGATAAAGTATTATAAGCTTCGACCGGGCTACGGTTCGACTTTTTATTTATAATTATCCTTTATAAATATATAGGTATTATACTAGCGACGTCTCTAGTACGCGGAAATATAAATACTCCTCTTATTTAATCTATTATTAGATTATATTTCTTTAACTAAGGTATTCCTAGAATAATATAATAAATAATTATTCCTATTATATCGAAGGTAATTTCCTTATAATAATGTTGAATAATAATTAATAACGGGAATATCTCCTCGTTTATTCTTCCTATTAATAGTTTCGACCCGTCGGTTAATTAAAGTTTATATTATTTTTTCTTTTCTCGAGTTAATAGGTTAATTACTTAAGTTATTATTCGAGATATAAAGTTACTAGTTACTCTTAAATCTATTATTATAACGACTTTATATCCGTTAATTTTTACCGGTATTCGTATATATATACCGTATTAAGTTAAATATATATATTATTTTAGGGCTAGTATATTAATCTCTTTATATTTTCTCTTAATATAAGGGACTAGTCTTTTCCCGACGAAGATAGGAATCCGTAGTACTCTTTAGACTCGAAGTACCTCTCGTAGTCTTCGGCTAAGTAATAGTACTATTTATTTTAATTATAGTATTTCGTTTTCTTATTATATCCTTTTTGGTTCTATAATTATAACTACTATTCCTTATCGTGGCCTAAGAAGATTTGGTTCTCCCTTTTCTTAATTAAATACTACGGGTAATTATCTTTTAAATAGTTATTCTATTAACTATAATTATATCCTAGTTTTATAACGTACTTTCGCTCTCTTAAGCTATCGTAATAGTATTTATAATATTCGTTTATATATATTAATTAGTATATCTCCTTATATTATGAGTAATATTTATTATAGGTATAATTAATCTTAGAGGGTTATCTTTTTTCCTTTTTTTTATCTTCGGGTTTCTCTTCTAATACGACGGACTAGGTTTTAGAGTTATCGATATAATCTATTATTTAAAGCTATTCTTTAGAGTTTATTATACTTTATTTTTATTTTTATCCTTCCTTTAAGTCCTCCTCTAGAGTTTTATTATTATTATTATTTAATTCTTCGAGCTCTCGAATTCTTTAGGCGATTTCTTCTTTAATCTCCCTTTACTTTTTAAATAGTCGTTAAGTATAAAGTCGTCCTATATTAAATCCTTAGAGGACCCGGTTATATTATCCGATATCTCCCTCTTAAGTACGTTTAATTATTATTAATTTATTATATTTTTCGAACGATAGTTCCTAGCGATATGGCCCGGCTTATTATAGTTATAGTAATTTATTACTTTTTTACCCCTTTATTACTATTTACTCTTTTTTTAAAATCCTCTCGTAGGTCCCTTCTTAGTAAAATCGAGTTTTATTAATATATAATTATACGGGTTAGGTTTCTTATAGAGGTAACGGTTAGTCGAATTATATCTATTATTATATACTCTTAAACGTCTTTATCCGTTAGCTCCTCCGTTATAATATTTCTTTATTATACGTTCGTATAACTTATTATTAATTTTAATTACTTATTTTATAAGTATATCGAGGTCCTTTATAACGGCTCTTACTCGTATAAATTCGTCTTTTATATTATCTTTTAGTCCTCGTCGATATATTATTATAAAAGTAGTATCGTCCTAGTCCGTAAATATTACGTAATATTAAAATTATACCGAGTAATCGGACGCAGACCTTCGTTATACTAAATATTAAATAATACGAATTATTATACTACTTTCGTTAAATAGTTTAAATATACGGCGAATCTCGGCTTTAAACTTAAAGAAGTTCTCTATCTAAAGCTTTATTAATAAGTTATCGCTATTATATACTACTTTTATATAGCGCTTTAGGAATAGTTTAATTTATTTCTAAATATTACCTCTTATATAGGTTATTATAAAGATTATCTATTTAATAACTAATATAATATTCTCGTTAAATACGAAGAATAGTTAAAGTTATAATAACTAGTCGTTAAGCTTCTCGCGCTCTTTATAGTAATAATTTAGTCGGGTAATCTTAATACGGTCCCCTTCTTCTATAATATTATATCTTTTAATACCGTTTTAGGTACTTAAGACTAAGGCCTTTATTAATCCTAAGATATTTATCTTAAAGGTATTTAAAATATTAAAGCTCTCTATTTAATACCTTAATATAACGTTAATAGGACTTAGGTTAATACTCGTAGAAAAGAGTATTAAGGATTAAAGGATAATAAACTTCGTATTAATATAAAATAAAACTAGATAAATTTAATAAACTTAATTAATAGTTTAATAAATATTTATATTTAGAATCTATAATTAAAAGTTTTAAGAGAAATTAAATACGAAGCTCTTATCTATTAGGAAAGTACGTAGTTTATATAGTAAAAGGAAATCGTACCAAGAGTAATATACTCGGTATACTCGTAATTATAAGTATAGTAAATATACCTTACTCGCGATATTTACTAGTATAAATATAGTGAGTATACCTACTAGTATTGTGGTAAGCGTAGTATCTATTACGACTCAAGGATCGTAATACTCGTCGTCTTCTTTTTCTTTATTATTAGAATTTATATCTAATATTTAGGTTAGCCTATCGTTTAGATTATATTTATAATTTCGTACGAAATTAAATTATTTACTCGAAGTTAGTATACTCGTTTAAAATTCCTTATACTCTACCTCGCGAGCGGATTTATAGATTAATAATTATAATAGTTACTTAATATTAACCTTTTACTCCGAGGTCTCGAATATTTTCCTACTTTTTATAGGGTTTAATAAGGCCGCTTTATTATAAAAATACCCTAAACCGCCTTTAGTTTTAGCGTAGTACTAGTTTAACTTTTCGGTCGCTTAATATAATATAGTCTTTATTTTAGACTTCTATAGTACTCGTTTTAAACGGAGTTACTTTATAATCTTTTCTAGATAATTAAAGAGTTTATTATAAATTATAAAAGCGCGGTAGTTAGTAATAGTCTTCGTTATATTAATAGCGCTCGTTATTTTCGCGAACTCCTTTATAATATTAATTAGGTAAATAATATAACTTTATTCTTCTATTTTTAATTTAAAATAAGAAATCTCAGTCTATATAAAGTAACTTTTAATATTATAGCCTAGTTTAAATACGCGGACTATTATATAGTATATCGAATCCTATCGCGTTTTAATATCCTGAATAAGTTTTACTAGTTTTAGTTTAATAAACTTATTAACTTTATTCGGTATACTTTTCCTTATAATATCGAGTCTCTTTTATTAAATATCTCGGAACTAGGCTCTACGCTGGCTACTCGTATTAATAAATACTATAATTTTCCGTATCTAATAGGGTTAGATTATTATAAAGATTATTAGAACTCTTATACTTTAACTAGTATTAATAGTAAACTCTTTTACGCGCTAGTCTAGAAAGCGCGAGAGTTTTATTATTTATTTTAACCCTTTTAAAATTATTCGTTTATAGGCGAAAGATAAATTATATTTAATAATACCTTAACGATAAATTGAATTATATATATAAGGTACGGTATATATTTAGACGATTATTTAATAAATATCCGTTTAACCTTTTTATTCCTCTATATAAATATAAGAATAGTACTACCGAATATTATTTATATATTACTAGTATTATCGCTTATAATAACGTAGATCCGATACTCGATTTTATATTTACGGACGACCTTAGTTGAAACGTTCGTTAGTTTTTTACTAGTATATTTCCCTTTAATATATTTAAAGCTAATAATAATTTTATAATATTTCTACTCGGCGTTAATAAAGTAAATAATAATAACTATATATAAAGATATATCGTAAAGTAACTATTTATCTAAAGTAAAGAATACCTTTAATTCATTATTGGGTAAAGTATTAAATAACTTCTCTTTAATTTTCTCGAATTATTATAAGAGTTTATTTTTAATTATTAAAGGACTCGATAATATAGTAGTAGAGTTTAAATAAAGAAACGAACACTAAACTAGAATATTATTAAGAGAGTTATATAATATTCTTATTATAGTAACTATTTATAGGAAAGCCTCTTTAAAGTCTAATCGTTAAGGTATAAAACCGTTAATCGTAACTTTAATACTTTTAACTTAACAGCGCTACGTTCGAATTAACTAGAGAATTCTAATAATTATTATAATAATCTAGACTTTTACCTACGCAGGGATAGTTTCTCTAAATATTAACTACGTTATACTATATATACTCGCCGAGTTTTTATAATTTTTCTTCTTTATATAGGCTCTCCCTAACTTAATACTTTAATTTATATAAAGATAAATAAATATATCGTTATATCGTAGATAAATTAACGATAACTTTCCGGAGCCCACGATTACTCCTTCTTCGAAAGACGGCTATATTATAGACTTTCGGGATTATATTTTACTAAAATTAATCTTCTTATATTATTTCTTATTATCGGGATATTTATACTATATAGTTTATTTCTACTAGTTTAAAAATATATTCTTCTTAACGTTAAAGAAGATATAATATATATCGCTTTCCTTTTATTATAATATTAAGAGGTTAATTAATGTAATAATTTATAGAACTTCTAATATTAAAAGAAGATATATTATCGAAGATACTATCTAAGTAATCTCTACCTAGTTAATTTAATATAGGTTCTAAAGAAAGTAATAAGGAGTTTAATTAATATTATATAATAAATAATTAATTAATTATTAGAAAGATTATTAGAATTAAGATCTAATATTTTTATATATATATATATTTATACTTTACTCTTCACCGATATCGAATCGATATATTCTTAAAAATAAGCGGTAAGATAATCGTAGGAGAATATTAATATTAAAATATATTAATAAATAAAGTTAATCTCGTAACGAATATCGAAAAGGGTTATACTCTAAAGTTTAAAGTATACTAAGAGTCTATTGAATATAGTATAATTTAATTAAATTATATCTTTAATAAAACCTACCTATAATCTAATTCTAGGGTTAAATTTAACTCGAACGATTATATATTCGAGCGGCGAGCGGCGAGATTATCTACTAAAATACTCTAGGCTTAATTTTAACTCGGACGATTATATATCCGAGCGGCGAGATTATCTACTAAAATATCATATTTATTATTATTACTATTCTCTACTCTTTCCCTATATTATTTAATAATCCTATATATATTACTATCTTTTAGAAGATTTATTATCGAAAAGAATAAAGATACCTCGAAGAATAAAGGCCTAGAAGGCGCTTAGGAAGATATTTAACATTTAGGACCTAATTTTAAAAAATCCTAAATATCGTAAATTCAAATATAGTAGTAAATTATTTTCTAATTAATAATAAATCCAAGCCTCTAATTAATAAAAAATAGTAATAACTTTAAAGTAAATTAAGAAATACTAGAAATCGACCGAACTCTTACTTTCGAAATTTATTTTCTATCGAGTAATTAAAGAGCTTTATATAGATATCGGGTTTTCTAGATATATTTAATCCGTTATAATAACTACTCTTTAGGAGGCGGTAGAAGTTTATTTAATATTAAAATTTAAATATAAGATTATAATATATTATTCTATAAATTATTATTAATATTATCTAGTTCTTTAACTAGTAGTTTATTATTATAAACGTATAATAATACTTCCGAAGGATTTTAAGTTTCTACGCGATTTTAGATATAAGAATATATTTAAATTCATTTATATCTAATAGTAAATATATTTATAATAATTATTCTAATAATCACGAAGGGAGACTAGTTAATATCGAAGTATATAATTATATTAAGAAGCTAGAAATTAGGCGCTAGGAAATTCGATAACTCCTCGTCGAATATATATAAACGTATTAACGACGGTATAATACGCTTTTAATTAAGAGGTAACTCTATATTAAACTTTTTAGAAACTAAAATAAACGCCTCTTTAATATTTCTAAAGTCTTTATCCGGGATTTAATTATAATAGAATAGATTATACCCCTCCTACTACTAAGTAGGTCCTAGTAAAGAAGTTTACTCGTCCTCCTCCTTTACTTAAAAGTAGGAAATTATATTTTATTATATAGCGATCTCTTCCTTCGTAAAATACTAGTATAGTTTTATCTATAAAACCGGTAAACTTTAATAATAATTAACTAGATTAATTACTTATTAGGCTATAGTATTTAAGGTATTTATAATAATATAAAAATAAATATAAAACCTTGATGAGAAAATAATCTCTATATTTAAATAATAGAATTAATCTTTAAAGAGTTAGAGCGAGAGCTTCGAGCCTCCTATTTCTAAAGAGACTCCGGAGTACCGGAAACTATAATATAATACTATAATATAAATAACGTAACTACGCCGTATACTCTTTTTAAAGGATTTATATATTATATCTAATAACTACTATAAAGCTAGTTTTAATATAATATAATAATTACCTCCCCTTCTAGGGATTTCGCCCTCGAAACTAATAAATATTAATTTAATACTTTAATATTTTTAACGAAAGAGTATAATATAGGAGAGTCGAAATTAAATAAAATATACGCGTAACGCCTACGCCTTCTACCTAATATTATTAATCTCCTAGTTTTATAATAATAATATATTAAGGAAAAACTTCTAAACCTAGTAAAAAAAAGGGAGGGAAATAAATTATATTTTAAAATTAATAATACGTCGCGTATAATTCGTAATCGGCGTAGTTATATAGTCGTAGATTATACTAGGTATTCGATAAAAATCTTAAAACTTAAAGGGAAAAGTAAGGGAAAGAATATTATAATCGTTATTAAAAACTATAAATCTTTATTATTAATAAGACTTTAACGATATCGGCGGTAGAGTAAATTATTCTATTTTATTATTTAGGAAAAACTCTAGTTATAGGAGTAAATATATACGGGTAATAATCTTAATATAAATATAAAACCTTCGTTAATCTTTAAGTTTTTCTTCTTCTATAATATCCTATTATCTTTTATATATATAAATTCCTATATATTATTATTAATAACTATACTATATTTAGACTTTTATTAATTTATAATAATCTCGGTCGTATCTTTAAACTCTTTCTTCGAGGTCGTAAATATTATATATATATTCCGTAGGTAAGACTAGACATCGGTAAATTTTAAAAGTAAATATTAGTATACTCCAAGCGTTATCAGCTCTATTAGAAAGCCGTTTACGGGTTTACGCTGAAACTCTATATTAAATACCGAGCCGAGGTTTAATAGGATTAGTAAGTCGGGGGCCCGGGCAGGGTCCTATTAATAAATAGTATTTACTATTAATAGGTTTAGTAACTCGGTAAATTATTAATAATTTAGATAACGGACGAAAGCCCCTATTATATACTTAATAGTATATATATAGTATACGCTATAGTATACGCTATAATATAAGCTATAATATAAGTAAATATATACGTAATTATATACGTAATAGTATAAATGATAGTATGAATAATGGTATACGTAATTATAGTATATATAATCATAGTATACGGAATAGTATACGCAAAGGTATACGCTATAATATGGAATATATATGCGCGTTTTCCCCGGATATGCCTACGTGACGCCCCCGCGAGAACTTTAACCAAAACTTATTATTCCGGGCCCGGTAGGTCGCTGGCGTTAATAGTTATCACTAGGGGTCGTTACCGTCGATAGCGACGATTATAAAACTTTATTTATTTCAGCCCTATAATAAGACTAGCTACTATTAATATATTAACGGTATATATAAATTACTAAAGTTATTAATCCTACTAAAATTAACTTGGAGTTATTAATAGGATACTACCCGGAACCCCGATTTATTAAATTTATTAAAAGTTACCTACCTAGACCTCTAATTTACTAAATTTATTTATAGGACGTTAGTAGCCCTATCCGTAAATTAGGACTACTAGTAGTATCCTATTAATAACTTTTCTTAGTAAAAGTTACTAATAGGATACTACTAGCTCTATCCGCGCGGGCGGTAACTCAGGTTTTAGTAGGAGTTTATAAGATTTACCGATAGAGTTAATTTATATATTATAATTTAAATAAATTTTCTTTTCTTCTTTTAAATTCTTTCTTTAATTTTATAATTATTAAAATAAATAAATAACTTATTCTATCTTTAAATAAGATATTTATTTAGATTTTAAAAGAATTAATATTATCGTAATATTTATTTTATTTTTAAATTATTAATTCTATATTTTATTTTATTAGCGACGCGTATATAACTAGATTATTTTAATACTTAATATATTAGTTTAATCTCTACGATATACGATATTAACGATAGTATTTAGATATTTAATACGTCTTTAACTCTCGCTCCCCGTAAAATAATTACCCGTTCTACTCCTACCCCGCCTTTATCCGTACTTTTATACCTCTACTACTCTAAGTGGATAAACCTAGATAATTACGTCTTACATAATAAAATACTATATATAAAGTATATTTATTACGTAAAGAATAAGTACCTATATAATTTTATATATCGTTTATATATTAAAATTAAATTATATTAACGTATTTAGATTCCGTCTAAATTTTATACTTTTATAAATTTTCTTCTTAATTATTTAGAACGTCGAGGCCTTAATAAATATCTTCGCGAGTAGGTTATTAAATATATAAAAGATATTATAACCTTCCTTTAAGAGATTAAACCTAAAAACGATAATATTAAAAAAGAGAAAAATATATTATAATTAATATCTCGGTTTATTATAAACGTCGAGGGTATAAATACTACCTTTTATACTCTAGTAAATTAATATAATTTAGATATAATTCGTATATTAATAATTTTTTAAGGAGGGATTATTACCTAGGATATAAATATATTTTAAAATAAAATTATATAATATTAACCTAACGATTTACTCGAATCGACGGACGAAGATAAAGTTAATAATAAAGACGAAGACGAAGTTTATACGCGTTATATATAAGATACTTTTAAATACGATTTTTCTCCCGGCCTTAATCCCGTTACCGATTAATTTATTATACCTATTATTAATAATCTCGATATTATCGATCCTACTTTATTCTTTAATGGTATATAAAGAGTTATAATATTTAATTATAAAGCTCTTTTAATTAAAGATATTATAAAGCCTCGCCCTTAATACGGCGGTATAAAGGGTATAAGTCGTTATATTTTAAATAAATTATTATCTTCTTATAAGGCTTCTAAGGAAGAGGTTAAAAATAAAGTTAATAATTTTAATTTTAGTTCTATTTCTACTCTTTATTTTTTAATTCGATTTCTCGGCCCCGGCTCTATTTATAAATAACCGAGTTTTAATATTAAGAAAACTAGTTATTTTAGATATAAGCCTATTTATAAACGCCCCGTTAACCGTAAGGATACGTCTCGCTCGAAGTCTATTAATAAGAAATAACTAGTAGTAACTAGTAATTAATAATACTTCTTTTTCCTACTCTTTACTTTCTATACCTTTTCTATCTTTATATTCTCTTCGAATATTTCTTATAGTTCTAGCGCGTTATCTAAAATATTTATATTAATTTATTTATTAAAGGTCTTTAGTTATCCTAGTTATTTTATAAAATAAAATACCCCGCTTTTTATTTTTTAATTTTTTAGTACCTCTTCTATTTCTTATTTATTCGTATTATTTATTAATTCCGATAGAGGTATATTAAGAATCGAAATATCGCCCTATTATTAATAATATAACTCTAGAAGCGATATATAGAAAATATTATAAATATAATAACTAGTTAATAATCCTAGGTAGTATACTTATATTCTAATAATATTTAAAATCTTAAATAATTTAATTATTTTATAAAAGAGCTTCTTATTTAGTTATTTTTATATTAAGTTTTTAATTAATAATAATATAAGGTTATTTATAATAAATAATTTCGGTTTATACCTTTTATTATGGCTACGCTTCTACGCCTCGACCGCGATAATTTATACTTTTATTAGGTACTCTTTTAAAGTATTTAATTCTTTAATTCTTTTTTATACCGACGGTACTTCTCCTTTATACGTCTCGCCCTCGAGACGCGGTTTAAAAGATAAATTATAACTATATATAATTATAAATAGTATTTATTTTATTATTATATATTATATACTATAGTATATTTATTTTATTATAGATAAAAGTACTATTTAATTATTTTACTCGCTTAAATAGAAGGTTCTTGAATAATATTCTAGGGTTTAGTTCTAATATTTTATCTAATTATCTATCTATAAATAAAATATAATATTCAAACGTCTTTTAATCTTTATTAAATAGTATACCTCTAATTAAAACGTATTTGGAAAGATAGAATCTTTATTAGAAATAATTCTATCAGGAACTCTAAACTTTAGGATAATTTTTTCGAATATTAACTCTATTAACCCCGTAGAGTCGATCGTTTTTATAGTTAAGATATATTATAATATCTTTATATACCTATTTATAACTATAAGAACTATATTATAAACGCGTTTATATTATTTATTTAAAAGTAAACTAGTAATAAAATTTATTATAATTTCCTTCTACGGCCCCGTAAAATATAATAGAGAATTAATTTTATTATAAAGGCGGTATCGATATACTTTAACCTATTAATATATATCGTATATATTGTATATATTTTTATACGTCGGCCTTAAGAGTATTTTAGAAATATTTTCTAGTAAATAACTCTATTATTTTTTTAATACTAAAGTACCCCGTTAATATATCGTTATAATATCGTTTTAGTAGCTCTTCGCGGATTAATTCTTCTTTAAATATATAGATCTTATTATTATATCTAAGAATTAATATAGAATTTAAAGTTTATACTCCGGCGGAATATTAGTAATCCGCCTATATAATTTCGGCGATTCTTATTTACGAGAAGGAATTATTCTTTTATAAAACGCGAATTATTTTAATTATTAATAAACTCTTAACGTTATAAGTCGTTTTATAAAGTACTATTAATTTAGTAATAATACGTAGAATAAATAATCTATAGCCTATAGTTCTAGTAATAAAATTAAATAATTTCTTTATTATATTATAATCGATTTAAATAAGTATTTTATTTAAATTTTTTAGAATTTCCTATCTAGGTATTAAATCTTTAAGCCTAGATAAATATATTACCGAAGAATATACCTTTTTTATAATAAGCCTTAAAGACCCTAGTAACGTAAATTTTACGCGTATTAAGTTTTATATAATATTTACGGATATATTATTTAATACCGGCGAAATATTATCTACCTCTAGATCTTTTATATCTATAAATATATCTCGTATTATAGCGAAAATAGGGCCTTAACTAGTACTTTTTAAATTTAATAACTTCTATTATAATATAAATAATATATTATTTAAAAAGTTATCCTAGCCTTTATAATTAAAATAATATAAAGAGTTATCGGCTAGGTTATTCTTCTTAAAATTATACGAAATTAAGAAATTAAAAGATAAGAGTTTTATTACCTAGTATATTTAACGATTATTTAATTATTTAATATTTATAAAACCCCTTAAGTTATTATAATTAATTAAGATTTTTACTTTATATAAACTACCCTCGAGATAATATCGTTATTATTTAAATATTATAACGATTATAAGGAGCTTTTTATTATAAATCTTATATCGAGTTTTTAAACCTTATATTTTACGGTACTAGAAAGCGACGGGATATTATTTATTATTATTTTATAACTACGTTAAAATCGTAGTTATAGTAAAATTAGAAATATTTATTTTAATCCGAATTTTTAATTCTAGATTAAAGTATATTAAAATAAGTATATACGAGAATAAATCGCGAAGTAGGTAAAATATTTACTCTACCTCTTTAGGTTATTTAAATAAACTAAATTTTTTATTATTTTAACTACTTTTTAATAGACCCGTTAATAGGCTTTTTATCTATAAATAACGATAGATAAATCGATAATAAAAATTAATACAGCCTAAAAACACTTATATTTTATAAAAGAACTTTAGTTTTAACTAGGACTAAATTATATTAATCCTACGTTTATTTATCTATATATTTTCGGTATTTATAATAAACCCTAAAAACTTAATTAACCGAGTAAAGAACTCGTATTTCTTAAAACTCGCGAATAAAGAATATTTTCGTAAGCGTTCGAGTATTCATTATACGTAATTAATATACTCCTCTTTTAAATTTAAATAAATTAAGATATTATTTAGATAAATAATATAAAATATATTTATTAAACCCGTTAACGATTTATTAATATAGATTTAAAAAGTAATAAATATATTCGTTAAATTAAATAATATTATTATATATTCGAAAAGATTATATCGTATATGAAATATTATCTTCTATTTATCGCCTTCTTTAATTTTTATTCGATAATAAATATCTTTTAAATTAAGTTTTATAAATTATATAGCGCTATTTAAGTAGTCTAGTATCTTATTAATTAAGGGTAACGGGTAGCGATTCTTAATAATAATTTTATTAAGACCTCGGTAGTCGATATATAATCGTAGTTTATTATTCTTTTTTAGAATAAAAAGAATAGAAGCCCCGGTAGGGTTTATAGAGTATTTAATTTAACCCTTCGTTAAAATATCGTTTAGGTATCTCCTTAACTTTATTAATTCTAAATTCGATAAATTATAAAGAGGCCCGTATAGCGGGTTACTCTTTATATTAATTATATAGTCGCCGGTTTTATATAATAGTAATTAACTTACTTCTTTATTTAAAAAGATATTATTAAAATTTATAAATTCGTTAGGAAGCGTAGCCGGTACGATAACGAAATTATTAAAAAATATTATATTAATAATAATATCGTCTTTTCTAACCTCGTTCTTATTAATAGAATTTTAATTAAAGGAACTAGTTTTAATATAAATTAATATATATATAACTAGCTACGTTTTTAATAATTTCGTAAAATCTTTAAATAATTCTAATATATACGTATTTAGCGCGATACCGAACCGTTAAATATATATATTATAATCGGTTTAAATCTTTTCCTTTTTTATAACTAGTATATTTATAATAATAGGCGAGCCTTTTTTATTAATAAAGTAAAAGATATTATTATACTCTCTAGTTTATTCTTATAAATCGGTTAACTAGTAAACGATATTATAAGTATTATAATAATAAATAAATTACCCGTTTATTTATTTAAAAGTCGGTAACGGCTCGCTTTTAAAACGCTCTAGATTATACTATTATATAAATATTTTATTAATAATATTTATCTCCGCTCCTAGATCTTTATTTATTTTAATATAAATAATTTTTATATCGATATTAATTAGGTTTATAATAGCTTCGTTATCGATATTTATACTCGGTCGGGTTTTTATTTTTTTTTATTCCCTCGGGATAAAGATTTCCTTAAGGGTTTATTATTTTTTAACTCGACGGTATAATCGTTAATATAATTAATAGTCTTTATTTTCTTCTCCGGATATTTATTAGAGTAATAGCCGAATTTATAATAATTAAAATATTCAATATCCTTAAGATTCTTATCGCTCGCGCGAGTCGTATATATTTTATTTATATTTCTACGACTATTATTATTAAAACCTTATCCCTTTATATTAAATTTATCTTTATTATCTCCGTTTTTTAACCTCTTTTTATACCTCTTCTAAAGTTTTAATTAATTATTTTAATTATTATCTTATATTTTAAAGTCTTAATTAAGATTACGTTCGTAACGCGCCGTAAATAATATAAATTCGGTTCGCTTAATAGGAATATTTTAGGCTCGGTTAACTTCTTTTAAAATATTAAATCTTAAACGGGTTATTAAATAAATTATTTATTACTTTTTATTATAAAGAGGTAGTTCGGTTTCTAGGATATTAAAGTAAATATCGAAATCTTATATTAATTAATTATTCCTCTAACGTATATATTAATATTTAAGATTTATATTTATAGCTCGGTTTAAAAAGTCCTCGATTATATTAAATAAATAATCCGTAAAGAACTTCTATATTAATATATTTATTAAATAAAGTTTTTTATATTTATTTTATAACTTCTTAATTTACCCCTTTAAATAGGGTATTATATATAAAATCTTTTTTTTATTTATTTAAAAGTTTACGAGTATTAAATAAAATATAGTCTCCGCGTTATAAATTTATTCTTAATAATTTTACGGATTCTTCGTATAAAAATCCCGTAGTTTCGATAACTATAAATTACTTTAATTTATATTAAGACCGATTTAATTACGATTTATCGTCGGGCCGTTTTCGTCTTTTATATTTAATTTTTAAAAATTATCTTCGATTTCCTTATCTCCTTTACCTACGATAATATATTATAAATTTTCGATATTCTTTTAAATTATAATAATAGAGGCCTTCTTCTTAAGGGTTTTTTATTTATATTTTAATTCTATAAATCGTTAATCTACCGTAAAATTAATATTCTTTAATAAATCTCTTATATTTTCGTCTAAAGTATTAGTCCCGTATATCTCGCTTTCGGGATAATTATTTCTAAAGAAGTTTTTTATATTTTTAATAAATTACTACCTAAAAAGATTAAGAAAGATTAAAACTATTAAGTTATAGTACCTAGGGTATTTATAATAATATAAAAATAAATATAAAACTTTAATAAGAAAATAATCTTTATATTTAAATAATAGAATTAATCTTTAAAGAGTTAAAGCGAGGGCTCCGAGCCTCCTATTTTTAAAAAGACTCCGAAGTACCGGAAACTATAATATAATATTATAATATGAATAGCGTAACTACGCCGTATACTCCCTCTAGGGGATTTATATACTATATTTAATAACTACTATAAAGTTAGTCTTAGTATAGTATAATATATATAAATAACGTACTTTTAGATAAATAGAAACTTAGTATTTAACTTCTCTTAAAACTTTTATTTATAAATTCTAAATATAGACGTTTATTAAATTATTAATTAAATTTATTAAATTTATCTAGTTATTTCTATTTACTAGTACGAAACCTATTATTTACTAATTTTTAATACTCCTCTCTACGAGTATTAACCTAGGTCCTATCGACGTTATATTAAAATATTAAACCGAGAGCCTTAATATTTAAATTATTACTTTATAAAATCTTAAAGCCTAAGAAGAGATACTATTTTTTATAATTATATAATATAATAATACGTTTTCCTAGTTTATTAATTATACTCTAAATAAAATAGCTTTCGATTTTACTATTAATAATATATTAGACCTAGGAAATTAAGAGAATAATCTTTTTTTAAAGAAATTAATATATATTTAAACTTCGGATATAATTACTTATATTTAAATATATAATAAAGAGTATTATAATCGTATTTATTACTCTTAATATTTTCGTAAAGAGGACAAGGTCTTATTATATTAATATAAAGATAATAATATTCCGGTAAATAAATTTATTAGTTATAAATATAATTAATAAATAACTAGGTCATTTTAAAATTTTTAAATATATCGATAGGCTCGTATATCGCCTTAATATCCTAGAAAATTAAAAGATTTATAATATATTTTTAAAAATATAGTTAGAGTAATATTTATTATTAGATTAAAATTCTTTTAAATATCTACGACCTATTAACCCTAAAGTAGTAGAAACTAAACGAGACGATTTAAAGTTAGAATAAGAATTAAAATATATTCTTAATAACTATATTATTAAAAAAGAGAAGAGTTATACTATTAAATACTTTTATCCTAGAAAAACTAGGGATTTATATAAAACGATTAAATAAACGTTAAAAATATTTTCGCGGACGAATTTATTAAAGAATACGAATAATAAATTAAATACTAAACTAAATTCTTCTTTTAAAGTCGATAATTTTAGAAATATAATTATATTTCTCTTTTATATTATCCCTCTTTATTTATTTTTATTAAGAAATAATTATTATATTAAATCTACTTATCGAGCTTTATTTAGAGTACGGGTATTATAATAATATTGAAAAAGTATTATATCGAGAATTAATAAAACTACTCTTTAATAGATTTAAATTATTCGTTTAATTATACGTAGAGTTATATAGCCCGAATATCCTAATAATATATTATTTATATACTTCTTTATATAAATTTAAATATATTCCTCCCGTTATTATTATTTCTTAACTAGGTAGTATATTTATAAAGGAAAAAACTTCGGATAATATATTAATTATATAATTATTTAGCCACGAATCGGGACTAGCTCCGCGTTAAAATAATTTTAATTCTAAAAATACTATTAAACGATTTTCCCTAGTTAACTAGATCTATATTAAGATTATATTTTTCTAATATATATTTAAGGCCCTAGTCCTTTAGTATTAATACTTCTATAATATTATATATATATACTTTTATTTTATTAATATTATAACTTTTATTATTAATTATTTATATTACTTTTTATTAGGTTATAGTACCTAGGGTATTTATAGTAATATAAAAGTAAAAATAAAGCCTTAGTAGGAAAATAATCTTTATCTTTAAAAATAATAAAATTAATCTCTAAAGTGTTAGAGCGAGGGGCTCCGAGCCTCTTATTTCTAAAAAGACTCCGGAGTACCGGAAACTATAATATAATACTATAATATAAATAGTATAACTACGTCGTATACTCCCTTTAGGGGATTTATATATTATATTTAATAATTATTATAAAGCTGGTTTTAGTATAGTATAATAATTACCTCCCCTTCTAGGGGTTTCGCCCTCGAAACTAGTAGATATTAGTTTAATATTTCGATATTTTCTATAAAAGAGTATAATAGAGGAGAGTCTAAACTAAATAAAATATACGCGTAACATTTACGCCTCCTACCTAATTTTATTAATCTCCTAGTTTTATAGTAATAATATATTAAGGAAAAACCTCTAAACCTAGTAGGAAAAAGGGAGGGAATTAAATTATATTTTAAAATTAATAATACGTCGCGTATAGTTCGTAATCGGCGTAGTTATATAGTTATAAATTTCATTAGGTATTCGATTAAAATCTTAAAACCCTAAAGGAAAAATAAGAGAAAGAATATTATAATCGCCGTTAAAAATTATAAACCTTTATTATTAGTAGGGCTTTAGCGATATCGGCGGTAAAGTAAATTATTCTACTTTATTATTTAGGAAGAACTTTAGTTATAGGAGTAAATATATACGGGTAACGGTCTTAATATAGGTATAAAGTCTTCGTTAATCTTTAAATTTTTCTTTTTTTATAATATCTTATTATCTTTTATATATATAAACTCCTATATACTACTATCGAAAGCTATACTATATTTAGACTTTTATTAATTTATAATAATCTCGGCCGTATCTTTAAGCTCTTTCTTTAAGATCGTAAATATTATATATATATTCCGTAAATAAGGCTAGAGTTAATATATTATAATTTAAATAAATCTTTCTTTTCTTCTTTTAAATTCTTTCTTTAATTTTATAATTATTAAAATAAATAAATAACTTATTTTATCTTTAAATAAGGTATTTATTTATATTTTAAAAGAATTAATATTATCGTAATATTTATTTTATTTTTAAATTATTAGTTTTAAATTTTATTTTATTAGCGATATATATATAGCTAGATTATTTTAATATTTAATATATTAAATTAATCTCTACGGTATACGATATTAATAATAGTATTTAGATATTTAATATATCCCCGACTTTTACTCCTCGTAAAATAACTACCTACTCTACTCTTACCCCGCTTTTATTTATATTTTTATACCTCCGTTACTTTAAGCGGATAAACCTAGATAATTATATCTTATATAATAAAGTACTATATATAAAATATATTTATTACGTAAAGAATAAATATTTATATAATCCTATATATCGCTAGTATTCCGAAATTAAATTATATTAACGTATTTAGATTCCGTTTAAATTTTATATTTTTATAAATTTTCTTTTTAACTATCTAGAACGCCGAGGCCTTAATAAATATCTTCGCGAGTATATTATTAAATATATAAAAGATATCGTAGCCTTCCTTCGGGAGATTAAATCTAAAAATAATAATATTAAAAGGGAGAAGGATATATTATAATTAATATCTCGGTTTATTATAAACGTCGAGGGTATAAATAATACCTTTTATACTCTTATAAATTAATATAGTTTAAATACGATTTATATATTAATAATTTTTTAGAGAAAGATTATTACCCGGGATATAAATACGCCCTAAAGTAGGACTATATAATATTAATCTAATAATTTTCTTAAATCGATAAACGAAAATAAAGCCGATAATAAAAACGAAGACGAAGTTTATACGCGTTATATATAAGATACCTCTGAATACGACTCTTCTCTCGGCCCTAATCCCGTTACCGATTAATTTAATATACCTATTATCGACGATCTCGGTATTATCGATCTTACTCTATTCTTTAATAATATATAAAGAGTTATAGCGTCTAGTTATAAAGCTCTTTTAATTAAAGATATTATAAAACCTCGCCCTTAATACGACGGTATAGAGGGTACGAGTCGTTATATTTTAAATAAATTAATATCTTCTCGCGAGGTTTCTAAGGAAGAAGTTAAAAATAAAATTAATAATTTTTATTTTTATTCTATTTTTACTCTTTATTTTTTAGTTCGAATTCCTAGCCCCGGCCCTACTCGTAAATAGCCGAGTTTTAATATTAAGAAAACTAGCGCCCCTATATATAAACCTACCCGCGAGCGCTTTATTAACCGTAAAGATTCATCTCGCTCGAAGTCTATTAATAAGAAGTAACTAGTAGTAGCTAGTAATTAATAATACTTCCTTTTCCTACTTTTTACTTTCTATACTTTTTTTATTTTCGTATTCTTTTCGAATACTTTTTATAGCTCTAGCGCGTTATCTAAAGTATTTATATTAATTTATTCGTTAAAGGTCTTTAGTTATTTTAGTTATTTTATAAAATAAAGTACCTCGCCTTTTATTTTCTTCTTTTTTAATACCTCTTCTACTTTTTATTCGTTCGTATTATTTATTAATTTTAATAGAAGTATATTAAGAATCGAAATATCGCTCTACCGTTAATAATACGGCTCTAGAAGCGATATATAGAAAATATTATAAATATAATAACTAGTTAATGATCTTAGGCGGTATATTTATATTCCGATAATATCTAAAATCTTAAATAATTTAATTACTTTATAAGAGAGTTTCTTATTTAATCGTTTTTATATTAAATTTTTAGTTAATAATAGTATAAGGTTATTTATATTAAAGAATTTCGGTTTATATCTTTTATTATAGTTATATTTCTACGCCTCGACCGCGATAAATTACGCTTTTATTAAATACTCTTTTAAAATATTTAATTTTTTAATTCTTTTTTATACCGACGGTATTTCTCCCTCGTACGTCTCGCCCTCGAGATATAGTTTAAGAGATAAATTATAGCTATATATAATTATAAATAATATTTATTTTATTATCGTATACTGCGTACTATAATATACTTATTTTATTATAGATAAAAGTACTACCTAGTTATTTTACTCGCTTAAGTAGAAAGTTCTTAAATAATATTCTAGGGTTTAATTCTAGCGTTTTATCTAATTATTTATTTATAGATAAAATACGATATTTAGGCGCCTCTTAATTTTTATTAAATAATATACCTTTAATTAAAATATATTTATAAAGATAGAACCTTTATTAGAAATAATCCTATTAGGAACTCTAAATTTTAGGATAATTTTTTCGAATATTAACTCTATTAACCCCGTAGAGTCGATTATTTTAGTAGTTAAAATATATCGTAATATCTTTATATATTTATTTATAACTATAAAGACCGTATTATAAACGCGCCCGTATCGTTTATTTAAAGGTAAATTAATAATAAAATCTATTATAATTTCTTTCTATAGTCCCGTAGGATATAATAAAGAACTAATCTCGTTATAAGGGCGGTATCGATATACCTTAACCCACTAGTATATATCGTATATATTGATATATTCTCGTATATCGGTCTTAAAAGTACTTTAGAAATATTTTTTAATAAATAACTCCGTTATCTTCTTAATACTAAAATACCCCGTTAATATATTATTATAATATTATTTTAATAGCTCTTCGCGGACTAATCTTTTTTTAAATATATAAATCTTATTATTATATTTAAGAATTAATATAGAATCTAAAATCTATACTCTAGCGGAACGCTAGTAATCCGCCTATATAATTTCGGCGATTCTTATTTACGAGAAGGAATTATCCTTTTATAAAGCGCGAATTATTTTAATTATTAATAAACTTTTAGCGTTATAAGTCGTTTCGTAAAATATTATTAATTTAGTAATAATATATAGAATAAGTAGTTTATAGCCTATAGTTCTAGCGATAGAGTTAAATAGTTTCTTTATTATATCGTAATCGATTTAAATAAGTATTTTATTTAAATTTTTTAGAATTTCTTATCTAGGTATTAACTCCCTAGGCCTAGATAAATTTATTATTAAAGAATATACCTTTTTTATAGTAAGCCTTAAAGACCCTAGTAACGTAAATTTTATATATATAAGATTTTATATAATATTTATAGATATACTACTTAACGCCGGCGAAGTATTATCTATATCTAGATCTTCTATATCTACGAATATATCTTATATCGTAGCGAAAATAGGGCCTTAACTAGTACTTTCTAAATTTAATAACTTTTATTATAAAGTAAGTAATATATTATCTAAAAAATTATCCTAGTTTTTATAATTAAGACGATACGAGGGGTTATCGACTAGATTACTCTTCTTAAAATAATATGAAATTAAGAAATTAAAAGATAAAAATCTTATTACCTAACACGCCTAGCGATTATTTAATTATTTAATATTTATAAAACTCTTTAAGTTATTATAATTAATTAAAACTTTTATTTTATATAAATTACCCTCGAGGTAATATCGTTACTATTTAAATATTATAACGATTACGAGGAGTTTCTTATTATAAATCTTATATCGAATTTCTAGACCTTATATTTTACGGGACTAGAAAACGACGGGATATTATTCGTTATTATTTTATAACTATATTAAAATCGTAGTTACGGTAAAATTAGAAATATTTATTTTAATCCGAATTTTTAATTCTAGATTAAAGTATATTAAAATAAATTTATATAAGAATAAATCGCGAAGTAGGTAAAACGCTTATTCTACCTTTTTAGGTTATTTAAATAAATCAAATTTTTTATTATCTTAACTACCTTTTAATAGACCCGTTAATAGGCCTACTATCTACGAATAATAATAAATAAATCGACGATAAAAATTAATAAAGCCTAAAAATATTTATATATTATAAAAGGACTTTAGTTTTAGTTAGGACTAAATTATATTAATTTTATATTCGTTTATTAATATACCTTCGGTATTTATAATAAACTCTAGAAACTTAATTAACCGAGTAAAGAACTCGTATTTCTTAAAACTTACGAATAAAGAATATTTTTATAGGCGTTCGAGTATTTATTATATATAATTAATATACTCCTCTTTTAAATTTAAATAAATTAGGATATTATTTAGATAAACGATATAAAATATATTTATTAAACCCGCTAACGATTTATTAATATAGGTTTAAAAAGTAGTAGGTATATTCGTTAAATTAAATAATATTACTATATATTCGAAAAGGCTATACCGCGTACGAAATATTATCTTCTATTTATCGCCTTCCTTAATTCTTATTCGATAATAAATATTTTTTAAATTAAACTTCGTAAATTATATAGCGTTATTTAGGCGGTCTAGCGTCTTATTAATTAAGAGTAACGAGTAATAATTCTTAATAATAATCTTATTAAGACCTCGGTAGTCGATATATAATCGTAGTTTATTATTCTTCTTTAGAATAAAAAGGATAGGAGCCTCGGCGGGGTTTACGAAATATTTAATTTAATCCTTCACTAAGATATTATCTAGGTATCTCCTTAATTTTATTAATTTTAGATTCGATAGATTATAAAGAGGCCCGTATAGCGGGTTACTCTTTATATTAATTATATAATCGCCGTCTTTATACGACGGTAATCGACCTACTTCTTTATTTAAAAAGATATTATTAAAATCTATAAATTCGTTAGGAAGCGTAGGCGGTACGATAACGAAACTATTAAAAGATATTATATTAATAGTAGTATTATTTTTCTTAACTTTATTTTTATTAATAGGATTTTAATTAAAGAAACTAACTTTAATATAAATTAATATATATATAACTAGCTACGTTCTTAATAATTTCGTAAAATTCTTAAATAATTTTAATATATATATATTTAGCGCGATACCGAACCGTTAAATACGTATATTATAATCGGTTTAAATCTTTTCCTTTTTTATAACTAGTATATTTATAATAATAGGCGAGCCTTTTTTATTAATAAAATAAAAGGTATTATTATACTCCTTAATTTATCTTTATAAATTAGTTAACTAGTAGACGATATTATAAATATTATAATAATAAATAAATTACCCGCTTATTTATTTAAGAGTCGGTAGCGGCTCGCTTTTAAAATACTCTAGGTTATATTACTATATAAATATCTTATTAATTATATTTATCTCCGCTCCTAGATCTTTATCTATTTTAATACGAATAGTTTTTATATCGATATTAATTAGGTTCGTAATAACTTCGTTATCGATATTTATATTCGGTCGGGTTTTTATTTCTCTTTATTCCCTCGGGATAAAGACTTTCTTAAGGGTTTATTATTTTTTAACTCGGCGGTATAATCGCCGATATAATTAATAGTCTTTATTTTCTTCCCCGGATATTTATTAAAATAGTAGCCGAATTTATAATAATTAAAATACTTAATATCTTTAAGATTCTTATCGCTCGCGCGAGTCGTATATATTTTATTTATATTTCTACGATTATTATTATTAAAACCTTATCCCCTTATATTAGATTTATTTTTATTATCTCCGCTCTTTAACTTTTTTTTATACCTCTTCCGAGGTTTTAATTAATTATTTTAATTATTATCTTATATCTTAAAGTCCCGATTAAGATTACATTCGTAACGCGCCGTAAATAATATAAATTCGGTTTATTTAATAAGAATATTTTAGGCTCGGTTAACTTCTTTTAAAATATTAAGTCTTAAGCGGGTTATTAAATAAATTATTTATTACTCTTTATTATAGGGAGGTAGTTCGGTTTCTAAAATATTAAAATAGGTATCGAAATCTTATACTCATTAATTATTCCTTTAATATATATATTAATATTTAAAATTCGTATTTATAGCTCGGTTTAAAGAGTCTTTAATTATATTAAATAAATAATTTATAAAGAACTTTTATATTAATATATTTATTAGATAGAGTTCTTTATATTTATTTTATAACTTCTTAATTTACCTCTTTAAATAAGGTATTATATATAAAATCTTCTTTTTATTTATTCGAAAGTTTATAAATATTAAATAGAACGTAGTCTCTATATTATAAATTTATTCTCGATAATTTTACCGATTCTTTATATAAAAATCCTATAGTTTCGATAATTGTAAATTACCTTAATTTATATTATAATTGATTTAATTACGATTTATCGTTAGGCCGCTTTCGTCTTCTATATTTAATTTTTAAAAATTATCTTCGATTTCTTTATCTCTTTTATTTACGATAATACGTTATAAATTTTCGATATTTTTCTAAATTATAATAATAGAGGCCTCTTTCTCGAGGGCTTTTTATTTACGTTTTAATTTTATAAATTATTAGTTTATCGTAAGATTAATATTCTCCGGTAAATCTCCTATATTTTTATTTAAAGTATTAATCCTATATATCTCGCCTTCGGGACGATTATTTCTAGAGAGATCTTCTATACTTCTAACGAATTATTATTTAAGAAGGTTAAAAAAGATTAAAACTATTAAGTTATAATACCTAAGGTATTTATAATAATATAAAAATAAATATAAAACCTTAGTGAGAAAATAATCTTTATTTTTAAAAATAATAAAATTAATTTCTAAAGAGTTAAAGCGAGGGGCTCCGAGCCCCCCATTTCTAAAAAAACTCCGGAGTACTAGAAATCATAATATAATACTATAATATAAATAGTATAACTACGCCGTATACTCCCTTTAGGGGATCTATATACTATATTTAATAACTACTATAAAGCTAGTCTTGATATAGTATAATACTTTTATACCTCCTTATCGCTTTACCTCGTTATCGCGATTTTAATATTAAATTTTACGACTGTATATTAAATTTTAAAACTCTATAAATCTACCCGTAATCGGTCGATAATATAGAATATATATTACTTACTTATTTACTTCTATATATAAACGTTATTTACGTTATTATTTATAATACCCTATATAAATATATTAATAAGGGCGTTAACTTCTTTTTTTTAAAAAAAAGCGATCTATTATAGGGTAGACTTTAATAGGAGTATTATTATAAATATTTATTAAAATAATAAATTAAACTCTACTACTAACCCTATCGAGACTAAAGTAATATTAAAATTCGAATAAATTAAAACTAAATCCTCTATAGAATAATTAATATCTTTTATACTATATACTATAATATTAATCTCTTATTAGAGAGTTAAGATATAATATTATCTCGTTTAATTTAGTTTAATTAATTTATATATACTTATAGTATTTAAAGCCTACTCTATACTTTTATAAATAAATTATTTATTTAAATAATATTAATAATAATAATTTTATAATCTAAAAAGTAAAATAATAATTTATTAATATAAATTATAAAAAATATAATATATATCGCTTTATTAGAATATACTATAATCGAATTAATAAATTTTTGAAATTTAATATAATATATAAAAAATTTATTATAACGGATTCGTTAAATATATATTAGTAAATCTAGAAAAATAGTTTTATAAAATCGCTACTTAATCGGTATAAAATGCGTATTTTGCGTATTTCGTACCCTATTAATAAACGAAATATAGTATAATAGAATATAATTAAATATAATTTATCTTAATTATATCTAAATTAGATAAATAATAACGTATTATTATATAAATAGTAATAGGGATAGTCGAAGTATTAAAAGTGTGTTTCTTTAAATCTAGGCTAGATCTAGGTTAAATTTAAACTAAATTTAAACCTAGATTTAAACGATATCTTTAATTTCCTTATAAATATTATAAATATACTCGGTAGTATATTCGTAAATTAATATTTTTTTTCCGTTATTATTTTAAAGATTTTTATTAATAGTCTTTAATTCCCGGGGCCTCGTATCGATTATAAATTTAAAAAGAGATTAAAGAATATATAATTAAATACTACGTTAAATAGTAGTAAATATAATTAAAATATTAAAAGTATAAATCTTTAGTAGCGAGTTTAGGGATTAAATAAAATTTAGATTAAATTTAAAAAATATCTAAATTAAATCTAGGCCTAGATCTAGATTAAATATAGTACTCGGTTTTTTATTATTATTCCTAAATATAATAAAATAGAGGATTAGAATCGTAAACGATAATAATATACTATAGTAAATATTATTATATAGAAAATAAGTATTATTATATAGAAAAACGCGTAGAGGGGTAATAGGTTTCCTAGTTTTTATTTAAACCTAAATATCTAGTAGTTTAAAAACGTAAAAATACTTTATTAAAATAACTAAATTATTTATAAAAGTATAGGGTAGGTTTTAAACGCTATAAGTATACGTAAGCCGGTTAAGTTTAGTTAAGCGGGGTAATATTATATCCTAACTCTCGAGCGCTATTAATCCTTGTAAACGCTCCTAAGAATCTAGCGCGCTCCTGAGAATGTTTTTGGCTCGTGAGAATGCCTAAATTTAGAATGCGCCACTAACATGGCCCCTATGTATGGCCCCTATGTATGACCCCACTTATGGCCATGGCCCTATTCCATTCATGGCCATGGCGCATTCCATTCATGGCCATGGCACATTCCATTCATGGCCATGGCGCCATTCCATTTATGGCCAAGGCCCCCATTCATGGCCAAGGCTCTGTCACTGTCGCTGTCGCACTATGTAACTGCACCTGGTAAAATATCGCTATATATCCGGTGTCGTATAGCCCGGGCGTCGCCCCCGCGTAGATTTCGCGCGAATCGATTGAATCCGGGAATCAAAAGTTCCTGGCGTTGGGGGTGGTTCCGGGGGGTCGCTGCCGTCGATAGGGGCGATCATGGAACATCATA
>JAABUS010001134.1_pt1 | contig 60515 bp, 61 predicted proteins | sample 5560161 | NCBI WGS metagenome assembly JAABUS01 (sample SAMN10711885, study PRJNA513376) | rock metagenome | isolation source: Antarctica rocks | place: Antarctica: Victoria Land, Trio Nunatak nord | collected 2016-01-04
GCGGGGGGCTGGGGAGGAGAGCTCGCGTTGGTCACGCTGGAAGGGGCCGCCGAGGAGGGCGAAGTCCTCGGATTGGTTGATGAGGAAGATGGTGCTGTCGCGATGGGCGCAGGTCACGAGGAAGGTTACGCCGCGGAGGTCGAGCGTCCATGCGCCGCGGTAGAAGCTGAAGGCGATGGTGGTGGAGGTGGAGGCGTGGCCGAGGGAGTAGAAGTAGATCATGGGGGCTACCTTGAGGGATTTGGAGGGGAGGTTGTTTTTGCGCTGGGCGAGGTTCCCAGGTCGTGAACTCGATGCCGTTGATGGTGGTGCCTTGAGGGGTGTAGATTGCTGCACTGTCAGGCACGGGGGTGTCGTCGACGGGAGCTTTCAGGTGGTCGTCGTTGTTTGGAAACCCAGGAGTGCCATCGGGCAGAGTCGGGGTCGATATACCACTTGAGTTTCCAGAAGGAATCGCCATTGGACAGGCGGCGTTGGCCGAGGCAGGATTGGTGGCACTGCTGGAGGAGGCGGTGGTAGAGTCTCCTGAGCTATCAATTGCGGAAGAGATAATGACAATGGAGCTGTCGGGTAAAGCTTCTGCCTTTTTCCTCAAATCTTTGGTGGCCATGGCAGCCGTGGCCGTGGAGCTACTATCAGCGTCGACGGTAGTCCAGACCTGAATGCAATCGTCGTCATCGCCATCGTAAGCGACTGGAGCTGCAACAGCTGCGATCGCAAAAGCGATTCAAACCACGGGTAGCTGCATGTCGTTGGCAGAAGAAAAGTGATAATCGTGTTGAATGTTTACGTTGGCTGAAAAGTGTACGCTTGCACAGCTGCTAAAATATGACAGGAGAAATGAACGTGATGGAATCTTGCCCGGAAAGAATGACAATGTCGCTCAACAGAGCGAGGAACACTCTGCTGTAGAGCGCAAAAGGAAAGCGAGCAGTGTAACAAGTAAACAACGGGAGATTCAAGCAGTAGATATACTCGATATAGGCCGCCATGTCTTACAGTCGCGGTACGTTTGACGAGATCTCTCGGCGAACTGGGCCTCGAGCAGCCCAGGTGCACAGACTTTGCGAGATGAAATGCCGGCAGCTGGAGTGGATTCCGATCTTCCAGTTTCGAGATCCAAGGGGACACACGGCAAGAGTCGATGGACTTTACTTTCAAAACCCCAGCCATCTGTTGTTCGGCAAGTGGCTCGGTTAATGTGGCTTTTGTTCGATTCTACTCACTAGATTCGAATAGATGGGGCATTTGAAGCAAGGATCGAGAAGGTGCTCGCTGAAACGGTGCTTTACTCTCATCTTGTTGAGACACCGGTGAGTGGAGTATCACTGAATCCACACCGGGGACGCCCTCCCTTCCTACACGACATGAAGCGCTATTGCTTGACATGCCATGTCTTACCCATCCACGATATGGCAATATGTTCGGTAGTCCTTGACCGCACTCTTCAGAGAGCGAATGCCCGACTGTATTGCAAGAGGGCTCACTATCTCCTAATCAGAGCGAGCTCGACGTGCGGGCTTCATCGGCATTGTTCCTGTCGCAAGCACTGTGTACCTCCAGGCTCCTGATTGAGCGGGAATGGCATATAGGATTAGTCTCTCAGCCCACTGACCATGAGATGGACATGTGACAGTGCACTCATCTGCGCCCGCCACGAATGCCGCATACTGCTAAAGAGCCAGTCTGTACCTTAGCGATGGAGCAATAACAGAACATAGACTGCCATATATTATGAGGCATAGTAATTGATATCACAGACATATCATGATAAAACGGTAAGGAGCCATGCTATTATTGTAGCTGAGAGGTGGCTGGGAGATCGATAGTGACAACAAAAGAGAACTTCATGCTGAAGGTTGCAGTGAGTGTCCAAGCCCGACAGTTTGCGCGTAAAGGACCATCAGGAGCTCGAAAATCACATCGGTGGACGCTCTGGGATCGGCCTCGAGTGTTTATGCTGGTTTCTAGAAAATACTGTACATGAGATTATTGGTCCTCGGACGCAGCGGCCCCGGTGATGATCTCCACCAACTCCCCAGTAATGACCGCTTGACGGGTACGATTGAATAGAATTTGGAACTTGTTGATCATATCACCAGCATTCTTCGAGGCGTTCTAGATATCTAATTCAGTCCATGTTCGTTCACAGGGACGGGACGCGGAGTAACTTACATCCATGGCGTTTCGACGCGCTGATTGCTCGCATGCGTGACCTTCTGCTAGAGCCTGTTGCACAATTAATTTTATAGAATTCACTACGAGAGCTGCCTTGCACTGACCCAAAACAGTGAATTGGCAAGAGCGTATTCCCGAAGATTTGCAAGCACCTCGTCATCTATTTCGAAAGCGGCGAAATTTGCTAAGAGTCGGTGAGCAGACGGTCATAAATGAATAGGCTTTACCCACGTGAATTCGCTATTGCTTCTTCGGAGAAAGCTTCGATGGGTGTGGCTTCATAGCTCTGAGCATTAATGAATTTGTTGTAGACGACCTGGATACTCCCATAATCCTGCGGGAGCATAGAGACCTGGTCGGCGATGGCTTGAGCATCCGCGAATGTCGGCACATTTTTGCCAATCCCTGCGAAACTCAACCGGAGATTCTTGGGGTTCGATCGGCTTAATTGTGCTTTCGACTTCTCTCCAATGACTACCAGGTCGGCATCGGGCTTCTTTACCAACATCCTCCGTGTCGCCTTAGATAGGCCGGAATGAATGCCTCCGCAAAGTCCTTTGTCGGAGCTGCAGACAATGAACAGGGTTTTCTTGCCTTCCTCCTCCATAGCCTTGGTCTCTGCTTGTTCAAACACCGTGTTCGAGGTTTGGCCATAGTTCCGGGATTCCGTCATGGCTTTTTGGGCGCGTGTCAACTTTGTCGAGGCAACAATCTTCATCGTTTTGGTAATCTTCTCAATGTTCCGGATGGACTTGAGGCGATCTTCGATTTCCCGTAGCGTGGCATAATTGGCAGCACTGGGGGTTAAAGGTCTACTTCAGTCAGCAGGGTGTGACTCTGAGTAGTCGCATAATTGTAATTCCCCACCGGAGGAACGTGGGAATCACCAGGACGCTGTTGACTTGGAGAACGTACCGTGCTGAAGCGGAAGTGCCGACCCTGAGGACAGGTCGGACAGCCCTTGAAAGCATTATTGAAACACAGCCGTGAATTGCTTACAACGGCCGTAGGTATCACCTTCACAGCCTTTGATCAATTGATAATTGGCCTCTCAAGGTGAGTTCTGAGGAGAGGGAGACATTCCGCTCAATTTGGCATCCTAGACCCGTTTAAGCCTAGTGCTCACATCCCAAGCTCGCTCCAATCAACAGCCAGCGACTTCTTTACCGCAAGCAAAGTTTCCGCCCTTTCACGGAATGCGGCTTTCTGTCCTTTTCCTTTTTCACCACCCTCATTTAATCCTTTTTGGTTCACTTTCAACACTATACTGACCTCGGATCTGTCCAATCAGATCTCGGTCGACTTCGGCTCATACTTTCCTTCAGCACCTCAAGTAATCTTGAAGGGGCACTTCTTAATGACACGCCTACTTCGGGCATGACGGGTCGCGTTCATTAGGCCCATCAATCGCCCTCTCTTACTTGCTCTACCTTCAATACTCGTCGCAATGAGCTCGTCAGACGACGACGTGCCCTTAGCCAAGGGCAAGCTCAATGGGGCTACTAGAAATGGTACGTATCTCACCCTTGGCAGGTCCACCCAGAGCCATGCGCTTGTGTCTTCAGTTGCGCAAGACGCCGGAGCATCCTTCGGTCCTCGTTACTTCCCCGAAATAACTGGGCTTCACTTTTCAGTGACTGACATGTCCTCCTTGTCCAGGCAAAGTCTCGAAGTCGAAAGACATCATTTCTAAAAGCGTCGACAAGGCTATGGACAAAGCGAACCCGACAAGGATCAATGCAGCCGCGGGTATATCCATTCGGAACGGCCCAGTCGAAGAGATGGAGGTAGACAAAGCGCCAAACGGCACGTCAAAGCGCAAATCTAGGGAAAGCATGGTTAACGGGAATTCTCACAAGAAAGCCAGCGAGAGTGAGGATGATGATAAGCCTTTGGTTGGTCACAGGTGACCCAAGGAAACTTTCAAGTTCACCTTGCTAACATCTGAGCAGAGCAAAAGACGTCGGGTATCTAAATCGAAGGCACAATCTGAGTCGGATTCTGACGATGTCCCACTTGTCAAAAAGAAAGCCAAGTCCAGCTTATCTACGATTCTAAAAAAGCCGCCCTCAATTACTCCAGCAGCTATCGGCGAGCCCGAAGATTCAGATACTCCGTTGGGAATCAAGCTTGCGAAGGAGAAAGAGAGCATTGAGAAGAAGGCTGAGAAAGAAGCAAAAGCTCTCAGGCGGGAAGAAAAGGCAGCACCAGCCAGAAAAAGAAAATCCAAGGGAGTAGACAGCGACGACGACGACGACGACAGGCCCATAGTGAAGCAGAAAGTGAAGAAGGAGCAAGCGAACGGTACTCACTCGTCCACGAAGAAGGCCAACGGCGTGAAGAAGGAGAGTTCCGACGATGAGCCTCTCGCACGAAAGCCAATAGCAAAGAGGTCTAAAGTAGAGAGCTCTACTTCCAAGAAAGTCAAAAAAGGCAAGGCAAAGAAAGAGGAGACTGAGCAAGATCAAGAAGCTGAAGATGAAGAGGAGGAGTACCGTTGGTGGGAAGATCCTGCCAAAGGCGATGGAACGAAGAAATGGGCCACTCTCGAACATAATGGAGTCGTCTTTCCACCTCCTTACGAACCTTTACCGAACGACGTCAGGATGCGCTATGACGATATCCCAGTGACCATGGCTCCTGAGGCAGAGGAAGTGGCTGGCTTCTTCGGTGCTATGCTGAATTCTACTCACAACGTAGAGAATCCTGTCTTTCAGAAAAACTTCTTAGCGGATTTTCAGAAGATGCTCAAGGAGACAGGCGGCGCCACCGATAGAAATGGCAAAAAGGTAGACATTAAGGAGTTCTCCAAGTGCGACTTCCAGCCCATATTCGATTACTACGACGCACAGCGTACCGAGAAGAAAACCCTTCCTGCTGCCGAAAAGAAAAAATTGAAAGCGGAGAAAGACGCGGCCGAAGCACCTTATCAGTATTGCTTATGGGATGGACGGAAACAGAAAGTTGGGAATTTCCGAGTTGAGCCACCTGGATTATTTCGTGGACGCGGTGAACATCCAAAGACTGGCAAAGTCAAGGCTAGAGTACAGCCTGAGCAGATCATCATCAACATCGGCAAAGAAGCTACCGTACCACCACCGCCGGAAGATCATGGCTGGAAGGAGATCAAGCATGATAATGAAGGTACATGGCTTGCGATGTGGCAGGAGAACATTAACGGTGCATATAAATATGTGATGCTTGCCGCCAACTCCGACGTCAAAGGCCAAAGCGATTTCAAGAAATTTGAGAAGGCACGCGAACTCAAGAAACACATTGATCGCATCCGCAAGGACTACACCGCCGAGCTGAAGCACGAAGTTATGGCCAACCGTCAGCGAGCAACGGCAGTTTATCTGATTGATAAATTCGCACTCCGTGCGGGAAATGAGAAGGGTGACGATGAAGCCGACACGGTTGGCTGCTGCTCCCTCAAGTTCGAGCACGTCACACTAAAGCCGCCAAATAAGGTGATATTCGATTTCCTTGGGAAGGATAGTATTCGTTTTTATGACGAGGTAGAAGTCGACCCGCAAGTATTCAAGAATTTGAAAATCTTCAAGAAGCCTCCAAAAGGTGAAGGCGACGAGATCTTCGATCGTCTCACTACGGATGGGCTCAACAGGCATCTTTCAAATTACATGACGGGTCTCACAGCGAAAGTATTTCGTACGTACAATGCTTCCTATACCATGTCGATCTTACTCCGCGAGATGGAGTCGCACGGTACCATTCCCGAGAAAGTCAAGGACTACAACGCCGCCAACCGTAAAGTGGCCATCTTATGTAACCATAAGCGGACGGTCGCCGCTGGGCATGAGTCGCAAATGGAGAAGTTAGGAGATCGGATCAAGGGTCTCAAATACCAGAAGTGGCGCGTGAAGCAGATGATGATCGATATCGATCCCAAGATCAAGAAGAAGAAAGGGGCCGAATACTTCGAGCTTGAGGACGATCTGGACGATGAGTGGGTCCACGAGCACCAGGATTACCTAGTGCAGGAGCAGCGGACCAAGATCGAAAAGAAATTCGCCAAAGATAACGAGAAATTAAAGGCTGACGGAGATAAGGAGATGAAGCCGAAAGAGCTGGAGGAGAAGCTTGAGGCTGCTGATGAACTTGCGCAGAAATACAAGAAGGAGAACAAGAGCGGCAAGTTGGAGGCGGAAGGCCGAGGGGTCTCGGTTGAAAAGCTCGAGGGCAACATCGACAAGCTGGATCAGCGCATCCAGACGATGCTTGTCCAGGCGGAGGATAAGGAGGGCAACAAAGAAGTTGCTCTCGGTACTTCCAAGATCGTGAGTATTGTTGCAGCCCGCATTGGCTCTGCTGACAGGCCACGCAGAACTATATTGACCCTCGGCTCACTGTCGTTTTTTCGAAGAAGTTTAACGTCCCGATCGAGCGATTCTTTTCTAAGACGCTTCGGGAAAAATTCAACTGGGCGATTCAGTCGGTGGAGGAGGACTGGGAGTTCTAGGGGCATGACCCGACGATCGGGACACGGGCGTGCTCCGTCAGCAAAGCTTCAGGGGATACTCGTTGCTCAGCATCGCTACAACGTCATTGGCTATGGCGAATAGCTATTCATCACGAGGATTAAACCTTGGCCGTTATGGAGGGTGGAGGGTCGAGTGGCACAGCATATTTATGGGCGTGCAATGTTGTCTCAAAGGCAATAGACTACCAGCACTTATTTTAGCAATCATGATAGACAGCTCATCAGTGATTCGACATCTTGGAGTGTGTGTTCATCTCGGCATTGCGATAGACTGGGTGTTCACCACACCGTGTGCCTCACCGAGAGCTTGGGTGTGTTCCAGATGCAAGGCGATTGTCAGTGAATGCCGCAAGTGAGTGGTTGAGAGGAACTCGTGGAGGCTGAGATGCACATGCAGCTCACATGCAGCACACATGCAGCATGAGGCTGGTCATGGACTTTACCTCTACCACGAGTCAGGCATCCCTGCCGTGTCCGACACCACCACATCTACAAACACCCTGGTGCATCTACCTGAAACATTGGCCTTCCATTTCCATCCCATCCCGGACTGGATGGAAGAGAAAGGGCAGCTTTATCCAGCAATCATACGGAAATTGCTCTCCTGCCTGACGAATGTTTGAAACGGATGCTTCATCAAGGCACAGGAGTGTGACCAGCGTCATCATCTGCCGGGCAAACCCCCCATGGAATTGAAGTATGCTCTCCCATTCCCCACGCTTCCCCAGACGGGTGCCAGAGCTACGCCGCGGTCTCGGCTTGCAAACGTCCTGCTGTTGATCTTCCGGAATCAAGCGTAATCAAGCATGTAGTGGTCGAGCTTGTGCAATTCGCGCTTCCCGACCCTGACCATCGCACATCGTAGCCTCATTCTCTAGCTCCTGCACTGTCGAACAAGGAACAATCGCGAGCTGTGACTTCCCTCTGACCTTTCCAGCATTCAACCAGTGCCAAGTATTTCTTTCCAGTCATTCCCTTTCTTGTATATATCTTGCCTGTTATACCTTTCCTCTCATGCATTTCAGTCCTCGATAACATCTCTCGAAGCCACGCTATCAACAGCGCGTGCACACCACACCACTCTTATTTCACTAACTTGAGCACGCGATCAGCCATGGCAGCACCATCTGAGGGAGAAACTTCTACCGGGGGCAAGCCTGCGATTCTCATCATCGGAGGACTAGGTGCTGTCCAATGTTCCCAAGCTCCCCTAGAAAGATCTCTAACATACCACTACAACTGCAGGCTACATAGGACGCTTTCTGGCCCTCCACATTCATCAACACGGCCTTGCCTCCGAAGTCCGCCTGGTCGACAAGGTCCTGCCCCAGCTCGCTCGACTTGCGCCTGAGTTCTCCGAAGCTTGCTCCCAAGACAAATTCATGCAAGCAGACGCCAGCCGAGAACGTACTTCCCCCCAATGCCCACGCTCCCCCTCGACCACAACTAAACGGATGCTAATCCCTAATTCACTCGCGTACAGAGTCCCTCTCCCGGATTTTCACCCCCATTACTGCCTCCGAATACACCTACGTCTTCAACTGCGGCGGCGAAACGCGCTACTCGCAAGACGACTCCGTCTACACCGCCCGCTCCCTCAACCTCTCCCTCAACCTCGCCCGCGAGTGCGCCCGCCGCAAGACCCCCGCCCTGATCGAGTTCTCCACCGGCATGGTCTACAAGCCGCCCTCCTCCTCCCTCATCTCCAGCGGCGGCTGCACCGAGACCTCCCCCCTCAAACCCTGGCTCAAGATCGCCAAATACAAGCTACAAGCCGAAGAAGGCCTCGAGAAGCTCGCAAAAGAACAAGGCCTGCGGTACGTAAGCCTGCGCTTGGCGCACGTCTACGGGCCCTACGACCTCGGCTTCTTGGCGCGAGGCCTATGTCTCGCGAGGGTGTATGAGAGCCAGGGCAAGGAACTGAAGTGGCTGTGGGGCAAGGACCTGCGCGTCAACACGGTGCACGTCTCCGACGTCTGCTCCGCCGCCTGGCTCGCCGCGCAGTGGTGCGCCCACACCCCAACCTCCGCCTCCACCTCCGCCCCCGACCGCGCGTTCAACATCGTCGACGGCGGGGACACGAGCCAAGGCACGCTCGCGACGCTGTTCGGCGGCATCTTCAGCCTGCAGACGGGCTTCCAGGGGACGCTGATCAGCTCGTTTGCGAAGCTCAACCTTGACAGCGTGGTGGACGATGTGAATGAGGAGATTCTGCAGCCGTGGGCGGATCTGCTGAAGGAGAAGGGGATTGCGGAGGGGGTGAGCCCGTTGAGCCCGTTCATGGAGAAGGAGCTGCTGAAGGATTGTGATTTGTGTTTGAGTGCGGGGAAGGCGGTTAAGGTGTTGGGGTGGACGAGGGGGGTGGAGAGGTTGGGCGTGGGGGAGGTGAGGGAGGTGGTGGAGAGTTATAGGAGGAGGGGGTGGTGGCCATAGGGGGGTTTCGTGGGGAGGGGGAGGGGGTTAGCTGGGCCGCTTTGGGATTCGAAGGGCGAAGCATGGCTTAATAAGACTTTCTTGATCGGGGAAGATGTGAAGCAGGCATGGCTTTATGAGACTTTCTTGGTCGGCAGCGCTACTGTTGCAACTTCTTCTTACTCGCGACTGGGGATGCTTTGCATAACATTACGCATATCCGGGCGCGTTCGACCTTCCAGCGTCCTCCATAGCAACAGCAGCATTCTACATTCTCGCTATGGATTCTTTGCTCCGAGGAGACACTGCATTCTTTGTCTACTCCAGAGTTCCTCCCATGCGTAGAACCCGGAATCTAACACCCGGCTCCGCTGGCGGAATGTCTCTCCGTTCCTAGCCGGCGTTTGGGGAAAGCCATGGTGTTCAGGGGGAGCAGAAACATTAAAGGACAGACCCCAATGCTGGCGGGGGCACAGAGACTTCTCGCTCCCGGGAAATCAACGATCGTATCCTAGACATTGATTCTAAAACTACCCCTTCTACCTAGCATGTCGAAGTCCAAACATCATCAATCGATTACCCATCCCATGCCACCAAAATCCCCCGAAAATCCAAACGGTCGCTATCCCGAACATACCTCCAAACCTCTCCCCTCCCCTATAATAAAGGACGAAAGCACGACTCATATCCATCTCATAGCCATCGTGAGCCTGAAAGCCGTCGCGGTCATGAAAGGCATTGCGCGTCCCATTTCCTTCGGCCCCGTTTCCAAAGCATACAGTACCTTAAACCACCGCGCGCCTCGCCCTCGCTTTGAAGGTCGCAGACGGAGTCGGAGTCGCGGAGCTCGTGTATACGGTCGTGGTGGCTGTGACGGTGACGGTTTCGGCTGTGCAGGGCGGGCAGCCGGTTGAGGAGGAGGAGGGCGAGGAGGTTGAGGAGGTGCTGTGGGGTAGGTGTTAGCATGTGCGGAAGGTTTGGGGGGGTTGGGGAAGCTGGGACGAGGAGGGGGCTGTGCAGTACCTTGACGTGGACGACGTGGGGCTGCTTGTGCTGCGGCGGTGGGTTAGCTATTGGTGATGTCGTTTGCTAAAGAGTGGGTAGATTGGTGGTTTACCTTGAGGTGCTGGAACTGTGGCGAGGGTGGTTGTTAGCGGTTCATTTGACCGTTCCATGGGTTGCAAGAGTCACTTACGAAGTGCTTGACGTTGTTGGGCTGGACGTAGTGCTGGATGTGGTGCTTGACGTCGTTGGGCTGGATGTGGTGCTGTGGTGGGGTCAGCTTCATTCGTCGACGGCGTATTCGTGGGACTCTTCCGCCGGTCTGGGTAGCCGCATACCTAGTAGTCGACGTTTCCGAGCTGGAAGTGGTACTGGTACTCGACGTCGTTGGGCTAGAAGTGGATGACGTCGAGCTGCACAGGAGCAAATCAGCACGTGTGGAACGTATGTGTATTCACAAGAAAGAGGCGGACCTTGAAGAAGTGGTGGGCGTGGTAGAAGATGAAGAGCTGAGCAGGCGAGATGTTAGTGTTGACGACAATGATGGTGGCCCTCGTAAGATGGGCAACTTGCCTGGACGATGACCTGAAATGGAAGTTAGCATCCCACGTTGAGTAAATGGCTCTCTCGAATTGGAAGGACTTACTCTGACGAGGTTGACGAGGATGACGATGAGTTGCTGCAATGAATTAGCAGACACGAAACGGTATGCGGTTGGTCAAGACAATATTCCAATCCACGCTGAGCCAGAAACCTTCGCGGTATGGCGGCAGGGGGGAGATTCGAGAGGACAATACGGACCTAATAGAGGATGATCTGGGTGATGGGATTAGCTCAGGAATAAGGAAGCTATGGATAAGTGCTTACGTAGGAGCAGCAGGGAAGAAGGTCGTTGTAGGCTCCCTCGTGATGGTACCGGCTGTCGTCGTAAAATAGTCCCTGATTAAAAGGTTCCCAATCAGCCTTGCTGTCCTGCTTGTGCGAAAAACAGGAGAAATGCTCTCAGAGTGCGACATCTGATAACACCACACCTGGTAGCGCAGCTGACACAACATCACTTACGATTCAGTAGAGGTATAGCTGGCGGTGGCCGTTGTAGTGGAGAGGCTGGTAGTCGTTGTGGTTATAGTGACGGTCGTTGGCACCGTTGTTGTCAACGTTTGCTGACGAAGGAAAGTGGATCAGTAAAGCTCTACAGCTCTGCCATCCACGGTATGGAGGGGCAGAATACGGACCTGCGACGTGACGGTGGAAGTGATATAAGAGTTTTGGGTAGAGATGACGGTGGTGGACTCGGTTTGCGTAGTGTAGACACTTGTCGTTGACAATACAGTGGTACTGGACAAGCGTTATTGGGATGGCTTGCTCGAGGAGAAAGACAGATTCGATGGAAACGGCTTACGTCACATATACAGAAGTATATGTTCCTGTTTGAACACTAGGCGAAGACGTAGAGGATGTTAAGGCTATACTGGTACTTGGGCTCGTTGTGCTCGTACTAGAGCTCGTCGTACTAGAGCTGGCCGCACTGGAGCTGGTCGTGCTTGAGCTTATGGTACTCGGGCTTGTAGCACTCGAAGAGGATGCGCCCGAATTGGGTGACACGCCAGCATCGGAAGGAGCGACGTAGGAATGAGTCGCGTCTACTCCTGGTACATTCGGGCTATAACAGCCCTGAAGCGTTGGATTACGGAAGATCGAAAAAGCATTGTTACCGCCGCAGGTGAGCGCACCGCCTCTGCGACCCAGATTAGCGAGACAATCTTTTCGAACGCCATTCCAAGAGGTTTGAGGAACTCACGATGCCCCACCTGTTCCATTACAATAGGTGCCACACCTGCTTTCGTCGAGCTGGAGGCCTGCTTGAATTTCGCTACCGCAACCACAGGTGTTGCCTCCCGTATCGGTGTCAGGGCCACCCCGAGCCGAGAAGGGGTAGCCCAAGAGACCACAATATGTCACACAAGAAGCGGTGCTCGTAGTCTGGATTGTCATGTACATCGGACCAGGAGGGGCGTAATCGAAGCATCCGAGGTACTTATATTGGTTTGGGTCAGATGCCGTCTGAGTATTGTTTGAGAATGAGGGATCGAAGTACAGCTGCGCCGTACTTCCACTACCGCACGTCTCACTCGAATTACCTGTGCAGGGAGTGTTGCATGCGGCGTTATCTGTAGGTGTTCCGGGAGCGGCTCCTGGCGGCGGGCTAGGCCCTGAGGTGGTCGAAGAAGGGTTCTGGGCCATTGGGAATTCGGATCCACAATAGCACTCCACACCAGCCCAGGTTGCCGCCCATTTCCATCCATGGCCACGGCAGGCGAGAAGACAAATTTCGGTGGTCATATTGTTTGAACCAGTAAAGCCGGGGTAGTACTTCGGATCGTTGGTGGAGGATTGGAGCTGCCACGAAAAGCCGGCAGTCCTTGCGTTATCGGTATCATTATAACAACCTTTGTAAACCCAAGCCTGCGATGCAGAGCATGAGGATTGATCCCCACCAGCGCTGCCTTGAGCAAGCGCAGTGGATGCAAACCACAGTGCCGCGAAGGCCTTAGACCAGTACATGGTGGCGTGCCACGCAATTGCAACCCAAGATAGTGATGGAAGGAGGGTTTCTAGTTTTGATAGAACGAGATAGGAGTTTAGTGGAGAAAGGAGAACAAGAAGGACCCTAAGAGCGAAAGAGTGGGAGAGTTTTACGTTTGCCTATATAAGAAGACCTACTTTAGGACTAATAATTTGACGCGAAGTCTGGCGTACATTCCTGTCACCATCGGGATACAGCATTCTGGACGATTAAGATGAAGTCCATTCCACGGATATAAACGGATTTTTTAGGCAACTACTCACGGCCTCGTAGACAATTTACGTTGTCCAAGGATTCTCTGTACCAGACGAGAGTGAAACGAAAAACTCCACGAAGTAGATGTCTGACTTAGCTGAAAGTGAAGTGACAATTCTGCAGTATTAGCGGCAGAGCGACGGATGTCGTCCATAGGTGGAAGATGACCGCCGTCTTACCCTTTCTTCTGACTACTTGCTTCCGAGTCCTCCTGTACGACCTAAGGAGCATGGTCCCAACATCATTAGATGGCTCCGGCCCCGGCTTCGTGAAGGAAAACATCCAAGTCGAAGTACTATCCCATCGTCAGTCCGAGCAAAGCCAGCGATCTGTTCACGATGCTAATACTCCCCATGATCGCTGCTGAATCAATTCAGACTTCTCATTCTGCCGTTCACCATTGCTAGATGCGAAGTAAGAGGTCGGTCTGCACTGACGTTTTAGAAATGTTGGTAATCGAGGTAATGTCTTGGCAGCTCCAGCAACCTTGACACTGGTCCCGACATCGACACACTGCGATCTTGCACTATCATGTCAAGTAATTATTTTGCATTTTAAGTTGACAGTAGTTTCATTGCTATTTATACGCCGTTACTATCATACTATCGCGATAGTATGGCAAAGTCAAATCTGCGACAAATTGCTAACAGGAGCGGCTCTTAAGGCTTTCCGATATGGTATACCCTTGCTCCGCCAACGCCAACGCTTGCTAAATGAATGTTTACAGGGACAAGGCCCTGTCGATCAGGAATAAATATAACTATCGACTTCAGGGTTCGATTCGCGCAGTTGGAAACTGTTGGTCGAGATCTTCTTCGACATGGGGTGGAACGAGAGCTTTTCGCCAGATTCCGCTGCTTCGTCGTCTCCATAGAAGCTCGCACTTCCATTCACACTCGCATGCTCCATAGCATCCTCATCGGAACTCGTATCCCATCCGCTGCTACCCTCCCGCTCGACAGAGGATGGGGTGCTGGGGTCTGACTCGACGTCGTCGGCGTTGGTATTGAGACTAAAGTCATTGAGAAGCATCTCGCAAAATCCAGCTTTCTGAGGCTGAGGTGACTGGAGAGAAAGCCCATGACTGATGGATATCCTGTGAGGCAAGGAGATAGCGGGCTGAGGTTTAACCAGGGGCGTCGATGCAGGCTTAGACACGAAATAGTCATTGTCGGGTCTGATCTGCGAAACTGGAGTGGAGACCCTGACATCTGTTTTGAGATGGCCTTCATCGAATGGGCGTGCTTTCGTGCTAGCCCCCCATGGTGGCGTGCCTGCAATCTGGCAGCATAGTGGGTAAGACACGTCTTCAGTGTCTTTGACTTCTTGAGGTGCACGTGTGACCGAGATGAGTGTCTGCAGCATAGCATATATCAGGATCCAGCGGATCTTGCGCGCATCCGCACACGAAATGCGTTCTTCTTCACTCATTGACCAGGTTTTTTCGAATTTAAGATACTCGCGAACGAGGCGGCACTCCATCACTGCCATACCGCTTGGATTCGTCGCCGCAGATAAGGCGGCACAAGCTGCAACGCGACGATCGACTCTCAACTGCTTACTTCCGAAAATTTTGGCCAGTCCATGGGTCTTCTGACTGATCACCTCGCGCGATAGTTGTGGTAACAGAGGAAGGGAGTGAGATAGTGTAATGTACTTATGCCTTTTATCGAAGGCTTTGATATTCTGCAAAACGCAGATACCACCGTCTGCCGGACGATTGTTCTGGAAGGTGTCGCCCGAGCTAGGATCAACGAGGTATTCGTATAAATTCCGAATCTCGAAATACATGGTACGGTAGGTGGATTTGGGCAAAGTCTTGCTGTTTCTCTTCGTTTGAGGAGGTGGCCAGTACCCATATTTCTGGACGTAGAAGGAGTGGAGGAACGATCGAAAGCGCTCCAAGTGTACCCGAGCATCCTGGCCAAGACCAAGGTAGGAACCCGACATCTCATCTTCAAGGAAATTGCCGAGAGTTTTGCCTGCATGTTCCAAGCGTAAGTCCATCTCCAAATGCGCTCTAAGAATTAAGGCTTTCGAGGTTCGAGAGGTGAACTACGCCATATTAGTTTGTGAAGTTGCCGGCTTGAAGGAGCCATACCGCAAATTCGGCACTTGTTAACAGATCATTATTCATTCCCGCACAATGCACGAACGCGTCGGTCCACAACTCGCGGAGCTCGGACTTCTCTGCAAACTGCAAAATGGCTAAGGCATGGTCCGGGCAGTCGCGAAAATCCGAATACTCTTGACCGTCAATGAACGCCAGAATGTCGTCTTGGTTTTCCTGCGGATACGATCTGTATTCATCCATTCTCTCTGAGAGTGAGATCAAAGATTCGCCCAAACGGGACCCTACCAAGGGCTTTTCGAACATCCACGCGAAGAAATTGCGAGTCGTCAAGTGATATAGGAAAGCTTCCTCCCTGCTAAGGTGTGAAGGCGCTGGAATGTAAAGCTCATGGTGGATTCGTTGCAAAGAATGTGCGGTGGGGTCCTCACCATCCGAAGAAGTTGGTGACGGTGTGTTTGACACTGGATATACGGCGGCCCGCTGTAGAAGCGGCCTGCAATTGCTCGATTCAATCTCGGCGAATGGCAGTCGTAAGGATGGCCCTCGTCTAGACTGCCCTCGCTCGTAGAAATGGACGAGGCAATCGCCAGTCGGAAACCAGAGCTCAGCATCCTGTTAACGCAAGATTGTCAGCACGTAATTCAGACTAAATAGGCGAGAGATTTTCATCCCAGCATACCCTGCGCAAGCCGTCCCACGCGACAGTCGTTCTTTGATTACCATCCCACCGCCTAATATTCGCAGCACGGAAGCCATTGCGACTTGGGGATGCACCCGATACGCAGGTAAAACGATCGGTTGACCTTGAGCGACTCGATGATCGTGAAAGGTATGAATTGTTAAGCTTCGCAATGCGACCTCGAGGCGACGGAGAGGGGCTTCCATTCGCGGATCCAGCTTTCAATGGGTCACTAATACTTCCGGTGGAGGAGTACTGTCGCAGGACCGGCCGCCCGCCATCATCCACTGTAGAGTGGAGGATTGCCATCTCTACTGAGGTTCAAGACCGTGTCCGAGGCCTGGCTTTCGATGTGATCTCCAACGACAACGTCAAGTGGAGACCGTTGCAGTACAATTACGACTTGTCGACAGATTCCCACGTGGATGATAAATTGAAGAGAACTCTCTGCTATTCCTGAGGGTGAAAGCAGGCAACTCATGGTCGAGCCGCGACTCGGTCACCGGTCTAGCCAGAAGCATGCTTGAGGAGAAGCAACAGGACTTCCAATGGCCCGATGATGGCGTACCATCCAGAGCCTTGGGCTCAGCAAGGGCCATAAAGTATGTTCGGCGCGGTTGGCACTTGGCAGTCGGGAAAAGTCCAATCCGTCAAATGGGCTTTTTGTGCTAACGTCTTTGGATGCAGCGCTTGCTGATCAGAGCAGAAGTGGTTAGGTCATTCAATATGTGTGCCGCAAATCGACACTTGAAGAAACGCCATGCCGTTTTGGCTGTGCTGGACGGAAGGGCTCGCACTTGATTCGCGACGAGTAGCGATCGAGATCCCAATTCAGGTTCTCCGCCATCAGTAAGGTAATGCATTACCTTATGCAAGTCACCCACCCGATTGCAGCGCGATAAGAATTCCCCGCCTTATCTCTAGAATGCGCATACTACAAAGTGCAAAGTCTTCTTGAGTTTCAGATCTTCAAAGTTTGGGTACCAGCGATGAGAACAGCGATCTACTGCTCATCGACCAGGGCTTCACAGGGGTTCCAGTCGCTGTCAGTGGTGAGGTCAGTAAAGTACTCCAAGAGCCCCGAAACCTGCATGACTTCCGACGAGTCCGGCTAAGCGACCGCTGAAGCCGCCCCACGCAGTACTATCAGTCAATCGATACTCAAGTTTAATACAGTACTGCTCAAGAACAGGTTCTGAATTCTAATGCAAAGGTATCTTGTTATCTCAAGCTCGAACAATCACTGCCCTCAAATCGCTGTTAGACATTAACATCATTCGTGTCGGATAGCCAAGCACTATTCTCGGAAGGAGCCCATTCTGAACATCTTTGATTGTGACATGAAATGGGTAGCAGAAAGGCGAGGAAACCACTTCACCACTTCATCAATCGTCGCCAGGAACAAGTCAAACTTTTCTCGGGCCCACTGTGCATTTAACTATATTACACCAGTTGTGAGCTACAAAGAGTGAGTGATGGCAGCAGACCATCTCCGAGTGCACGGCATCAATCTTCAGCGTGAAATAGATAAAGTGCAGAACAGCCAAACAGTGACACATACGTCCACACCTATAAAGCCGAATGAGTCAGGAGTCACAGTGATCAAAAATGTCCGCCTTTCCGACAAACATCGGGATGTACGGTGGGATGTCAATATGCAGGATGGGAAAGTCGATTCATTTGAGCCTTCGGAATCCCGACAAGGTGGGCCACTGGGCTCCACCAGCGCGTCGGAAGAAGCAAGCCTACTTGACGGAGGATCGCAAGTTCTTTTACCCTCACTGTGCCATCCGCATATCCACTTGGATAAATGTTTCCTTTTTTCACACCCAAAATACGTTGACCTAGAAATCGTGAACGGAGACTTCGCAGAAGCTTTAAAACTGACTTCGGAAGCGAAAAAGAGATTCGAAGAAGATGACCTGATGACCAGGGGCAAATGGTTGATTCAGGAGAGCATCACCGCTGGGGTGACCCACATGCGTGCTTTTGTCGAGGTCGGTAAGTTACAATTTCCGAGCTTTTCCAACCCTGTTTAAGTGTATCGAGAGCCCTGTGACATGTCTAAAAGCAGCATCCGCTCCAAAGACATGTTTCTTGACTGGATCGACTGACTGAAAGGCGAAATGCTCACTTCGAAAACTTGTAGATACAACAGTAAAACTCAAATGCCTCAATGCTGGCTTGAGACTGAGAGCAGAATTCAGCGACAGGTGTGAGATCCAGCTTTGCGTCTTTGCGCAAGACCCATTGTTTTCTCCCGGCAGCAATCATTCAGAGGGCAAAGCACTCCTCGAAAAAGCGCTGAGCAGAGAGGGCGTTGATGCTCTTGGGACGACGCCGTACGTCGAAGAAAGCGAGGGTTCGATGCGAAAGAACGTGGACTGGGCGGTAACAACAGCCGTCAAGTTTAGGAAGCATCTAGACTTCCATCTAGATTACAACCTCGACCCCACAAGACCACCACTGATCCACTATGTTCTCGATCGTCTTCACGCGGAGTGGGGCGCGAATGACCCCGACAAGACAATCGTCTTCGGCCATTGCACACGTCTTACCCTCTTTGCTGCAGATGAATGGCGCCATCTGAGAGCGTGCATCGCAAATCTACCCGTCTATTTCGTCGGCCTCCCGACCTCGGACCTGTACATGATGGGTAAGCCAGGCGATGAAGAAGGCGGAGGTCAAAGAGTCCGTGGCACACTGCAGATCCCGCAAATGACCCAGAAATACGGTCTTCAAGGCGCTATTGGCGTCAACAACATTGGGAACGCCTTCACTCCCCAAGGAAACTGCGACCCGTTGAACATTGCTAGTATGGGTGTTGGCATCTATCAAGCTGGCACGAAAGCAGATTGTCAGGTCCTGTATGACTGTGTCGCAACGAGCGCCAAAGCTGCGATTGGCTTCGCGCAGCCCGAGTCGCCGTTTGAGCGTGGAGCACCGGCGGACTTTGTTCTGCTTCGCAATGGTGGGGTTGATAAGGAGAACAAGGCGGACATCAGATATCGAAGGACGCTTCAAGAGATTATCTACGATCCGCCTCGTGAGCGGCAGACGGTGAAAGGGGGCTTTCTTTGCCATTGATCACAAGACTTAGACACCTTGAAAAAAATCTGCTTTGGAGGATAGTTGCTTTGGCTCAGGCACTGTTCAACGATTTAGCGTAGACTCGATCACCCAGTGTCGTACCATTAAGGTTTGGTAAACTTCATTGAATGTCAGTCAACATGGATTTATTCTAGTATGCGCCTGTGACTCCTCTCTATATGGATCGTCCCTTCATCCCGGAAACAGATTCAGGACAGTCCACTCATATGCTGGCATCCTCTATCCCAAGCCCATCCCTAATCCTCCGAGTCATCAAAATGACCAGATGCGATCCTTCCATGATTCGCCGAGCCCGTAGACAGCCACCTCGTCAGACACGGCCCCAAGATCCAGCCATACCAATCCTCCCGCTCCACCGACTGCTTCAGCCGCGAGCTATCAAAGACCCCGTTGGGGCAGTAATTCGACGGCGGCAGCTCCCCGGACGCGAACGCACGGATCCGCATGATGCAGTTCTTCGTGTCCTTGCGGGCGTCGTACCACGCCGACACGCAGTTGATGTTGCTCTCCCAGCATAGCTGGCAGCAGAGCGAGCCGTCGGAGACGGTGGCGTGCTTGAACTGCCACCAGCTCCAGGGGAAGTAGGGGATGCTGTGGAAGGAGCGGGGGTAGCTGCAGTCTGGAGGGTGTTAGAGGTGGGGAGGGTGAGGGCTGGGGAGGGCGAGGAGGGACTTACATTCTTCGATTGTCTGGTTCATTGCTGGCATTGGGGCGTGCGAGTCTGCCCAGCCGACTTTTTCTGCATGGCCTGGGTTGCTGAGGAAGGCCGAGGAGAAGCAGAGGATCTGGATGGTGTGGAGCAAGCTTGAGAAACGCATGTTGCTTTTTCGATTGCGAATGACTGTTTGCTGGTAATAGAGGGTTGTAAGTTAAGCAAGGCTTGGGGGAAGGTGTGGATGTTCTAAAGTTTGGAGAAGTCAGTTTTGGATGGAAGATGGATGGAAGATATATGGAAGGAGATGATCTTAATATGTATTTGTATATTTCTCTGAAGAACACAATAATTCTGCTATTGACTCACCTCGAGGGATAACTTAGTAAATTCTCGCGAAGCGGGAGAGCCGAATAATGAATTGCCTCAAAACGGAAATAATGAGGACCTATCTGACAACGCAGCTCACCAAAACGGCGAGAAGCGCAAGCATTTATCCATTAAATCCTCAACACGCTGGCTGCTTCCATGTGCAGAGGCGAAGCCAGACTGCGAAGTTTCTTCTGGTCCACAAAAGCTCATATGAAATACGAAAGTATGCTGCATGCATCGAGCAATAGGTAGCCAAAAGCTAACATGTTCTCCCGCGGACACCTCAGTATGCTGCCTGTGTCAAGTGCAAAGAAAAACCCAACGAATTACCTCATCATAGTCCGCAGAAGCTCAAGTGCTCCGGATAAATACGGACGTGTGCTGCATGTATGAGGCGGTCCCCAGCCCAAAATCCTGGCACCGTCTCTTGAACACCCAAACACATTGCTTGTGTCAACTTCAAGCACAAAGCTCAGTGGAGTATCTCATCACAGTACGCCGAAGCTCAAGTGAACTGGATAGATACGGACGTATGCAGCATGAATCAAGCAATCCATCGACCAATACGAGTAGAATATCTCGTCTCGTCCAAGCACGCCAGAATCTCGATACTCGATCCCAGCGGCTAACGTGCTGTATGTGCCAATTTACTGGGCCATACTCGTCATTAAGGAAAGCCGTGAAAGGCCGAACGATGGTGGTTGGCTTTTCGGGATGCTTGAATCGAGAATACCTCACTAATTGACGCAACATATGATTGGGACTATAGTGCCAGAAATAAGCCAGAAGTAGTAGCTGCGCCCGAGGACAGCTGAAAAACAAGGCAAAAAGAGCTGAGAGATGCAATGATGCAGAATACCAATGTGAGTCAACATCGAGTGTTGTCGCGGCATCCCTGATCATTACAGTGCTGGGGTTGCGACCATTCAGAGACTAGCTTAATATTGTGAGCATTATGGCTCCCACACCTACTTATGACACATGGCGGGGCCTATGTGGCAGGTGAGATGTATTATGGGTTTTGGCTAATAGAATTATACTCATGGAGTCAGAGTGGACATGGCCGCGACAACGAGAACGACACGATTGAGGCTTCGACGACATCTGACACCCTTCTACATCAAAGGTATTGCACAATGATGCATGGTTCGAAGTATCATTACCGGGCTGAAGTACGTCTGCATCATTTCGTGTCTAATTATAAGTAGTGTTGAAGAGCCGCTCGGGAATCTCTCGGGTGGTTCCTTCGAGCTAGCCCATAAATTGACATCATGCGTAAATTTTGTGGAAGTTTCTTACCCAGTACAGCCCATGCAGACGTTCGCTGTCGCCCACACGAAGGATTCTTCTGCTCTGCCTCTCGTCGCACAGTTGAGTTGGGATTCAGACATACGTTTGACTCAGGGCCTCTAAACATTGTGGCACCTCATGACAAATCGCCCCCAATACCAAAGCTCAGATGCATTCTGCGAGGCATACCGCAATTGGACATCGAACGCGGCGGAGAAGGTATACGACGGGCGTGGTAAGCAACATTGTAAAGACTGACAAGGTTCTGACAACCAAGCAATTGCAGGCGGCAATAGCAGAGCCGAGTCTGAAAGGCTTGCCGCCAGCCTCATTGTGGCCCCACCACAAAACTCTGTCTTTCCAGATCACTGGACTCGCCCATCATGCATGGTATTCATTGCATGCATTAAGGCTGATGTGCATGGTGCTACTCCAGGAGTCGCGCTCATTCTACCCCAGGCACCCCCTCTTGTCTTTCCTGCGGCACCTGCAATACGTGATAAGCCCTGTTACCAATTAACCACACTGCGCAACAGATCGCGGCGGAAGTATTGCCACTGTTGCTTCAATACCGAGGGGAGGCCGCCGGATTTACTGCCGATCGCTGTGGACGTCTGCGAATGATAGAGGCAGGCACGTGGCACGGTGTTTTATAATCAACAATCGCAAGCAGGGAGAAAGATATGGGCTCTTTCAAGTGGTCAAATAAGCTGCACCTTCTTTACGGAGCACCATATCAGCTCCACGTGTTGGGGTATGAGCTCCTCTCGCTGGTAGGTCTGCATACTGCAACCCGCTGTATCGCCTGCTAAGGACCCACGGTTCGTCGAATAATGCATTCCTTCTATGTACGCCGGCATATTTGTCATGATACAAGCTGGTGCTGATCACCACGGTTCATTCGAGTTCCTGCTGAAACTCTTGGATACGACGTAGCATACATTGTGGAGTGTCTTAATTAATGACTATTGCAGGTACTAGACGCCTTAAACCGTCCGCTCTCAGGACCCAGCGGTGCTATCGCTCTCTAACGTCATCAACGCGTGAAGTATTGTACATCATGAAGCCCAACTCTCCTGAGCGGCCATGAGAACCAAGGCGATTGTGGGGAATCAATCCCTGACAGACGTTGCCTGACAGGCTTTGGACGCAATGTTATCGGCATTTCGCTCAGGATCTCCGAGCACCTTTTGTCGCTTAGTTTCCCGTTCTAGAAGTGCCAGAGAGTAGTATTCTAGACGTACCCTTGTCAAAGTCGCCCGTATAATACATAGCAGACACGCGATAGTCTGACGTTTTACTCGGTGCCGAGGAGATATTTTGGTCTGTATGGGGCTCTTTTACTAGAAATTCCTTGAATCTGTCTGTCTCCGAGAGGTATCTTCTCATGGCTTCTGGATAACGGGTAGCGTTCGTTTGGCGTGCATCTTCAGTCCTCGGCTTGGCTTGCGCTTCCCAGGGTGATCTGTTTAGGTCCCTCAGATTTTAGACGAAGGTACGAGTGCAATGCTATTTATGGGAGGACTTCGCTGGAAGACGAAGGGGAAACCCACGTCATTTTTACTTTGATGAGTCCAGATTCGACTATGAATATTGATAGGTCGTTCAGCATATGAGGGGCTGGAAATTTCCTCACAACCAAGACAAGGAGTTGGAAGCGTGTAAGATGATGTTGGCTCTGTTGTTGGCTCCATCTCTGGAGGTGGTGCTTCGATTTTATATGTCATATCGTCTCTGCCCGGCTCTCATACTTCGAGCCTCCTCAACGGCGATCGACAAAACGCTGCTTCAGATGCAATCCTTCCGCAAACATGTGGCGCAGCTAACGCCTAGATTTGGTTTCAGTTGCAGTCTTCTGGAAACATAGAGTACGACTAGTGCAAGCGAACCTCTAGTAATTTCGATCATGCTCCCTTATCGGAAATTTCCAGCCGTCCCCGAAGCGTGAACCGGCACCAATATCCACAAATTCAAGCTAAGGTGTATAGGCCATGCACTTCAGTATAGCCGCTCAAGCAAGAAATCGCCGGCATTGGTTCGCGATGGCCCGGACCATGCAGTGCGGATCTAGCTGAGCTTAGCTGAGCTTAACGCACAGATCAATAACGGCCCCTACCGGTCCCCGGATGCATACTTTCAGAGGTTGCAGAAACCGAGCCCGAGCATGGGTTATCGAGGAGCTTCTTAGCAACAGTGAAGCTGCCGCATTCACCAAGGCTATGCTAAGTCTTTTGTTTCGAAAGACCACCTTGCTCTACGTAGGAGATCTGTCCTAATCTCCTAGATTACGTCCAAGGCGCCAAAGTATGCTCGAATCAGACTGGAAGTGCGATCTTGAAGAATGACTCCGTGTGACGACGCGACATCCGCGCCCGTGTATGCGCCGGCTGTATATGCGATGGGCGATGTGCATCAAGTCCAACATCCTGCATGTCCTATCTACTGATGACAATAGGAGAAGATCGTTTAGCCTAGTGTTCACTTGCGAGTTCATCAGGGTGGGCAAGGGAAATGCCTGGACGGTGTCGAGGCCAACGTGCCTCACACGTAAGCTCCGCATGCTTGAAGCGAGCATGCTGACGACGACCGTTGCCCTCGGAGGATGGTGTACAGCCAAAAACGGGCACACTATTCCTAATATTCACTGCTCTGAACCTTCGAGCCTTTGCAGGGTTCATTTGTCGGTTGATATCGATTCCTTCGCTCTACGGGTTTGGGCTGCCAAAAGGCGCTTCTGTGCCTCCAATTGGCACTTACCCACAGCAAGCTAAATGCGGCTCGTGAGTAGTGTGGATGCTCAGCTTGTTTCGGCTCTAAGGTACTTGTACCTTGAATCTCACTGCTCCTCTGCCTTGAGAGCCTTGGCGATGCCCTAAGCACCGCTTCCCAAGGCCATTCGGCCGTTCAACCACGAACAAGTGCGTCTTTCGATTTGCTAGCAAGTTTACTGGAGCTCTTCTTTTTGTTTCTGGAAAGAAGATAGCAGACCTTTTGCTGTGGGATCTAGTGACAATGATCATGATCTGCCACTCGTGGTCTTGCACCAACATGGAAAGGCATTGGCGAGAATGTGTACTGGGTAAAGATATGAAGCTTACTCTTGGGCCATCAGAGCTAACAAAGCTATCAAAATCCTAATTTTCCAGGCCGCTAGAAAGCCACCACGGTTTTGTCAACGGAATCCTTATACCAAAGAGGATTGATACATGGGTTCAAATAGGAGATTGCTGTCTACAGATTTCCATTCTGAAGGCTTTCACTATCATCGCACGGTCCTCTACAAATTCTCGACATGCTTCCATCGCTTTGCTTGTACCTCTGTCAAGCTATCACTCGCGCTTCGAATGGTACAGGATGCGTAAGAAGGCCAGGGATCTGTGTCAATATTACGTGTCGCAAAATCGATGAGTTTTTCAGCGTCCCTACGCATCGTTCGTCTCAATCAGCCTTACTCCACTCATCATTAGTCCAGCACAATGTCGTGCTATCACCGTACCAGAATGAATGACGGACAGGGTTTGCAGAACAAACCCAGACAATGCTCTCACGATCTCGTTTATCGCACCGTGGCCTAGCGACCTGTTGATAGATCGGGGGTTTTATGCCCTCATTCACATCGGCCCCAGCCTCATCATGATGCTGTTGGCAGCACTCCGCTACTTTTACAAGGAATAAAACCAAAATCCGAGGAACTCGTCCATCTTTGCAGAAATTCTGCTAAGCCTGAAGACATTGGTGTTACCTAGACAAGATTGTTCGCTCTAACGGGCACGGCCGTACCCCTCGTCGTTGACATGAAAGAGTGGTACTAGGTGCTTGAATGACAATGTAGCTATTCTATGCGCTTACAACAATGGATACATACTTTCTTTGCAAGACATCTAATGGCCACCAAAGGACTTTCTCTTATTCTTGTTCTTCCCAAGGTTCCGCGATCCCAGTCATCATCAACCAACAGTACGCTTCAACCATCTGCCTTCTTGGCGAAGGGTTATTACTCGTCGGTGGTGCCATCGTCAATTTGTCAATACGTTTTTGAGATAACGATTGCTCATATTGCTCCCTAGAAAGTGCTCCCTACCGACATTCGGGACACTGTCTGAGATATGCAGGCACAACTACCTGGATGACAAATTTTGAAGTACAAGCCACCTCGTTCTCGCTAACTGAAGTCATCACGATAAAGCTCGGACCATGCTGATGACCATCTTGTTGCCCCTAATCTAGTGTAGGCTTCCACTTAGGGCTTGGCGCTTGCAATTTCCATGACGTCATGCTGATTCGAACGCTTTCAGTTTACCTCAAATATTTGTTACAATGCACCTCAAGATTGAAATATCTTGGGAGAAAATGTATGTGTGGATTCAATCCATGTTAAGACTTGTCGTCTCCACCGCGTACTTACAGCCATGACAGCTGCAGCCTCCCGCGCAGACCTCCTGCGGTCAACCGCCGAATCCTTCTGCAAGGCATTCATCTCGGGCACTTCCCCTACGGAGATCCTTGACAGTTATTTCACTCCTAACGCCAGCATCATCGAACACGGCCCTTCCTGGGCTGCTGAACGCCTCCCTTTCCTGGGCCAGACGTTTCGAGGTCGTCGCCAACGAGACTCCGCTCATAGCAGTAGAAGTACCTGCGATGACTACTATGATCTTCTAACGTCGACGCTGTCATTTCATCCTACGGAAAAGACCTTGCCATCGAGTGATCAGTTTCTGGTTGATCCTGAGGCCAAAGGTACGAACGGGAGAGGATCTGTCACTGTGAAGTTGCAGGCGGAGTTCAAGAGCGTCAAGACAGGCAAAGGTTGGGAAGAGGAGTTTGTGTATGTCATGAGTGAATTCGATGGAGAGGGAAAGATTGGATGTCAAGAGCTATGGTATGTATCCATAGAGCTCCCTTCCCTACAACCGCACTGGGTGGTGCACTGCGCCCTTGGTATATATGGAAGGACGCAATGACGGAAATATCGACGGACTGAAGGACCAGGAAGATCTACAGGTGAACAGGCAAACCGGCAAGATATCTGCCTTATATAAGAAAAAAGAATAATTGGAGGGCTCGGAAAACATAAAGGGCGCGTACGCTCAACGAAATCCTGAGAAGTGAACTCTGCCGGCGCTTGTTACACCTCTCTTTTTTTACTAGATGTATACACTCGCAGACTTGGGGAGTCGGTGGTCTTGAGACACATTCTACGGGCTTGTTTATATCTGGAAAGGTGATGCTGACTCTGTGATATTCGATAGGGCAGATCCATTAAGTGCCTGGGTTGCTGTTGGGGAGTAAGACAACGATGTGTTTGGGATTACTCTCCAACCACGCATTCGATGGCAATGACGAGCGACAGAATGCAGAGGCAGAACCACCAGCCGCTGTTTTGCATGGCATATCAAATGATAGGTTTTAAAAGTATGCCTCTTTACAAATGCTTATTGTCAGATCACGCAACTAAAGCCCCCTAGCGTGTGATATTCCAAGCTTTCCACGATTGAGACCCACCTCCTAGCACGGAGCAGCAAATACGGTAGAAACACTAGAAGGCAACACCGAATTTTGATATGCGACTCTACCTTTTGGCAGTATTGAAAAAAAGCAAAGTGGGCTTCATTACTAGGGAACGACGGTCAACCAAACCTATACTTGATGAATCCGCCATGAAGATGCAGCCGAATTGTATCAGTGGCATAGCTCGAGGACACACAATGCCTGTGCCGTTTCCTCCATCATGATGCCAAGGATCGGGGCACAGAAACGATGGGGCGCAGGAATTTGAACCGCTCCGGCCGATGGATTGTCGGTCGCATTGTTCATGAATGCATGCAGAGAAGCTGACATCATTGAGTGGACCATCACCGCTACACATTGCTGACGGCGAGTCCGATGGGGAGCCTCAATACTCCGTAAACAAGGATCTTGGTCGAACCTGGGATGACACGGCGATTGACTCGATGCCATGTCAAGATGCTGTTTCAGATAGTGGCTTGTCCCGAAAATCTCGCAGGAAGGGACATATTTCCATGATCGTCGGATTGCATGGGCAGCACATAACGGCCCAAAACCATGGCCGTAGGCTCCGCTATCTTTCAAAACTGAAGCCTGTAGGGTGCGTATTGACTATGTGGGATAGGATGGGGAGGCTAAGTATATAAAGAGCAAGGAAGCACTCAAGGTGCTATGCTTATATATCTTTTACAGAATTTTCTTCTTCTTCTCATATTTTTAAGTACTCTTAATTAATTGCTGCCCAAAACAAGTTATATCAACTCATCAAAATTATAACGAGAATTATCAGAGAATTATTTTACATACTTTATGCTTCGGAGGATGGCCAAGGAAAAGTTCATAGCTCGAGTGACCACTCAAATCGAAAGGCATTTTATCCTGCGGGAGCGTTGTGAGCTTGTTCGCCGAACAATTCCTGCTTGCTGTTCAAAGGCGGTCATACGCTCCTTGATGTGAGCATACCAGTAGGTGCCTAGGCCGACTGTCCAGTACTTTGCCTCTTATCGGATCGTTTTTTCAGCAGCCTCCAGATTCTCATACCTGCATCGATTTCGCCTTTGAAGAGCAAAACATGAGCGATTGAGTACCGCAAGATGCTCATCGGAAAATGCTGTATCCCAGCCACAGCCTCTACCAAACTCGAGGGCTTCTCTCCAATAGCCTGTGGCGCCACGCATGATCTGCTACTCGTATAAGCCCACGGCTCCGCGATGTTTGAGCCTGGAACGAACGTCCGAGAAGAGGTTTCGGGTAGATCGAAGTAGATCTGCATATCATCATACGATACTCTCATTTATCCGAAAGCAGGAAAGGAAAACGCAGACCTTTGGACGACATCTGAGTGCTAATGCAAGCATCCTTCACACGGGATACAGCTTTAGAAGAACTTACAGCCCAGTGATCGGTCAGGTAAACATGCAATGTCCTTTGAAACAACGCACAATAATTACTGGGGCACTCAACCTGCAAGCCGTATCCGTGTCGCTGGGTCCTTCCGTTGGGTGTCCTCTTGTCCCTCGGTTTTCTTGCAAAGGGATCTCAAGCACTGGAATCTGAGTAATGCTAGGACCGCCTTGCCGTACGACGGGCATGATGGGATTTTATACAGTAAGTAAGTCAGTTTCTTTGATTGCACATGCCCCACGTTATCAAAAGAATTGCCTTGTTGTGCACTGCAGAGAGATGCCCCACAGATTCGCCAGGCCATAATCCTATCCAGCGTGCAACAGCCCGTCCGCACGTTCTGATCTTTTGACAGTCTTCCTTTTACACATTCTGCCACTTTGGCATTCATAAATTAATTGTGTAAATTCTGCCAGACTACATTCGCCGTTCTTGAGGAGCGTCGGCGACAAGGCCTCAAACAGAACGAAATCTGCGGTCTCTGAGATGAGACAATGGCTTTTACGATCTGACCATGAAATCAGAGAGCTCGATGACCTCAACATCGTCCATGTTGCAGGCACTAAAGGCAAAGGATCCACTTGTGCCTTCGTCAACTCGATCCTTACCTTTAATCACTCAGCGCACGGAATCCCCCGCAAGATAGGTTTCTACACCTCACCTCATCTGTTGCATGTGCGTGAGATGATTCGAATCAACTCCACGCCAATATCGGAAGCGGCTTTTGCACATTACTTATTTGAAGTTTGGGATGCATTGATGGCGTCGGCAGCTCAAGAGGGCCGGGAACATTTCCAAGCCTAACTATTCCCGATTTTTGACGCTGATGTCCTTCCACATTTCTCAGAGAAGAAGTGGATACAGCAATCTACGAGGTTGGAATTGGCGGTGCGTGGGACTCCACAAATATTTATTGGGGCGCCAGCCGCCATGGGTATTACTGCTCTCGGTATCAATCACGTTGCTGTGCTAGGAGACACCAGCGAACAGATCGCCTGGCATAAGTCAGGTATCTTTAAACAAGATGTTGCCGCCTTCTTAGGAGAGCAAGTGGAAGCTGCCGCCGGGGTACTTAGGCAACGCGTTGCGGAGAAGCACGCTCCTTTACAATTCATAGGACTACATCCTGTTATGTCGCAGTTGTACCTGACACACATTATGAACGGCAGAATGCGTCACTTGCCCTTGTTCTTGCCAATACCGTCCTTCAAAAGTTAGGGCAGTACCCATTATCCTTCTCAGAAGGCATCCCATCAGTCGTTCAGAAAGGACTCGAGTAGGCTGTATGGAGGGGCCGCTGCGAGATCAAGGCCCATGGTAACGCCACATGGTTCTTGGACGGGGCTCATACAACGGAGATTCTCAAAGTTGCTGGTAGATGGTTTGCTGAGGAAACGGGAAAAAAGTGTCGCCTCACTCTTCGCCCGTTCTATAATGGCGTCACCAACACTTATCGACTCGGTCTCCTGCTTCATCCACTATTAACGCCTTGTGGGTCGGTTGCTAACTGGTAATCCTTATAGAATAAGAGATCCCCGGATGATACATATTTGACCAAGGAGGTTGGGTCGACGCCGTGACTTGGCTTCAAGATCTCTGTCGTACTCTGCAAGAGTGTGGTGTTTACGTCGATCATGCGGTATTCTGCACGAATGTTACCCGGAAAATTGGGTATCGTAGAGGTACGTCCACGGCAGGCTTCTTAGTATTTCCCCACCGTCCTGTGGCGAGTATCCCGTATGAGCGCTTCTTGATCCTGTCATCGACTGGCGATTGTCCCCAGCCTACTCGATAGGTCCTGAGATTAAATCAACTGGGGAAAATCGACGTCACAGCCCGGGCCAGGGCTAAAGGCTTTGCGTCCGTTTGGGACGGTATGAACTCATGAAAGGCCCATGTCGTACGCACCATCGAAGATGCAGTACAATCTTGTTGAAAACTTGGCCGAAGGCTCGGACGAGGTACAAGTATTCATTACTGGTGGTATTCACCTGGTAGGCGGAACGCTCTCTATCCTTGAAGGGGACCATACACCTATCCCTCCGCCAAGCCCAATTCCTAGCCAGGACGTGGCTTCCAAAGATGGTCAAACAGGATCAGTCAACTCATACAATCCATAAGCTCCCACACAGGGTCATTCGTGTGTTGCAAGCATGTTTCCCGGAAAAGAATTACACAAAAGCCTGTCAATGATGCATGACGGTACGGGTTTCGAGGCTGGGGTCAGAACATGCGCAAGTCCGAGCAAGCCGTTTTTATCTAGTACCACAGACAGTCCTTTCTCTGCAAGGCAAACCTTATTTCAATAGAAAACGATTCAGAATCGCAGATCTGCACCACAATTCTGGACTTGAAGCACATTCAACGTTGAGTCGATGCTGCGGTGCACTCGTATATGGCGCTGTCGATCAACAAGATCGTAAGAACCGTAACTGGGACTCAGAATAGCGGAAACGGAGCATTTGAATACTTCGTACTGTTAGAGCTTCTGTCTTGGATTCCATCCAGAGCTCGATATCAAAGACCACTTGACTAATGTACGTGGGTAAGTGTGACGATTTGAGCTCGTATTCAATATGTGAGTCTGCCTTTTCCACAGATGATCCAGGGTAGATATCAGCAGACGGTCTGCAGAGAGCTATATAGATCCAAGGCACGGATCCGCCACCACGGTTACTATAATCGTTGACCAGTCCCAGGCTTTTGTGGGTGACTCCTTGCCTCGGACAATCCGAAACCAAGAACATGCAAGACAATGGTTTGGCGAGTTGCCAATGGTGTGTCATTCTGCGATGTTTTCGTTGTTGAGCTGGACGACATGGTGCTCTTGGAGTGTCTGTTCTTCCTGTCTGATCTATGGAATTTTGTCTGTTGCTGATCGTTTCTGCACCATGCGCTGGCCTGGTGCACTTCCAGGGGCTGAAACAAATTATCGGATCCTTACTCCGCCTTCTTTATGTCTTCATGTTCGGTGCATTCATGGAGTAATGCTTTCTCTCTTTTGCCCTGGGCCACCTTTGGTCAATGAATCTATTGTCTTTCTGTTCTTTTGTTTTTTCAGAGGGAGTGCGAAGCACTGATACACGACTTCTTGCCAGCACGTTGTATTGCGCCAGTAATCGAAGTACACTTTCAGTAGAATATATCTGCGTTATCATACGATAAGCCGTTGTTATCTTTATCGGAGAAGACTGTACTTTTAGTTCCAGCTTTCTTGAGAATACGAGTCGATGAACTGGAGAGATACGTCCAAGTTACGATGTTTTGTTGCTCTCCTAAGGGTATCGTATGCATTCGCTTAAACGCCAACAATGCCACACTGATGTATATATCTTCCAATCTCCCCTTCACCCACCCGCACGTTCCGTGCCCTGCTGCAGTGCAGACACTTGCTTGCGAATTTCCAAGAAGAAGTCTTTACCGTTGCCCATAGTATTCGCTTTCGAAAGTCAGCTCCACAGGTCAAGTATGAAAAAATCGACTGCACTCACGCTTAGAGCCCCACGGCCCACCCGATTTCGCGCTGTTGGTCTGACCAGCAGGAGGAGCCTTATAACGCGCAGCTTTCGCGTCCCCAGCGCTCAAGCTATTGAAAGCTGTCGGGTGGTGTCAGATGAGCTCTAACGAACAGAAGCTCGACTAGCTTACCATGCTTGAGCATATCGCGTATTTCCTGACCATGGAAGCGTTCTACAGGGACATGCTGCTCCTGTGGCGGACCTTGGGAAGCCCCATCCTTGCCACTACGCTCAGCGCTTTGCCAGGCATTAGGTCCTAATCCCATTGAGCTTCAGTTTCTGTGCCTTGAAAGATTATTTGTGTTTCTTACCTCGTCCTCCGTCACGAGATTGAATGCGTCGCTGCTGGATGTTCTGACGATTCTGGTTCTGAGAAGGAGGATGCTGTTGCCCACGCGCCGGGCGCCAACTGAAGGCTGATTAGCGCAATCTTGAGATGAAGTCGAGTATTTGAGAGGTCTACCGGTCATCGTTGGCACCGCTCATGCTCAAAAGCCTGCCACTTCACAATGCCTAAAAACGATTTGGGCGTTCGGGCAGCGAGGTTCATCTCACAGTTCTGCGCTAGTGGCGGAGATCCGGCGTTAAGAGACGGCAGCCGCGGCCCGGTGGACCCTGCAAACGCGCTAGTGACTGCACTTCACCTCAGATGTGACTGCGAACGGAGACAGCGATTAGAAGAGAAGAAGCCATATAACCGTTACTGAGAAGTCTGCTGACCGCCTTTAGGCTGCTTCTTCATATTCATTGACTTTAACTATCTCCGGGTGCGTAGTGCATGTTCTTTCAAGCATGAGCCTCCCTGCCCGCGCCAGGAGCTGTGATGGCACATATGCCCTCTCCCGAAAGAAAATCATCCAACACGCGCCCGAGATCTGCCCGAAAATCGGCACAATATACTCCCTTAGCCGATGATATCCGCATGGCCGGACCTCCACTCAAAAAACGCCGATACGTACCTGGAGGCCCAGGAGGTGGAGGACGGTACGTTGACGCTGACGGCACAGAAGTACCAGTAGGAGGAACAGGCCCAGGGGGCTACAACTACGTCGGACCGCGAGGTAGGGTTGGACGAGAGAACATGGCGAACGGAGTTCAACCTGTGGTGCCCCCGCGCCCACGCCGAGAAAGTCGCAGGGACAGACCCAGCGCGAGACCACGATTCAGTTCCGCTGCTGCTGCCGCCGCCGCTGTTGTACATGGCGATGGCTTCAAACCAAGAGAGGAGAGGGGGTGGGAGGAGTTTCATCAAGATCTTGACATTGAAGCGAAATTCCCCATATTCGACGCAGATGAAGTCGATGGCATCGTAAGACCTACATTGACGCCGTCTCTGACCCGCCAGATCAGCGGCAGTCCGATGATGTTAAATGGCCACAGCCCTGCAATTGATAGCGGGGACTCGAATGAGCGGCGAGGATCGCAAGAGGATGGAGAGAACTGTAGGACTCCTACCAACGAAAACCAAGAGACGATGGAAGACGTTGGATCAGGCCCCACGACCCCAAGGAGACGACCTGGGCGGCCCTTCAGACGGCCAGATTCAATGCTGAAAGGCATCGGCGCACCTGACGTTCCCAAATTCGTGCCACTCCCAGGGCCCAACCCTCGCGAAAAGCTCACCTTACCCAAACCATCGTTCCGTCCCGTGGACCCCTTCCTTATTTTCGAAACAAAAGGAATTGAAGCGCTGAACTACGTTGATCGCACAATGGCAAATGTAGGCTACCAAGAAAGCGATATTTACAATCGCCCAGAGAAGATGCTTATACGCATGACGGACGGCAATATAGAGGAAGATCTTGATGTTGCTCCGGGTGCAAAAAGTGATGGTGATGGAAACGCGGCTATTGGAGGTTCGGGTGTAGGTCGCGTTGAATATGACATGGATGAGCAAGATACCAAATGGCTTGAAGCATATAACCTTCAAAGGAAGACAGAACAGGTCGAGCCCATCAAGCCGGCCGTTTTCGAGGTTACCATGACAAAGATAGAGAAGGAATGGCACGCCCTCGAGAAGAGAATCCCAAAACCCAATCCCAAGCCTCCCCAGACTCATCGTCCAAGATCAAGCTCTGCAGCAGCGGTGAACGGTGAGCCGGCTGTTGCAGGCGAGGAACAAGACAGCAAATGTGCGATCTGCGATGACGGTGACTGTGAGAATACCAATGCCATTGTGTTCTGCGACGGATGCGACCTTGCTGTCCACCAGGAATGCTACGGCGTGCCTTTCATCCCTGAGGGCCAATGGCTATGTCGAAAGTGCCAATTAATTGGCCGAGGGACGCCTACCTGCATCTTCTGCCCAAACACGGACGGAGCCTTCAAGCAGACCAACGCATCGAGGTGGTCCCATCTTCTCTGCGCAATCTGGATACCGGAAGTCTCGCTGGGAAACAACACTTTCATGGAACCTGTTATGGACGTTGAAAAAGTACCCAAACCGAGGTGGAAGCTGAACTGCTATATCTGCCGCCAGAAGATGGGTGCTTGTATTCAATGTGGAAACAAAAATTGCTTCGTTGCATTCCACGTGACGTGTGCACGAAGAGCGAAGTTGTTCCTCAAGATGAAGTCGACCCATGGCGGTCCCGCAAGCATGGATGCAAGCGTGTTGAAAGCTTACTGCGACAAACATGTGCCGACCGACTGGCGGAGGGAGAACGATGTCGAGACCGCGACAGCTGATGCAATCGAGTATTATCAATACACAATGCGAGGCAGACGCTGGGCAGACAGTCAACAGGCCGCTTTGAATTTCGCTGCAGCGCACTCACAAGAACCACCACCAGTGGACCCGGCAGAAGATGGCGAGAACGCAAGTACGAAAGACGCCAACAAGCGTAGACGCAATCAGCCTCCGAAAACCGTGTGGAAATTGCCATCCGGCGCACCTGTCATTCCTCAAGCTTTGTACAATTCTGTGGAAAGTTCACTCCAACGATTCATGATCCGGAAACGCAAAGAGTATGCGGCAGAAGCATGTAAGTACTGGACGCTTAAGCGCGAATCTCGGCGAGGGGCAGCCTTGTTAAAACGATTGCAACTGCAAATGGAGACATTTTCGTCAATGGAGATTACACGACGCAATTTCGTAGGGATGGGAGCAGCCGGCAGAGTTCGCTTACAGCGACGGATCAACTTTGCAGAGCAGCTGCTGCAGGATGTTGATAGACTCAGGTCTCTATGTGATGACATCAGAAGGCGAGAAGAGGAGAAATTGAGAGATGTATACATGCTCAAGGATATCACCGACACTGTCTACTTCCCAATCGCTCCACTTCTGTGGCCGATCCTTGAAAAGGCTCAAGCGTGAGTATCTATACAATTCGATGATTCCATCTCTCTCGCTAAATCTTCGCTAGATTCGACATTAAGCGGGTATTCTCCGCAGGGCTTGCGGCTCTTCGGGAGAGGCTTCTCGTCCGTTACTACACTTCGGTCTCGGGCTTTTCAGCCGATTTTGGAGCCGTTTTTAGCAAGATCCTGGATTTGCCCACCGTGTCTGACACGGCTGAGGTCGAAGCACAGATCAACGAGGGATCCCAATCCAAAGACTTCACTTCAGAGTACAAGGAGAAGAGAAAACTTGCTAAGCGCATTGTAAAGGCGGTACAGCCCGCGCTCGAGGATGCCACACGCAAAGAGAGTGAATTGTTAAGGAAACCTTTTGAGAAGGAACTGCAGCAACTCGATCAAATGTTGGAGAACAGCCTGGCTTCTCGCCGCGACTCTGTAAATGGGATACTGCCAGTCGAAATGACAGAAACAGAGGCTGCAGCACAGCAGCTCGTTGCTGATGATCACCTGCACCCAGCACGGGTCAATGGGGTTTTCGGGGTCAGCAACCACAATGTTACACCTGTGGATGCATTGGGCATATTCAATGACAGTAGTTCCGCTGCCGTCAACCTCGACAGCCCGGTACTCGAGACTAAGATGGGAGAAAAGCAGCCAACAGTTACCGCACCCAATCAACCAACACCAGAGCACACAGATGCGACGTCTTCCACGAATGGAACCCATGATCAAGGAAATAATACTAATGGTATTAGTAGCGAGGGTGGAAGCATTCAGGGGCCGGTTGGCATTCAAATCCGCGAGCCGCCAACACCTCCCATGAGCACAGGTGGCGATACACAGCCACTGTCCAACGGGGGTATACCATGGTATATGGACACTTTCGATCCCGACGGCAGTACGATCCAGGAAGAGCGCTGGACAGGCAGGGAACTTGTCCGAGGTATGAGCGAGGAATTAAGCGATATGGAAGACGAAGAGCTCTCAGGATTGATGGACGTTGAAATATCAGAAGAGGTTCGCAAAGGAGGCGAGGATGGTACCCTACATCCTGATGCCGCTGAAGTGGCAGCAGCCCGCCGTAAAGCAGCAGCCAAGCGCAGAAGATGGCGCGGGTATCGCTGAGTCCTAAGAGAAGTGGAATAAGGAAATCCACGAGGAACGCCGGGGGTTTGCTTGCGAAATACCGGCGTTACACAGGTCCTCAAAGGAGTAATAGGGAAGCATGAGCGGGTCCGTGGGTATGAAGGCTCATCTGCCTGCATCTCCATGCGGTGTTATGTTTCTTGATACGCAATTTGTTTGCCTCTTGCCTCGATTGTATGATAAAAGATTCCCAGTATGCGAGTAATGTTAAAACAGTCAGACAGCAAGCAGTCAGCCCTTATTTGAACCAGCTTTCGATCAGGGCTATTGATGCCTTTCAAACTCAAGCACCTCAACGTACTTTTCGTGTATTTAGTGCTACTGTGTGTGTGCTCCAATAGTCGCTATTGCCAGTTCGGCTTGATGGAGAAGTCCCATATGTCACGTGATTGTCCGCATAAGGTTAGCATGAACATCTCTTGGCGGTCGCGAACAGCAATCTAATTCTGTCACTTCACTTTTCTCGACACCAAGCATCCTCCTGATCTTTACCACCCACGAAATCCACTTTCCTATTCCATTTTCTCCTGCTTCGTGCACGCAGAGATCCATCCTTCAGCCACTTGCCATCTGAACAACGACCTTTCCAAGACATCACCCTTAGTGACAGCTTCCAGCACAATGGCCACCATGGATTACGAGACCGAGAACGGTCGCTACGACCGTAAGTTGACCTCCACCGGCCTCGTGCAATACTCCTATATTTCAGTGTGTTCTCGGAACTGACATTGGCTCGCAGAAGAGCCAGCTTACGAGCGCGAGCGCGAGCGCGACCGAAGTGCTTCTCCTCGCCCCAAGCGTGACGATGACTATCAGCCAAAGCGCGAAGACAGCTACCGTGGTGATCGTGATAGGAGTGCCTCACCGAACGGCCGCATGGATTCTCGGTTTGTTTGAAACAATTATTTGATACTGAAGACATCGCTAACATCTGATCAGCGGCCCACCTCCCAGCAACCGCAACAACGATGATCGTGAAGCAGCCGCTCGCAATCCGGGGTCCAACCTCTTCGTGACCGGCATCCATCCTCGGCTTTCGGAAGGAGAGGTCACTCGCCTCTTTGAAAAGTACGGTGAGGTCGAAGGCTGCTCGATCATGAAGGATCCCCATACTCAAGAATCACGTGGCTTTGGATTCGTCAAAATGGTCACTGCTGAGCAAGCCGACGCCGCCAAGGAAGGACTCCAGGGTGAGGTGTATGAAGGTCGTACTCTCAGCATCGAGAAAGCTAGGAGAGCTCGGCCTAGGACTCCCACTCCTGGCAAATACTTCGGACCGCCCAAGCGAGGTAAGTCTTCCATCGACCTTGTCTGCTATTTAATACTAAGTATCTTGTAGATGATGATCCACGCGGGGGCCGTGGTGGGGGCCGGTTTGATCGCTATGACGACCGTCGCGGCGGTGGCTACGGCGGTGGCGGCAGCTATCGAGGGAACGGCGGCCGTTATGACGATAGCTATCGCGGATCATCGAGATACGAAGATCGAGATCACCGCTCATACGGACGTCGTGACGATTATGGGTCCCGCGGCATCGATCGCTATGCCTCGGGCGGCCGCGATGACCGTTACAGCAGCCGTGGAGACGAGCGTCGCGGTGGTGGAGGCTATGATCGGGAACGTCCTAGCCATGGTAGCTACGGCGACGCAGCGCCTGCTAGGGATGCTCGCGATGCTTATGGAGGTAGAGCCTCCGTCCGTCCAAACGATAGGTACTCCCGTCGTTGAATTGCGGTCAGCTAAAATACACAGGTGCGGCGCGCTCAGCGAAATAGATGCGCCGGAACCTACATCAACAACAAGAGTAAGAAAAGCGGCTGGATCACAGGCTGGCAGTCCTGTCACGAGCTCTAGCGCTTCAACAATTTCTCTTCATCAATCGGCAATGCTGTTCCACTTTCTCTTCGGAGGTCGCCCAGCGGAGCGCCTGTTGTTTTATCAAAAGTATCGACCATTTCCAGTTCAGGGTCAGTTCATGGATTAGCAGCAAAGGTTCTCGCTGTCGACAGTCTGCGGTTCAATAGTCTGCTCAGTCACTCGTCAACATACGGCGGCTTGCGGGGTCTCTATTTCATCAAGGGCTTACTATCGGTATCTGGCGCATGGAAGCTACTATCGGTCAGACGTCGTGGCATCAGAACCTTTCACCAGCATGTAATAGATTCGCCTTCCACTGCGCCTGATCGGTGTCATCTTTCAGGTACGGCATAGACTGGACCACTCAACTTGCGATTCGCTTATGCTTGCTGAGGCCTTACGCCAACTACAATGATCCACTCTTCGTCATGCCGTAGTTCTCGCCGCCAGTGTCACCTAACATCGCCAACCACCCTAAAGTCGAATAGTCAACTCGACTTCCTCTATGCCCAATTCTATGTTTCGGCTATACGATACTTGTGCAAGCACTCGCATAATTTCGAAAGAGCACCTTTTTCACACTTGATACATTCCGATTACTCGAATGTACTGGTAAGCTATCATACATAGTGTTCACAAGCCATGTCTTTGCTGAAAGCTGGCAGAACCCAGATGGAGCAAACCACCTTGTTCAAGTCTCGCCACGGACGAGACACCGGCAAGCGTTCTGAAGCAGCTGTCCTGGATAAGTTGTTTGAACACCCATATTTCTTTTCGACCATCAACCGGTTTTCCGTGCCTAATCCGGTTGGAAATTAACACCGTTGACTGGACATCGGCTTGCAACAGTCACAGCCTCCTTCGATTCATGGGTCATGCTATCGTTCTAGTCGCCCGCTTTTTACTGGAATGGCTTTTGACAAAATTTTCGCCATATGAACGAAGCTGTGCCTGAACTACAAACTTTAGCCTCACTTCTGCTACGCGGCAACCCAACGTCTCCGCAAGGTAGATCATAGTTCCCCTGTAACAGTCCGCAGCATTGTTGACAGCAAAAGAAGGAGTCGTTCGCGTGAAGCGTCAGTGCAACGACCGTCGATAGCATGACCATACGTCTTCATGGTCTCGAGATCCTCCAGCTCGATCCAGATGTTGATGGTCTTGGGTTAGAGCAAGGCGCTATATCACGAGGTATGTGCAAAACCGCTCTCACAAGATTTGGTACTTCTCTTACCAGTGAAATCGCTCTCCTTATCCTTGCTTTGTTGGAAAGAATGTCATCCTCTACCTCCGAGATCGGTTTCCATCCTCGTATCGAGCGCAGACCTCACTCTGCGCAAGGTTGACACGAATTCGCGTATGTAGACTAAGAATGGCTTTCCATTCGTAGACTCTGGCATTCGTTGGCCATCGCCAGTTAAGTCAAGTGGTCATTTAGGCCATTCTCTCACAGGTAAGGCAGCAGGAAGCAATTGAACAGGACCTACAACGTAAGTCCTGGAAAGCCAATACACGCTCAGGCCGTTAGTGCAATTATTCTTCGTTGCAGTGCCATTACAATACTTTCTGCAGACCGCTCGTGGAATTTTATGAACACCACATTTTACTGCTTTAGATGTACTGATAGCTGTTTTCTGCTAAGTTGCAAAAAAATATCGTGTCACACGAGAGTATACTTTCGCAATCACCTCTCAAATCTTGCTCTCCACTGACTTCCGCAACGTGAACCTGAGCTGACAACCAAGGTCTCTGAACGTCTCTAGACCAGATTCCAAACCAACCAATATGACTCTGAAACCGTATGGATCCTTTCGCTCCTGCCCTCCGCCAGATGTACTGGCTTTACGTCGTTGGCCACCCCTAAAAAGACAACAATCGAAAAGCAGACACGATATCATGACAGCCACTTTAGTCTCGAGCATCATCCAGAGCAGCGCGTTCTAGTCACCCGATCAAGACACATGACTGCTCTTTGGATATCGAACACGACGTCGAAAGTTCCAAGGGGAAATATACACTCCAGTGCAAGCTTTGATTTTTATGGGCGACTGCGAGTCTTTTGACATGTACGATGGTAAGGCCATGACTGATGCAGCTTGACATTAGCACCCTGAAGTTGATATGAGATGAGGCTGCGGTCTCACTCTGGGACCATGGCCCGTGGAATTCAAGAGTCAAACACGAGCTTGTGGTTTCAGTTCATGAATAGGAGGTCACTGGCACCTGGAGCTCCATAGAGTCCAAGTTTGCCTGTAAGCACTTTACTGCTCGCATTGCTGGCCAAATAGATTTGATACTGAGGGCCCGGACATTGTAATGGATGGCGATAATGAATGCTTCGGTCTCTACATATGCAACCAGGGTGTTGCAAGGTATCTTTGACGCCTTATCCGCAAGAATTGTTAAGAGAGAGTGCATCCGAGAAGCCGGAGTTGCATGGAAAGGAGCATGTAAAGGGAAGGCTTTGAAGAGTGGACTGCATGGGCCAATGATCAATGCAGAAACATGTACCATAGCTAGCTTATACTGACTATCAGAGTCAGATTACGGCCTGATTGGCCGGTCGCTTGACGGGTTGACCATGGCACTATCGCTGAGTTCTGTACCAAAGCGAAGCCATTGGGAGGTGTCGTTTTGAGCTGGTTTGTAAGGCGACTGTTAGTCTGTCTAGAAGGCTCTCTCTCAATGAGAGGAACCTCCAAGCGAGAGGGACCTCGCATTGAGAGGATGTGCCCATTCAACGTATCACTGTTCACGATCAGCGGATGCGTACAGGGCTCATGGCCCCCGAGCAGTATGGTTATGTTTCATTATTCAACTGTGTCCAGAATTTGCGCTACTTCTTTCCCTTCCGCTTCTTCGCACTTCCTTGCAAAGCCGCCGACCCCGAAGCCGCTGGTCCTCCACCCTCCACAAGCACCGCGTCCTCATCGCTGCCAGTCCTTACGCCTCCCGTCAGAGCAGGTTTGTTGCCCGCCGCCCCAGGCTCCTCATCAAGCTCCTTCATGAACTTCGATTGTATACTGGCTCGCTCCTGATCCCACCACTCCCGATCCGCCTTCCCCTGCGCCTGCAGCGTACCGATCTTCTTGTGAAGCAAGTCATGCTGCACCAATTCATTCGCGGTCTGGAAAATCGTGTTGCCCCAATTGGGTGAAAATGCATTAGCCTGCAATGTGAGCCACGATTTAGCTCTTTCTCCGTGCCAGATAGAAATCCGGATGCCTACCTCAGTAACGACATCCCTCAGCTCCGCCTCGATCTCCTTCTCCGCCCGCTCGAACCGCTGCCACAGCTCGTCCCCCACGCTGCCCCTCGCTAGTAGATTTCCCAACGCGGGCTTTTGGTTCCGGATCAGCATGATGCGGTTGATGTCCTCTGCGGCCCGCTGGAGTAAAGCGGCTTTCAGCACGCTATCTGGTACGGCGGGGGATTTCTCGCCATTGGAGGAGGAGGGTTCGAGATGGAGGAGGGAGAGGTAGATGTCACGGTGGAGGTGGGGCGGGAACCAGGGTTCGAGGGAGAGGGATTTTGCTGTGAGAGGGGATGAGCAAGGGCGATTGTAGTAGGGTGGGGTTGCAGAAGGGGCACTTGGAGAATCGGAGGAAAGAAGGGGGAGGTACCGGCTTTTCGTTTGCGATAGAGGGAGGAGCAGGTTGCGAGGGAGCCGATGAGGAGGGAAAGGTAGGCGATGGGGACGGTGAGGCCTAGCCAGTCCACCATGATGGGCGTGAGGGCGGTTTTTCTTCCTTCGGATGAAGAAAGGACTTTGGGAAGCAAATATTGGGTGATGGAATTCGTTCAGTAATCGCGGGAAGGCATGATTGTTTTTGCGGAGAATGGTATTCGAGTCGAGTATTTGTTGTGTAAGTTCAACGGCTTGTGAAGCAGAGAAAAGAAGGTTCTTCTGCTGGTTGATGAGAGAAACTGCTGAAAGGACACCATTTAGAACCTAGTCGGGAATATGCGATCGTTAGCTTAGGGCTGACAAGGGTCTACGGGAGGCGCCGTTAGCGCTAAGCAGGTTGACGTGATGAGCTTCGGGACTCGAACACCTTCGCCAGCTCTCTTCACTTGTCTTTGTGCTGAGGATGGATTCACTTTCCAGTATCCTCTTATTAAAGCACCTGGAAGAATAGGCTGTCTGCAAGCTTTACCAGAGATCAAGCGCAGACTACTTGCAGATTATGCCTTCATCTGGAACCATACTTCTCCGTTTCGAGAGCAAGAACGGGCAGTTCCGCTTGACGGTCAAGCCGAGCGATGAGTTTCCAACGGTGTGTTTCACCGGAGCTTGAGACTTCCCTGTGATGCATTGGTACTGATTAGAGACTCTTTCATAGCTGTTACCGAAGATCCTTGACAACCTGCCGAAGGACGTTGACTCTAGGTCACTTATATTGTCGAATAAACCACATGGAGGACAGGTACGTTACATCTGGAGCTGAGTCTAGCATCATATGTGCTCTCTGTGTTATACGTTATGCTCGGCACCGAGAGCTCCTGAGTATTGACGAGCTTTTGGTAAAGAGGTGTGCTTTTTGGAGGAGGGCTATGCTGATGCTTACGATTCTGGTAGGACCGACTTCTCACTTCGTTGGACGGGATTACGATCGAAAGAGTTGGATTGACGCATGGCGAAAAGTTATTCCTCAAATACTCCGAACAGTCAGCAGTTAATGGACACTCATCCGCACCTCCGCCGACCGCATCCCAACCTCACAACTCGTCGAATCGGCTGAATGGCATCCCCATTTTACCTACAGAAGACCTCCCAATCGCCCCTCCTTCCCAGACCTCGCCGACGGCTACCATCAAGAATCCGTGGGAAGTCGTACAGCAATCACCGCTGGATAATCGATTAGACAAACAAGACGGCAAAATACCAAGAAAGCTGGACCAGAAAATGTGCAGACATGGACCGAAAGGAATGTGCGACTATTGCATGCCTCTCGAACCCTACGACACGAATTACCTCGCAGAGAAGAAGATCAAACACCTGTCATTTCATTCTTACCTTCGGAAGATCAATTCAGCCACGAATAAGCCTGAGCTAAAGTCCTCATACATGCCACCACTTAGCGAGCCATATTACCGAGTAAAGCGAGACTGCCCTTCTGGACACCCGCAGTGGCCTGAGGGTATATGCACGAAATGTCAACCAAGTGCTATCACGTTACAAGCCCAGCAGTACCGATTCGTCGACTATGTTGAGTTTGCTTCACCGGGTATTGTCGATTCCTTGCTCGACTTTTGGAGGCAAACAGGGGAACAGCGCGTGGGCTTCTTATATGGTCATTATGAGGAGTACACGGAGGTACCGCTGGGCATCAAAGCTGTCATTGAAGCCATCTACGAGCCTCCACAGGTCGACGAGCCGGACGGCTGCACGTTACACGATTGGGACAACGAGCAAGACGTTAACCAGGTAGCACGCCTATGTGGGCTGCAAAAGGTCGGAGTTTTGTTTACTGATCTAACCGATGCTGGTGCTGGCGACGGCACAGTGTTGTGCAAACGGCACATCGATTCGCACTATCTCTCCTCGTTAGAGATCGCATTCGCCGCCAGGCTACAGGCGCAGAACCCAAAGCCCACTAAGTGGAGTGATACTGGCCGGTTTGGTTCCAACTTCGTAACATGCGTTGTCAGCGGCGATGAAGACGGAGGCATTGCCATCAGTGCTTTTCAGGTTTCTAATTCAGCAGTGGAGATGGTGAGAGCCGATATTGTCGAGCCCTCCGCAGACCCTGCAGTCATGCTCGTCCGCGATGAGGAGGAGGCGGACGGTTCGACTAGCCGGACACGATACATTCCCGAGGTCTTCTACCGGCGTATCAACGAATACGGGGCCAGTGTTCAGGAGAATGCGAAGCCCAGTTTTCCGGTCGAGTACCTGCTGGTGACGCTCACGCATGGCTTCCCGGCTAGCCCAAGCCCTATGTTTAACACCTCGAATTTTACCATAGAGAACCGGCAGCTGTTAGGTCAAAGCCAGGAGCTGGGTACCGTTGCGAAGAAACTTAGTGTCAGCCCAAGCAAGATAGACGCGAATGCGAGCATGAAGTCTGTGTCAGATTTTCATTTGCTCTGCTTCATCCATGGGATGGGCATATTGAGCGAGGTATGTCAATCTCTGTCTCTTCTCGGCCTACTGTCTGACGCTCTTTGTCAATCCTGTAGGACGAAGAAGCCCTTCTCTGCCGTGTTGCCCGTTCGCATGATCTTGATGAAGGGTTCCAACTTGTCAGCACACCTGGTTGGGCCACCTTGCTGGCCATTCTGCAAGAAAGCGGTGAGCGCCCCTCCAAGCGTCCTTCGTCGTCTTCGTTTGGAGCGTCTCACAATTTCGGGTCGGAAGAGCAGCTTGCTAAGCGGTTCAAGGGAGCTAGCCTGAGCTAGGAAATTTATCTACTTGTGATCCCCTCGTGCCTGGAGAGCATGTTTCTTAGGAGGACCTTCATCGGTAGGGGTACACCATTAACGGGCAGGCATCTAGACAGCGTAGCATCAACAAGATATCCATTTAGTGGTAGGTGATGTGATAGGATTCATGGACCCCCACCGGCCTTGTGCTCTGTATATCATAAAGATAAATGCTCTTTATACCCCTTATAACCCATAAAATCTCTCGTCTATTTTCTGTCCTGCGGGAGTACGATTTGCCCCCGGAGGGTCGGTTCTGTGGGATTCTCACACGATGCGACTGAGTGATCAGCCTAGTAAAAGACAACTTGTGAATATGTTATTCAAGCGTACTTCGACATTGCTAGCACCTGAGGTTGAGCACCCTGCTAGGCATGGAATGGCCCAGGTTTGTGTAGGCTTTGAATCTGGAAGAAGTGAGCACAAAGTGTGCTTGTCAGATACTGAGCGATCGCGGCTTTGGCGTTTTGTCCCGCTGAGAAGACGCTCATGTATCGCTTGAGGAGGCGCTTTTGTAGAGATGATACTTCTATGTGACATTCCACATTTATTCGAACCTTGCCAAGTGCCCATCGCTATGCTATGCACTGTGATATGACAACATCCAGATCCCTTCCTCGCTATGTAGCAGTCCAACATGCAGACCTTGCTATGCGTCATCATCAGCCACCTTGCTATGCGTTATCATCAGCCGTCGCTATGCTTCAAAAATGGCCATCAAACCCTTAGAGTCCATCTCGCCTCAACCCTTCCTTCCTTTAGTGCCTACGAACTCGCTTTCATCGATCCACACGCCGCGCACGTCCACCACTCCTGTTCCATCCAATTGCCGCACCGCTGACACATCCACCCCATCGGTTTTGCCGGCGCCTTCTTCGCTTGCGCCTCGATGATGCGGATGTTCTCGACAGCGGATTTCTTGTTCGTGAGGGGAGTTGGTTTCCCTGTCTGTGGGGATTGAGAGCGTGGGTCGTGATTGTTGGCCTGTGAATTGGGCTTTGGCTTTGGCTTTGGAGAGCAAGGAGGGGAGGGGGGCTCGGTGCCGCAGGCGTCGCAGACGAGGTAGGTGGAGGGATTTACGAGGGTGCAGATGTCGCAGGTCCAGTCGCTGGGGGCCTGTGTGAGGTCGATTGGTTCGGGTTGAGGAGAGGCTGGTTGCGGGGATGAGGTTATAGACGGCGGTAGCGGTGAGCTGGCTTGAGACTTGGTAGCCTGAGACTTGGTACCTTGACTGCCGGCTGGGTTTTCGTTGCTGGGAGGGACATAGGCGTCGCCGTATTTCTCCCGCTCCTCCTCTTGTATCAGATCGATGTATGCCAGCATCACAGCCTCTTCATCCTCATTGGTAAGATCGATCGCCGCTGTCCTTGTCCCGCTCTTCTCCGTTTCCTCGATAATGCCCCTTCCCCTATCTGTCCCGCTTGCACATCCTTTCGTAACCGTAATACGTCGCTGCGCTGCATCTGCAATTACCTTCCGTATGTCCTCTCCTCTTCTCACGCCCGCGCCTCCGAGTTTCTGCCCGGAGCCGGCGGTGAGTGTGCGTCTCTTCTCGGCGGCGGCGCGAGCGCGTCGTTGCGCTTCGTGAAGGGGAAGGCAAGCATTGCGGCCGCCGAGTTTGTGGCCTGTGGAGAGGAAGCCTTCGCCGGTGTAGCCTTTGCGGAGGAGGGATTCGTGCTCGGTGCGGAGTTGGTTCCAGAGGGTGTGGAATGGTTCATCGTGCGGGCCGTGGACGATGTGGCATAACCTAGCAGCTTCGTATCAGACTTGTACTCTTTTTTTAAAACTACCCCATTCGTAACGATCTTGAATGGGTTATTGGACGTACTCATGTAACATCGTGTCCACCACCTCCTCCATCGGCAAAAACTGGGTCTCATCGCCTGGATACCGCAGCCGTAGGCATATCTTCTGCCCTCGATTCCAATTCAAGCCCAGTAGGTTCTTCTCAGGGGGAAAAAATTCGGTCAAAGTGCCGACGCGCCAGCCTCGTTGGCGCATTATGGGTTTGACGAGGGAGGCGACTTTGCGGAGCGTCTGGAGGGCTTCGGCAGCGCGGGGCTTGGTGGTGTCATGTTGATAAGAGGTGATGAGAGGGTCGATTTCGTGCATCTTGATGGAGCGAGGTTGATGATTCGTGGAAGGAGGGCAAGGGGAGAGTGAGGGATGTTGGAATATGTGACAAATCCGCAGAGGGCGCTGGATTAGGTGAGCAGGCTGAAGGTGCCCCGGTCGTCAACGTCCACACACAGCTATAGAGAAGCTGTCCTCGTGTTCGAAGTATCTTCAGGACAATACCTTTGTCTTGTATGATTTTTAGGGGAAACGGTTCGGCAGCGCTGTTGTAACAGCTAGTGGAGCGTGAAGAAAGTGTGAAATTGGCGAAGTTCGGATGAAGACGACCTACAACAATCTTGATAAAACCTCGAACAGGCTTAGCCTTTGTGGACCCTGCATTGTTATCGCGGGAAGCACGTGCTGATAGCGGCAGGCTCCACTCTGCTGAGCGCTAAGTCACATGCCGATAATGCTACCACCCCTCATCCCTTGACCGAACCTTCAAGAGCGTCTGCTGCGATCGTCTCTACGAACGCTGTTCAAATGCCCAGCAGCTCCTCTGATCCTTGGGAGAGCTGGCTTGCTTCACTAGACAACATGATGCCCGACCTTGAAAACATCACGAACGATGTCAACCGCTTCGCCGATTCTATCGAAAAGCACTTCAAAGCCGTCGCAACCTCGCTCCTCGAATATCCCATCGCAGCATCCATCCGAGAAACAATCCAGAGCTCGCCATGGCTGTATGAGAAACCAGCTCCGCCTCCACCTCCGCGCCAGACTGTCCCTATAAAGTACATCGCAGCCTGCAAGCACTGGGTCTCGGAACATCGAGGGGTTTCAGCAGCGATAGTAGCTTTTGTAGGGACTGGAGCGATCATCATATGGCGACAGAGAAGGGCAGATCGAACTAAGCGAAGAGCAAAGAGAGCGAAGAACGGTGCCAGGACCGAAGTCGTGGTCCTGGCTGGCTCGCCCCAGTCGCCCTTAACAAGATCGCTGTCCCTGGATCTCGAGAGGCGCGGCTTCATCGTCTATATTCTCGTCAGCAGCCTTTTCGAGGAGCAGGTTGTGCAGTCTGAATTCCGAGCGGATATAAGACCTCTCCACCTAGACATCACATCAGTAATACCAACCCTGCTCCTTCGCACGTCTTCATACTGACTAATGGAAATCCCAGGAACAATCCACAGCCCTCACCATACAAGAGCTAACAGTCCACCTCACCACTCCCCATCGCCCTCATCCCCAAAGCCCGCCATACAATCTCCATCTAACCTCCCTAATACTCATCCCCCCCCTCTCCCTCCCCACCGGACCCACATCCACCCTTCCGCCTGCGATTTGGGCCGACAGCCTGAACGCGCACTTCCTCTCACCCGTCACAACGCTCAGCTATTTCCTACCCCTCCTTGCCTCCCAGCATTCCACCATCCTCCACCTAACGCCCTCTATAACGCCCTCGCTTACTCCTGCATCTCACGCCCCGGAATCGGTCATCACTGCCGCCCTGAACGCATACATATCGACACTTCACCGCGAAGTTCCCGGCACAGAACTCAACATAGCGACGCTCAAGCTCGGGAAATTCGATTATGGTCCCCTTATGACGGCTATGGAGCGGCAACTCGTCGCCCGACGCCCCGAGCAGCGAAGCAGGGCTGCGGAGGAAGACGAAAAGAGAAGACGACATTCGTTGAGAGAGTTGCATAATTGCGTCTTTGATGTTATTACGAGGGAGAGGGGTCGTGATGGAACGGTATTCGTGGGTAGAGGGAGCTGGATGTATCATATGGTGGGAAGATGGGCTCCGCGAGGCGTGGTGGGGTGGATGTTGGGGTTGAGGCAGAGAGGGGATGCAAGGAGCGCGAGGGGGGAGGGAACTATGGAAACGGGGAGCCAGGAGTGGGAGGAGATTGCGAAGGAGGGGTGAGATTGAATGGCTCCGTTGGTGTACCGGTGGGCTATTTGGTGTATGGTCATAGGGGGGTCTGGGATGGACGAGCTTAAGGTTGGATAGCATCTCCCTTTCGGCTCTTGATCCGTGGGTGATTCATCTCAATGGCAAGTTTCAATCCATGCGTCAGCACCGAAATGGTGTTACTTCGCTTGGCCACCCTTTGGAAATCTTTTCTGTTACGTCCCTGGGATTCTCGACTTTGGTTTTGGTAATCTCTAACGTTCTGTCGCCTTGACAACGAAGCATTATACACACACACCCATCACTCTCCCACGCTTCGAGGGCGATTGGCCTAACAAACCAATCCATAAAACCACCAGGACCCTCACACAATGGCGGCGGTTCTAACCCGCCGCATACCGTGACGCACATCTCCAGGGCCTTTTGGGGTTTAAATCGATTCATCGAGCTACGGGCAGAGAGCCCCGGGGTCGGCCGACTCTGGGGCCAGTTGCCCGCAAAGAAGGCCGAGAGGCCGGAGTATCGCTTGGATTCTGGCGGTGGGCTGTCACCCAGGAACAGGATAAATTCTTCTTAATCAATAAAGTACACCACCGGAGAAGTACGACTCTCGCACACGAGCCCCTCCCTAGGTAAATGTATAGAGTCTCGTCAATCGAGGATTGCTGATTCACCATCGCGCATCCGTGTCCTCGACCGCCATCTCCCGCCTCCACCTTTGGCTTCACCGCCTATGTCGATGGCTTCATATAACAATGGCCATGGAGCTGCTGACACAGCAGCTTGCCCGCGAAAGCTGAGGATCCCACAAACTGGCACAGGACGCTCTGCAGCGATAACGGCGAGCCACGACGGTTTCCCCGTTCAGCTACGGCCGTCAATCGGTCGCTCAGCCCAGCGATTCCGTTCCTCTGATGGCGCCACACCGCGACCACAGCTGTCCTGGTTGGCTCATGAATTCTCCATTTTCACGAATCCATTGTGATTTGAACTTCTCGAAATGGTTGAGGCTGAGCGGGGTGTGCTCTATCGGTCATCGATTCCACGATTTGCTCTTGATGACTACTTACTTCCCTCCAAAGTTCAGACATCTCAAAGGCTGGCGGTTCGTAGACCATGTTTTCATTCGAGCATGCACCGCCGGATGCCGATCAAGAACGCACGTCAATGGAGCCGCACCCAGCTCCTATGTCTCTCTTTCTCTCCCTGACCTCGCAGAAACCAGGGGTCGTACGTTAGATCGATGAGACTTGGTCCGAGGGAGTGGTGTGCGAGCAGAGTGTACCTTGGGAGAGAAAAAGGGTGGCGGGCGGCCGGTGGTTTACCAATTTCTTTGGGGGTGTGGTGGGTTTCAAGTTGGATTTCTTTCTGGTTTGAGAATATGGTTGTTTGCTTGTGAAAGGGGATGGGAGTTTGGACGGGATGTTCTTGACGGGTGGAGACTGGTCCTATACGCTAGCGGAACGCGCTTTTCGACAGAGAGGGAGGCGATCTGGGAATGGATGTTGATGGAATGGCTGGCCATGGAGTGACTGATCGGCCAGTAACGACTTGTCGCTAAAGAGGCGGAGTGGCAGAGCATATCGCGTTTGCAATATCACGAAAGGGATACAGTCCAGATCTAATGACCTTTTGTATGGGAACGCCATCGAATCCAAGAAAGACAAAGTCGACTCCAACCGCAATAGCGCGAGCGCTGCCAGAAAGTAAGATGTTACGATGCAAGACGACCCCATGACCTAAAAGCGATATCGCTATGCTATCCAAAACCTGTATGTATGCTCGCCAAAGGGTATCATGTCTCATTGTATCCAACGTCCTCGCTCTCCAACTCTGAATACCCAACCCTGTTGTTTCACCTGGCTATGCAAGCCAACGACGCGATAATTAAAAGAATCTCCTCCAGCCCTTCTGCTCCTTGTACGCCTCAATACCACCATACCCTTTTGTCGGCCCGCCACCTTGCTCACTGATTTCACTCACACTCTGCCCTTCATCGCTATAGTAATCGTCATCCGCTCCATCCATGGCTCCAACGCTGCCTTGTCTGGCTGCGAAGCTTGGTCCTTTTCCCTGCTCCACTGGCTCATCCCGGGCGTGCCCAGTGCCCAGAACACGATCCAACTTACTCGGTCTCCGCCCTGGGTACCCATCACCTCTGCGCTCAAAGTCGCGCTGCTCTTGTTGCGAGGCGCGAGCCTCCATAGTGCGTAGACTTAATGGCTGCGATTGGGATTGAGGTTGCTGCACTGGTGGGGGCCGGGTATTGGTGGACGCAGCCCGGTGAGGGAAAATGCCCATCCCCTCAACACGCTCAGTGGCAGAGGCGCGGCGCTGAAGTAACTGCTGCTGCTGGCCGCTTTGAAACTTGGTGGTTGTGGTGGTCGTAATCGTTCTGGCCTGGAGGCCGGGCATAGGTTGAGAGATTGGACCTACGCGCGCTGGGTTGGAGGCGTGGCGGTTGAAGAGACTCATGCCTTCAACACGGTCGTGCGTTTGTCTAGAGTCTGGGTGTTCGTTGGTTGTGATGGTTAGCTGAGGGTTAGGACCATCTTTCGTGGAGGGGCGGCGCTGGAACAGACCCGCTTTCTCAGGTCTGTCCTCGACCACTTCATCGTGTTGCGTTCGCGGTGGCGTGTCTCTGTTCGATTCTCGACGACCGGCTGCGCCTCCAGACAGCCTTCTAAACAGGCCCATTGCTCCACCTCCGTCCATACCAGCATCTTGTCGGACTTGTTGCTCGCTAGCTTCACTTGGTGTTTCGCTCATTTCACCGAGCTGCCTTCCTGGTGGCGTCTCCCGATCAGGTATTCGACGACCGGCTGCGCCTTGAGATAGTCTTCTAAATAGGCCCATTGCTCCACCTCTACCCATACCAACATCCTGTCGAGCTTGGTGCTCGCTTACTTCGCTTGGCGTTCCGCTCACTGCATAAGATTCTTGGCTTTGGCCCCAATTGCCTTGTCCCTGGTTGTTCGCCAGACTTCTTCGCTTACTACCTCGAAGGCTACTAAACCGCTGCAAGATATTCCTCTTCCTATATGGATCCTCATTGACGTCCCCCTGACCCTCGTACCAGAGAGCAGGTATGAGCAATCGGTACGGGACCGTGATGCCAGCAGGATCCTTTGGGCTAACCTCGCAGTTGAGCACGATATCAAGGCCGTGCTCCAGGTTGATGTGCCCTTCTTTCTCGTCAACATCGGCTCCGCCCTTTTTTATAGCTTTGATACTCATGTTCGTAGGGCGGCGGTGGAAGTTGCCAGGGCGCGGAAGAGGAGCCGAGCTGAAAGCAGTGGCTCCATTTGGAGGAGCAATAGCCGAGGCCTTGGGCAGGGACGGGAAGTAACCATCAGCTTCTGGCGACCGTTGAGGTGGAGATGGAGCGGCTGTCGGCGAGCTGCGGTACTCGTTGGAAGGTGGGTAACCCTGATTTGGACCACGTTGGGAAAGCCGTCTGACTAGATTACCTGGCTTCATATCGCCCCGTGTCAGAGACAATGTCCGTTGAAGTCGACCAGGCTTGGCAGGTCCACTGTCAGACATTAGAGAACCTGCGTCGGTAGGAGTCTGCGGAGGTGTATGGCCTGGATGATATTCCCGAATAGAACACCAGTTGCGCCGGGGTAAAAGGTGTTTATTATTTCTGGCCTTACCGTCGACATCATGAGTGAACATAGGTATCATGTTCTCCTCTGTGTCGTAGTCGAAATGGTGCGTCTTGTTGCGTTTGTTCAAGATATCTCCCATCATTTCGGGGGGCGGCGTATTAACGATGGCAGACGAGATGACATTGGCCATATAACGATGGTCCCGATCCTTAGGTATCACAGGATTGGAGTAAAATTGCCCAACAGCTGCCAGGTGGACATCTCCCCTACAATATTGTGAGCATGAACCCGCAAGATTGTAGTTTGAACGCTCTTACCCGAGAATTGTCACTCTGACCGATTTGTTTGCTGCCAATTCTTGAAGCTCCTCGATAAAATACTTTCTTTCTACCTTGTGATTCTTGGCAGTCCAGTGATCATCGAGATCATCAAGTATTTCAACGCCGCCATCGAATTTATTGAGAAAGCCGCCGAGAATCCCAGTCCTCCCTAGCGCTTTGATGGGATCCATCACCCTGCTAGTAAGCAGGTTCTCGAGCCACACCAACCTAGGGTAAGCTATGGGTACTCCAAGCAAGACGATAAGATGCTTCGTTTCGCCTTCTATAATCTCTCGCCGGCACCGGTCGAAGACCAGCTCGTACGAGGCCTGGCTCATGACCGTATCTCTCTATCAAAGCCATGAGCGAGCATACATATATAGCAAAGGGTAATTACTCACCGTCCGCTCGGTGCGGCAATCAAGTCCAAGGAAAGCGACATGCTTGCCGAGGTTCAAAAAGATGCTTCGGCTTAAATCATTTATGTATGGCCCTGGCAATGCGCCTAAAAGCCAGCTTGGCTCATCCGCGGAGCTTTCGGCGGGTACACTCTGATGCTGAAATAGCATGTAGTACTTGAAAGCGACAGCACCCAACCCCGAAAATACGGGAGTGTTCATGAAGTGGTGCGGATATGAGCCGAAACCGTCGATGATATCTACATGATCTCTATCAGCTAAGATCCATGAGGCGCAAGCGTCTTGAGATACAGGAGTCGCATGAACTATCAATTTTTGTTGTAGACTTGTGAGAAACTTACCATGATCGTCCCAAATGTTGATCATCGGGATCTGTGAATTGGCCATGCCAAATAGTCCTTGTGAAAACCACATCGAATATCGGTCAAGATAGAAAGACTCCAACTCCTCTTGCATCTCTGTAGAGAACGGGGCCTCACGCTTGTGATGCGGGTTTTTAATGTTGAGCCAATCTTGGAATAAGGTAGTCTGTGTCATGACTGCGTCGTTGTATATCTGATCTCCTCCACCAATCATGACATGAAAAGGCCTCGTCTGATGGTTGTTGAGAACATCACGCCAGAGAGGGTCAGGTCCAGAAAGATTTGCAGGGCTGTTTCTGTTCGTTAGACAACATTAATTTGTCTCGCGGACAGACTTACTTGACATTCATGCTGAAGCCATTGCAGCTGTGAAACATAACATTCATCGACTGCCCCTTTGCCGGTACCCAAAACCCAACGGACGGTCCATTGTTGATGCTGTATGCGATCCGTGTCTGCTGTGTACCTAGCTCTACTTCTAAATTGAAGCGCCAGAAGGTGACACCTCGTTCTGCATGCAGCCGTACACCTCTGACCGATTGGCTCTTGGACCTTGTTCTTCCCAAAACACGGGCCATCTTAGAGTCGTTCTGTTGCGACTGAGAAAAGCGCGGATCTGGTTTGCCGTACGAAGTCGGTACTGCAGCTGTCCGTGTTTCTTCGAAGAGACCATCATCGGTCTCGACGCGCGAAAGATCAACTCCTGGGTCGAGATCCTCTACCGGCTTAACATAGACGGTCGTCCCTGTTCTTGACAGCTTTGGAAGGCCTGCAATAGGATCGATGTACTCTGAAGGAAGACTGTGCCCACTTTCTCCGTTCACTTGCAGTGGTGGCAGAGGTAGTAGCTCTATTGGCTCAGGGAACAGTCGAAGGATTGGAGGATCGCTATAATCAGAACCGCCGTCTGCTGTCACGATCATGACGCTACCACGCCAGCTCTCCCGCTCCGTCCCCCGATTGTTACTTCTGAGGCGCGAAGCGTGAAGCTTGTCTCTCTTCAGGCCTGTATAGCGCAATAACGGGCCACATGCGAGATATAAAGGAGGATCGAACGATCTGGTTTCCTGGGCGTGGTCTTGCCCGGCGTGTCCCAATGAGGTGGTGCCGGGATTCTGTTGAACCTGAGCTTTGTCGGATGTCCTACGGTCCCTAGCATTTCCTTCTTCCCACCATGCGCTCTGGTTCTTAGCATCGTCCGTTGGAACAACAAGCTCGGCAGCTGTTAGACGTGCGGTTCCGCCCTGCCGCCATTCGTCACTATGCCTGGGTTGCGGTCCAAGCTGTGGACTACTGTTTGGAGCGTTTTTCTTGCCATGATGTAGTATATCAGACAGATGATGCTTGTGATGGCCTGGAGCTTGTGCAGGTGTACCAAGAGTATCATCAAATCCGACCTTCTGACGAGCTTCTATCCCAGCTGCAGTTTGAGGAGGAATCTCATACTTCACAGCATCGCTCTGGCCGCGGACTGATCTTGCAGATACAGGGTCAGGGGCTCCGCCGAACGCGGTAGGATCACCAGCCTTTCCCGAATGTCGTCCTTTACCGCTATATAATGCTTGCTGCTGCTTTGAGACCCCCTTCGACGTTCTGACACCCATGGATGGTTGTTCCTGACGAAGAGGTTCCTGTGGCCTGGCGCCCCGTCGACTTGTTCTAGAGAAATTGCGTGTCTGCAGAGATCGCTGGGCAACATGCACATTTGGATCTGTGGTTAGATCACCATTATCGACCTGACCATGAAAACGTACACCGCGTTCTCCTACTTGTTCAGTGATAGAATCGGCCGGTAATGATTGTGGAGGCTGCTGTTCCAAGACCCTAGACCGAGCCTTGCCAGAAGATGGCACTCCTGAGTGAACTAATGGCTGGTCACGGGCCGAACCTTGATTACGTTCCATTTGTTGTCTATCAATATCCTCAACATAGGCAGGTGCGGCCGACCTTCGGGCGCGGTTTTCCCGATGTCGTTTGTGGTCGTCTTGGCGGCTTTGCTCTGGAGGCGCTTCATCCATGACACCACGTTTGGCAGAAGGACGCCGTGCCGATGTACGATCCTCAGCTAGCTGCTTCTCTTGGCCGGCTCGGAGACGCTCTCCATTGGCTTTGGACTCCCTCAACCTCTGTTCAGCCTTTTCGACACGAGCCCTCTTTTCTTCCTTGCTAATATCATTCAATTTGAATTCAAGTTTCTGTAACGGTGAGCGGTCTGGTGCCCATTCTCTTCCCGCATCAGCGTGGCCGGCCGAAGACTTTCTTGCGTTCGAGCGAGCTGGGGGAGGCGCTGCGTCCAATTGAGGCTCTTCAACTGAGGGGGGTTCTTCCAGCGGAACAGCTTTCGATTCTACGACACGCCGTTGCGCGGCTATGTCCACGATTCTGGGTTGCTGGATAGGGACACCACTCTGCGTCGACGATGGCTGGGATACCTCACGCCCATTACCTGGCCCGAGCTCGTTTGAAGCTGCTCGCTCTCGGGATCTCCGTTTACTCTCCCGCCGCTTTGGGTTCGCAGGCTGGACGATGGGTTCAGGGGATTGATGCGCGTCTATTGAGGGAAAGTCCTCATTGTCCGACAAGCCGTGCGCTCGAGCAGCAAAGGACGTAGGGTTGCTGGTCCGGGAGCCTGTGCCATTCATGGCATGTTGTCTTTGGTAAGGAGCCGACGGAGCTGGTGGTACTTCAGGCGCCGGAGGTTGAGGATGGCTTGTCACGTGGGATTTCCTTGGTCCTCTCCCCGTCCCACTGACTCTTCGTTTTCGAGAAGCTGCCCTTGCTAAGTCGTCTTTCGGTTGTTCAGGCGTAGCCACGCTGTTTTTCTGCACCTCTTCCGGCCAAGACGCATGATCTGCGTTCTCGACGGGTGCGAATGACGTGGGCAACGGCGCGAATGGGTCGACTCGTACTGGTTTCTGCTGCGGTACCTGTTGAGAATATGGAATGGGAGCAGGATAAATGATCCTCGCTTGAGGGTCATGAGCTGCCATTGTCAATGTGAAGCAGTCTCAGATTGTTGAACGTGCGATTCGACTTTGGATACCAACTGCCCAGTACAAAGGATAAGGATATGCAGGTAACCGGTAATAATGATTATGACATTTCGATCAGCTGGTGCAAGCCGATAAAACATGCACTACCACAACGCCAGAGAAGCAGATTCGAGACAGCTAGCAAACATCTTGCAAGGCAAAGAAATATGTCCAAAACACGCGTTTCGCCCCGTCGAAGAGTGGAATACTCGAATTTCCTTGAAAGCCAACCTCCCTTCGTTCGGCTTGGCGTCCTTTTCCGCCAGACTGCATGCTGCGCTAGCAAGGGGCCCTAGGACGGAAGAGCTACCGGGTCCGGCTAATATTAATGTAGCCCTGCCGCCTTCAAAGTGTGGCCTTTGAAGATGCCTCCAGCTTATTCCGTATTATACAGCTGATTATTATTTCACCACCTACGACTAGAACTTTGAACTCACTCATCCTTCTTTCACCCTCACACGGAGCAATAAGATGCGCTGGTCCCTTCACTCTTCTACCTTACTCGGCTAGGACGCCACATACCTTGATACTTCCATATCCAACATCCTTGTTTGAACCTCACATGAACACGACAAAGACCTGACGTATCTTAGATCTTACTCCACAGATCTTTGAGTCCTCCAATCTACAGCCGCTCTTACTACTTCGCATCCTTTTCTCGAAGCAGCGCAAGGACCGAGATCTGCCGTTAATGGCAGGAAGGTAGCAATACAACAATGCACCTTGGGCAATGTGTCGGCCTACTGGCGCTGACACTCCGTTGCCTCTCCTACGCAGCGAATCCTCACCGCCGGAATCATGATACGCATGAATACTACGCTCTTCATCTTGAATCCGACACCTCACCCTCACACGTAGCCGCAGCGCTGGGTCTCGATTATGAAGGCAAATTAGGCGAGCTGCCTGAACATCACACATTCTCGTCACTTCGGCATCGGCAACATGGCGCTGATGATATTCTTGAGGACCTACGGCGACGCCGTAGGAAACGGGATGTACCAACAGGCGTGAAGGAACTGGATGGGATACTGTGGCACCAAAAGCAGACGCCAAAATCTCGCATGGTGAAACGTAACGTTATACCGCCTGATCCAGCACGAGCAGAAAAGATTGGCGTTCCTACGGTCGTGCCCGCTCAGGACCCGAGTCCATCTGTTGAGCCTGCGCAACAAGCGGCGATGGAATTGAGAACCAATGTCAAACGGGAGCTGAGCATTGACGACCCAATATTTGACGAGCAATGGCATCTCATCAATACTGTGCAAATTGGTCACGACATCAATGTTACTGGGGTATGGACACAAGGCATCACCGGGCACAACGTCACGGCGGTTATGGTCGATGATGGTATCGACATGTATAGCGATGACCTCAAAGACAACTACTTCGCTGAAGGCTCTTATGATTTCAATGATAATACCGATGAACCAAGGCCCAGATTATCAGACGATCATCATGGCACCAGATGTGCTGGCGAAATTGCGGCGGTCAAGAATGGTGTCTGTGGTGTAGGAGCTGCATACAATGCTAGAATAGGAGGCCTTCGCATATTGTCTAAAGTCATAACGGACGAAGATGAAGCTGTAGCTATGAATTACGCATACCAGCAAAATCAGATTTATTCCTGCTCTTGGGGTCCTCCGGATGACGGTCAATCGATGGATGCTCCAGGCATTCTGATTAAGAAAGCCATGATCAATGCGGTACAGAGAGGTCGACAAGGAAAAGGCAACATCTACGTCTTTGCGGCTGGCAACGGTGCTGGTAGTGGCGATAACTGCAACTTTGACGGGTATACTAACAGTATCTACAGCATTACTGTGGGAGCCATTGACAGGAAAGGCTTGCATCCATACTACTCAGAAAAATGCTCTGCGCAGCTGGTGGTTACCTACAGCAGTGGAAGCGGCGATGCCATCCATACGACCGATGTAGGTACCAACGCGTGCTTTTCAAATCATGGAGGCACTTCTGCTGCCGCGCCTTTAGGAGCTGGAATATTTGCTCTGGCGCTTGACGTCCGTCCTGAACTTACTTGGCGCGATTTGCAGCACATACTTGTGCAGACCGCGGTTCCGATCAACGAACAGGAGCAGTGGGACAAGACGTTCATCGGCAAGAAATTCAGCCATACCTACGGATATGGCAAGCTTGATGCTTACGGTATCGTCGAAGCAGCCAGATCCTGGGAGCTGGTCAAACCACAGGCTTGGTACAACTCGCCGTGGCTGCATGTTAGGCATCCGATTCCGCAAGGCGTGGAAGGCTTACTGAGCACCTTCGAAGTGACCAAAGACGCTTTGCAAAATGCAAATTTCGAGAAAGTCGAGCATGTCACCGTCACCATGAACGTCAATCACACTTGTCGTGGAGATCTTAGCGTGGAGCTGAGAAGTCCTACCAATGTCGTGAGTCATCTAAGTGTAGCAAGAAGACTAGACAAGGCAAAGTTTGGGTACGAGGATTGGACATTCATGTCGGTCGCCCACTGGTACGTACTGTTGGCGCAGCTTTTCCTTCATACTTCGTGGGTTGCTAATATGAGTAGGGGCGAAACCGGTATCGGAAAATGGAGCATCATAGTCAAGGACACCAATGAGAATGAGTATACAGGGAATTTCACTGACTGGAAGCTCACACTATGGGGCGAGTGCATTGATTCGTCGAAACAGGAGCCTCTGCCTATGCCCACGGAACATGACGACGACGATCACGATGTCATAACAGCTTCCGTCGACACGACCACCGTATCCCATCCATCGGGCGACACACTTTCGGCGATCCCATCAGATCACCAACACCGTCCCGTAAACGCTAAACCGACAGCTCCTCCGGCTATAACGAAACCTAGCAATACCTCGTCCGCGACTGGCACAACTGTTGCAACGGCAGAGCCAGCAGAAACAACCATAGTAGACAGCTACCTCCCACACTATTTCCCCACCTTCGGCGTCTCAAAGAAAACCCAGATCTGGATATATGGCGCCATCGTAATCATTGTCGTTTTTTGCGCCGGTCTCGGAACATACATTTTTGTCCAACGACGACGGAGGAACCGCCTCAATCGAGACGATTACGAGTTTGAGATGGTCGAGGACGACGACACGACAGGTGGGCTCAATGGCGGTGCACAGGGCAAGCGGCAAAAGAGGCGAGGTGGGGAGTTGTACGACGCTTTCGCGGGTGAGAGCGACGAGGAGCTCTTATCAGAAGAGGAAGGTTATCGAGACGAAGGACCCAACGACGAGAAAGAACGAGGAAGAAAATTTTCGCGAGACAGCGACGATGAGAAGCGTTAAGAATCCTTCACATGTACAGTACGATTCGGCATCATCTGAGCGGGAAGTCCGATCCCAAGCACATTCTCTGGTGTTGGAGCGAATGGTGAATGGTGTCCTGGTAGATGATGATATCTTGCTGGATCTGGGCGGAGCCGTTTCACGTATGCCCGAGCTCTCGAATGTTGATATTGAGCAGTTCGAAACTTGCTCGAGATCTACAGGAAATTCGAAAGGGGTCCTCATGATCAAACAAAAAGATTCCTTGGTATGTTCCAAGTTTATCTATAGAAGTTCCTAATGCTATTGCATCAGCATCGCACACTACCTTGGGATTCTCATATTCTCTATCGACCTATATGAGCTTCTCGTTCCCTAACAAACAACGCAGCCATTGCCGCAAACAAAACTGGTTCTTTCTATCTCATCTGTCCGTCGGAAGAATCCGGTCATATGCTCCCATCTATCTGAAATCACTTTCACATTGTCACATCTCCTTTCCAGTCATGCTATTGAAATTCAATCTTCGATTCTTGTATACCACGTTTCTTTTCCAGCTACCAGTCTAGCTCATCACTTACGTATCCCCGTTCCTTCACATCCACCACAATCACCAATGCCACCACTCCTAAGCGATGATGCCTCCCACTTTCCGCGAAACCTTCTGCCATTCCCTCATCCGCTCCCGAAACCCTCCGACAAACCAACCTGAGCATGAAAACCCTTTCAGAAACCGCCATGCCATCCTTTGCTCTATCGAGGCCCTCAGCCTATACACAGCCCCCCACGCCCGCATCCTCCCTCCAACGCAAGCTCCAGAACTCCAACCGCAACCGGCCCTACAAGTACCCCCCACAACGAGCTGGATCCCCCTCCAATTTTCCCACCGACAACAACCGACTCCCAGTTCAACCACACATCGAGCCGTCTCCTACTCAGTCCCTCCACGATATTTACACAGACCCGACCACCACAACGATTCCATCCCGCCACTGCAGCACCAGCCTCGACTTCAAACCCAGGGGTATCAACGCCCTTGCTGTGAAGGGGCTTCAATATCAGAAAATGTCTCCCTCAAGGAAATCCTCGTCAGGAAGCCACAGCACGAACCCAGCGCCCCCATTTCCGGATGGTGAGGGATGCTTGCTGAAGCGCGTAGATTGTTGGGGAGTAGGATAGGGTAGGCGGTCGGGAAGGGGGGTTTTGGGGTGTTGGCGAGTATATGGTTAGGATGGCTTGGAA
>JAABUS010001135.1_pt1 | contig 60388 bp, 56 predicted proteins | sample 5560161 | NCBI WGS metagenome assembly JAABUS01 (sample SAMN10711885, study PRJNA513376) | rock metagenome | isolation source: Antarctica rocks | place: Antarctica: Victoria Land, Trio Nunatak nord | collected 2016-01-04
TTAATTTATTGATTAGATGTGATTAGAATATTTCCTTCAACGATTTTTTATTGCAAAAGTTGATGAATGTAAAAAATTATTTTGGCAGTTGTTATTCCCTGTGTCAGTCATTTTTCAAACTTCTTAATTCGTACTTTTGTACCCTATCAAATTTTATGCAGCATAAAGTAATCATTGCAGGTGCCAGTGGGCTGATTGGTAGTTTGTTATTAGAACAATTACTTCATCATCCTGATTTTTTTGAAGTAGTGGTTTTGGTGAGAAACCCGCTTTCTATGCAACACAAAAAACTCAAGCAATTAATAGTAAATTTTGATCGTTTAGATGATTATGAAGCAGAAATTAATGGTCATGCTATTTTTTGCTGCTTAGGGACTACTAAAAGTAAAACGCCGGATTTAAAAGAATACCGAAAAATAGACCATGATTATCCGCTTGCTTTGGCAAAAATAGGTGCTAAAAACAGTATGCAGCAATTTCATTTGGTTTCTTCTCTTGGTGCTGATAAAAATTCATCATTTTTCTATACCAAATTAAAAGGCGAAACAGAAGAAGATGTTAAAAAAGTTAAGTTTAACAGTATCTATATTTACCAGCCTTCATTACTAATTGGAATCAGACAAGAAAAACGGACAGCAGAACCCATTATAACAAGTTTGGCTAAATGGATTGATCCATTATTAATAGGCAATTTAAAAAAATACAGAAGTATAAATGCAGAAACGGTTGCTAAAGCAATGGTTAATCAATCTTTAAAAAATAGTTCCGGCATTTTTACTTATCCATCAGATCAAATTAAAAAATTAGCGTGAGCACATTAATTTCAGCAGAAAACCTTGGCCATTCATTTCATGACAACTGGCTTTTTAAACAACAAACTTTTGGTATCAATTCCGGAAGAAGAATTGCTTTAGTTGGTGCAAACGGTGCCGGAAAATCTACTTTATTAAAACTTTTGGCCGAAAAAATGAAGCCAACAGAAGGTAAAGTTGTTAAAAGTAAATTTCTTTCGATGGGTTATCTGGAGCAGGATCCGTTATTCAATCCTGAAGAAACTATCAATGATTTTATTTTTAAATCCGATAATGAGCAGCAGCAACTTATCAAAGAGTATGAAATGCTGCTGGAAAACGACCCGGAAAATTATGACCAGATTGAGCTAATCACTAACAAGCTAACTGAACTCGAAGCCTGGGAATATGAATACAAAATCAAAAATATTTTAGATCGGTTAGATGTTCATCACTTAGATCAACAAATTAAAACACTTTCGGGCGGACAAAAGAAGCGTTTGGCTTTAGCAGAATTATTAATTAGTGACCCTGAGTTATTTGTGCTGGATGAACCTACCAATCATTTGGATATTGAAACAATTGAATGGCTGGAAAGCTTTTTGACTACCGGAAATAAAACCATTCTTTTAGTAACACATGACAGGTATTTTCTGGACAATGTTTGTAATGAAATTTTAGAAATTGATCAGCAAAAGATATTTCCATACAATGGAAACTACAGCTATTATTTAGAAAAAAGGGCAGAACGTGAATCAGCAGATCAGGCACGTTATCAAAAAAATTCCAACCTGTTAAAGAAAGAGCTGGAATGGATGCGAAGAATGCCTCAGGCGCGTAGTACAAAATCCAAATCCCGTATTGATGCTTTTTATGACCTTCAAAGCAGAACGCAAAATAACGGCGCGAAAGAACAATTAGAACTCAGCATTAAATCCGCAAGGCAGGGAAATAAAATTTTAGAAATAGGTCATCTGTGTAAATCTTTTAATGATCGTATTGTCATCAATGATTTTAACTATACTTTTAAAAAAGGAGACCGTATTGGTTTGGCCGGAAAAAATGGCAGTGGAAAATCTACCTTGCTGAACTTACTAACCGGAGAAATTCAACCGGACAGTGGCATAATTACGGTTGGTGAAACGACTTCTATTGGTTATTATCGCCAATCCGGGTTGAAGTTTAATGATGCTGAAAGAGTAATTGATACCATCAAAAATGTAGCAGAATATATTACCATGGCTGATGGCAAACTGCTTTCTGCTTCCCAGCTGTTAACGCAATTTTTATTCCCACCCAAAAAGCAACACGGCTATATTAGCAATTTGAGCGGTGGTGAAAAGAAGCGCTTACAATTACTAATGATCCTGATTAAAAATCCAAATTTTCTGATTCTGGATGAGCCGACAAATGATTTAGATACTGATACACTAAACGTATTAGAAGATTTTTTACTCAATTTTTCCGGCGTAATTATGCTTGTCTCTCATGACCGGTATTTGATTGACAAGCTTACAGAGCAGTTGTTTATATTCACCCAAGACGGCCATCTGCAAATCTATAATGGAAATTACACTGATTTTCGTTTAGAAGAAACTGCTGGTAAACAAGCTATCAAAAACAATATTAAACCTGAAAAATCTACTTTTTCTAATACAAAAAATAATAATTCACATTTTAAGCAGGAAAAGGAATTGCAAGAAGTTGAATCATCAATTGCTTCTTTGGAGCAATCAATAAAAGAACTAAATAGCGTTTTAAATGACCCTTCTACTAATTCGGAAAATTTAATTACTACTTCCAATACCATTCAGCTTCAGCAAAAACAACTTGATTTACATCTGGATAAATGGCTTTTATTAACTGATTTAAAAGAAGGCTGATCTTACAAAAAATGTTTCACGTGAAACTAATCAAAAATAATGTTTAGAAAATATGATGTAATAGTTGTTGGTGGCGGCCATGCAGGATGCGAGGCAGCAGCAGCAGCAGGGAATTTAGGATCGTCCGTTTTGTTGATTACAATGAATATGGCAACCATTGCACAAATGAGTTGCAATCCGGCAATGGGCGGCGTAGCAAAAGGACAAATTGTACGTGAAATTGACGCGATGGGCGGTAAATCAGGAATAGTTACCGATAAAACAACTATTCAGTTCCGAATGCTGAACCGCTCAAAAGGCCCGGCTATGTGGAGTCCGCGTGCACAAGTTGACAGGATGCGTTTTGCTGAAGAATGGCGGTTAATGCTAGAAAGTATTCCGAATGTAGATTTTTGGCAGGATACGGTAAACTCGCTTATCGTAAAAAATGAAAAAGTATGCGGAGTTATAACTTCTTTAGGTATTGAAATCGAAGCAGAATCTGTTGTTCTTACAAACGGAACTTTTTTAAATGGCTTGATCCATATTGGTGAAAAGAAGTTTGGAGGTGGCCGTACTGCTGAAAAAGCAGCTCATGGGATAACGGAACAGTTGGTACAGTTAGGTTTTGAATCAGGCCGTATGAAAACCGGCACACCACCACGTGTAGACGGAAGAAGCTTGGATTATACAAAAATGGAGCAGCAATGGGGCGATGAAAAACGTGGAGAATTTTCATATACCAATATAAATAAACCTGCAGAGCAACGCTGCTGTTGGATCACTTATACCAACAGCCAAGTGCATGAAACACTAAAAGAAGGTTTTGAAAAGTCTCCTATGTTTTCTGGCAGGATTAAAGGTTTAGGCCCACGATATTGTCCCTCCATAGAAGATAAAATAAATCGTTTTGCAGAACGTGACAGGCACCAGATTTTTGTTGAACCAGAAGGCTGGAACACAGTTGAAATCTATGTAAATGGCTTTTCTACTTCTCTTCCGGAGGATATTCAATACAAAGCTTTGAAACAAATTTCAGGTTTTGAAAACGTAAAAATGTTTCGGCCGGGTTATGCCATTGAATATGATTATTTTCCACCAACACAGCTAAAATTAACGCTTGAAACTAAAATAATTAGCAACCTGTTTTTTGCCGGACAGATTAACGGAACAACTGGTTATGAAGAAGCCGCTTGTCAGGGATTTATTGCTGGCATCAACGCGCACCAAAATGTAGTGGCAAAAGAAGCATTGATCATGAAACGGGCAGAATCGTACATTGGTGTTTTAATAGACGATCTGGTAACGAAAGGTACAGAAGAGCCTTATCGTATGTTTACGTCCCGGGCCGAGCATCGTTTATTACTTCGCCAGGATAATGCAGATATTCGCCTCACTCCTATTGGTTATGAACTGGGTTTGATCAAAGAAGACAGAATGAATGCCGTTAAGCAAAAAATTAAAGATACGGATGCAATTGTAAATTTTGTTAAAACGAATTCCATCAAACCTGAAGAAGTAAATGACTTGCTGGAAGAAGCAGGGACAAGCAGCATCAACCAGAATGTGAAAATGGCTGCAATTATTGGTCGGCCACAAATGGATTTTATCAGGCTAAAAGAAGCAAGCTTTGTTTTAAAAGATTTTTTGAAACCTTATGATCAGGAAACGATTGAGCAAGCTGAGATCAAAATTAAGTATGAATCTTATTTTGAAAAAGAATTAGAAATTGTGAACAAAATGAAAAAGATGGAGGATAAAGAAATCAACCCAACTTTTAATTATAATGAAATAGTTTCTATATCGAAAGAAGCCAGGGAAAAATTAATCAAAATTAAACCCCGGACGCTCGGCCAGGCTTCCAGGATTTCTGGTGTGTCGCCTTCAGATGTTTCTGTTTTGATGGTTCATATCAGCAGATGACAAAATTTGGTTATTTCATGCTAATTTTCACCTCGAAATAAATCTTCTATAGCAGAGGATTTATTTTTTTACAGGACAATCTTCATTCAAAAAAAATATTTGATTATAGCGCATTTAATGGCCTTTAAAAAGAACCTTTTTCCAAACCTTCAGCTAATTGCTGTTTTTATCCCAATAATTTTGGCTTTTGGTTGCGCAAGCATACAAAAACCACAAGGCGGACCGAGAGACAAAACGCCGCCAAAATTATTGTCAGCATCACCAGCAAATAAAACCAAAAATTTCAACGCAAAAGAAATCGTACTAAATTTTGATGAATACTTTAAACTGAACAATCAATATCAGGAAATTACGATTTCGCCAGCTCAGGAAAAACAGCCGGAATATCGCATCAAACAAAAAAGCTTAATCATTCATCTGAAAGATTCTTTGCGAAAAAATACAACATACGTTTTTAGTTTTGGGAAAGCGATTGGCGATGTGAATGAAAACAACATCCTCAAAAACTTCACTTATGTTTTTACTACCGGAAATGAAATCGATTCGCTCAGCATCTCCGGCAAAGTAGTTAACTCTGAAACGCAGGAACCGGAAAAAGAGGTTACCGTTTTTATTTTTACCGAAAAGCAGGATTCACTTTTGTTCGGCAAAAAAAAACCTTCTTATTATAGCATTACCGATACAGCCGGAAATTTCAAGATTAGTAACCTGCACGCCAACACTTATAAAATTTATGCCCTAAAAGAAGCAAGCCCGAACAGGATATTTGACAATGATAATGAACTGATCGGGATTTTGCCTCAAAATATCCGTCTCCGAAAAGACACAACTGGTATCCAACTGGAATTATTCCGGCAGGTTCCGCAAAAATTTCGGGTGACGGAGCGAAGAATTGATCCTGATGGAAAGCTGTTTTTCTCTTTCAATAAAAGTATTGATCAGCCAGAAATCCGGATTTTGAAGAACGAAGTTTTGGATAAGCAGAAAATAGTTGAGTTTAATAAAGCGGCTGATTCTGCAAAAGTTTATTTGCGGGAAACGAATTTTGATTCGATAAAAGTAGCATTCTTATCCAACGGAAAAGCTTTGGATACAATAACTTTGCGGAGAGGAAAACGCGATACTTATAAACGGATTTTAAGTATAACCAATAACGCTGCAGGCTTGCTGAAACCGAAAACAGCTTTGCAGCTGACTTCTAATTTCCCGATAGAATCTACCAATGAAGCTCAGATTGTTTTGAATGAAGATTCTGTTCCGAAGTATGGTTTTAGTTTGGAAAAAGACCCTTTTTCGCTCAAAAATTATTCTTTAAAATATCCCTGGAAAGACGGTAAGCATTATGATGTTTTGCTGAATGAAGGAACGTTTATTGATATTTTCGGGAATAAAAACAAAAAAACAACGATCTCTTTCCAGCTGAATAAAGAGGAAAATTATGGTACGATGACTTATAATGTTGTTTTGCCCGACACTACAAAAGCATACATTTTTGAACTGTTAAATTCGGAGAAAAAACTCATCGAAAGTATAAAAATCAACCGGAGTAAACCGATCATTTTTAATACTTTTTCTACTGGAAAATATAATGTCCGGGTGATTTATGACCTCAACCGAAACGGAAAATGGGATACCGGAGATTTAAAAAAACGAACTTTGCCTGAACCGATTTGGGTTGATAAAAAAGAGTTTACGCTCAGGGCTAATTTTGAACAGGTTGAGCAAATTATTGTACCCAAGCTCACTACAAATCCATAAACCAGCTCGAATACAAATTATAATTTAACGGAAGCTGTTTCAGTTGCTGCATTTGCACTTCGGAAACAGCTTTTAGTTTTTTGGCGGGCGTTCCGGCATAGATAAAACCTGATTCGCAATGGGTATTTTCCAGCACCAGGGAACCGGCTGCAATCAGGCAAAAGTCTTCTATCACAGCATGATCCATCACGATTGCGCCCATCCCTACCAAAATAAAATTATGTAAAGTACAGCCATGGATAATTGCATTATGGCCGATAGAAACATGATGGCCGATAACAGTTGCTGCTTTTTGATAAGTACAATGAACAACCGCACCGTCCTGAATATTTGTATGATCGCCAATAATAATTGAATTTACATCGCCCCGGACGACAGCATTAAACCACACCGAACATTGATTTCCGATAGTAACATCGCCTACAATCGTGGCATTTTCAGCAATAAAACAATCGGTGCCGATGATTGGAAATTTTTCTTTTACAGGAAGTATAAGCGGCATAGACCAATTATTTTTTATTTATAAGTGTTTAATTTTTATAATCATATCTATTCAGATACTTCTTTTATCACACAAAAAACACTAATTTTATAGTGCTAAAAGAAGCATCTGTTTAAACAGTTTTCTGATTTTTTTATCTGCGGAAGTAGCTCAGCTGGTAGAGCATCAGTTTCCCAAACTGAAGGCCGCGGGTTCGAACCCCGTTTTCCGCTCATAATTAATGCTTCTTTTATCGGCTATATTTTATAAAACCGTATTGTATAATTCATTCGCATGATTTGGATAATCCGTTGTATAATGCAAACCGCGGCTTTCTTTACGGATCATGGCTGATTTTACGACCAAATAAGAAACCTGGATCAAATTCCGCAGCTCACAAAGTTTAACCGATAGTTTTGTTTTTTTGTAGAAATCTTCCGTCTCTTCGTACAGCAAACGCAAACGCCGCAAGGCCCGCTCCGACCGGAAATCTGATCGAACAATGCCCACATAATCGTTCATAATTTTTTGCATTTCGCGGATATTATGCGTTACCAAAACAGCTTCGTTTTGCTGCTCTGTGCCAAACTCATTCCAGTCCGGCACATTTAGTGGCATAAAAGAAGCATCAGCTTTTTGTACCGCATCTTCAAAAATACGATGTGCAAAAACCAATGCTTCCAACAAAGAATTGGAAGCCAGACGGTTAGCACCATGTAATCCTGTAGACGAACATTCGCCGCAGGCATATAAATTTTGAATGGAAGATTGTCCGTTAGTATCAACCATAATCCCGCCGCACATATAATGGCTCGCTGGCGAAACCGGAATCATATCCTTGGTCATATCAATCCCGATAGATAAACATCTGGCATAAATATTTGGAAAATGCGTTAACAAATCCTCTTTGCTTCGGTGCCGGATATCCAGATAAACATAATCATCGCCTGATTTTTTCATTTCTGCATCAATTGCGCGGGCCACAATATCGCGTGGCGCCAGGGATTTCCGCGGATCATATTCCTGCATAAACTCCTCCCCGTTTCGCCGTTTCAAAATCCCGCCAAAACCACGAACAGCTTCCGAAATTAAAAATGACGGATAATCGCCGGGATGATATAAAGCCGTTGGATGAAACTGTATAAATTCCATATCACGCACTTTGCCTTTTGCACGGTAAACCATCGCCACGCCATCGCCGGTTGCAATCGTTGGGTTGGTTGTGATCAGGTAAATATGGCCGGCACCACCGGAAGCCATAACCGTTATTTTCGACAAAAATTTTTCTACTTTTTTAGTGAGATTATTCAGCGCATAAATCCCGAAACAAGTAATATCAGTGCTCGAACGATCTACAAATTCGCCCAAATGATGCTGCGTAATCAAATCGACAGCAAAATAATGCGTCAGGATTTCGATGTTTTTGTTCTGATGGATTTGCTCCAAAAGCACACGTTCGATCTCGAAACCGGTAATATCTTTATAATGCAAAACCCGGCTTTCAGAATGTCCGCCTTCTTTTGCCAGATCAAAAATGCCCTGATTGGTTTTATCAAAATTAGTTCCGTAATCAATAATTTCCTTAATCCTCGACGGGCCTTCTTCCACCACAATTTTCACCACTTCTTCATCGCATAAACCATCGCCCGCAATCAGCGTATCTTCAATGTGTTTTTCAAACGAATCTTCCTGTTTATCCACAACTACAGCCACGCCGCCCTGGGCATATTTAGTGTTGGATTCGTCTTCATTTGATTTTGTAACAATCAGGACCTGACCGTATTGCGCAGCTTTCAACGCAAAACTTAATCCTGCAATTCCGGATCCGATAACTAAGTAATCAACATTTCTACCCATACTATTTTCTGCCTAAAACCAGCGTAATCAACACATTGTTTATAACCGTTGTAAAGATGTTAATTTAGCGGTGATAAAAATGTAGCAATTTTTTATTTGTGGGGATTGATGTTGGTAACCGGTTTTGCAGAAATAATTTCTATGCAGTTGCCAACATTTTGAGGGCAGGATGTTAACACACCATAAAACATTAATAATAAACATGAAAACTTTTACAGAAAAAACTTGCCGGTAAAAACAGCAGTAAATCAGCATGATAAAGTAAACATTTTGTTTAGAAGATGTTGATAACAATCCTTCAACTACTTTTGCAACTATTTTAGTGCTAAGTTTTAAACCAAACTAACACACTAACAAATCATAGTTTTATTTTTTAAAGAATAAGTTGTTTTTATTGAAATGTTGAAAATGAATACTTTTGAAGAAATACAAGTGAAAGGTTTTGTGGACGAATACATTGATCCGTCGCTTGATCTTTTTGCCGAAATCGAAAAATTAAAAAAGGAAAAAAATGCAATTATTTTGGCACATTATTACCAAGAAGCTGACATTCAGGATATTGCAGATTATATCGGCGATAGTTTGGGGCTTTCACAGCAGGCCGCCAAAACTGATGCCGACGTAATCGTTTTTGCCGGCGTACATTTTATGGCCGAAACTGCCAAGATTTTGTCTCCGCAGAAAAAAGTTTTGTTGCCGGACAGCAAAGCCGGTTGTTCGCTGGCAGATAGTTGCCCGCCGCATTTATTTAAGAAATTCAAAGAGCAATATCCGGATCACCTGGTCATTACTTACGTCAATTGTACAGCAGAATTAAAAGCGATGAGCGATATCGTTTGTACATCCAGCAATGCAATCCAGATTGTAGAAAGTTTGCCGCCGGAACAGGGAATTATCTTCGGTCCGGATCGAAATTTGGGCAAATATGTAGCAAAAAAAACCGGCCGTGATTTAGTTTTATGGAACGGAGCCTGCATGGTGCACGAAATTTTTTCGAGAGAGAAAATTACCAGGCTGAAAGAGCGTTATCCGGCCGCCAAATTTATTGCGCATCCGGAATGTGAAGACAGTATTCTGGATATGGCCGATTACATTGGATCGACTACAGGATTGCTCAATTACACGATCAAAAACGAAGCAAACGAGTTTATCGTAGCTACAGAATCCGGTATTTTACACCAGATGCAGCGCGATAACCCAACTAAAACTTTTATCCCGGCACCGCCAAACAACAGTTGTGCCTGCAACGATTGCCCGCACATGAAACGCAACACATTAGAGAAGCTTTATTTGTGCATGAAAAATGAGCAGCCGGAAATTTTCGTACCACAACACATCATCGAAAAAGCTGTAAAACCGATTGAACGGATGCTGGAAATATCAGCACGTTTAGGTTTGTGAAGATGATTTCACAGATTATTAAAAATGATTACACTGATTGGAAAAGGATGACAAAGACAGAAAGAATGATTTGATGATTTTTAGGTGATAAAAGAAGTATTGCTGTTTTAAATAAAATCAAAAAAATCAATCCAAATCATCTCCAAAAAATCTATGAAATCAACTTGAATCCGTGAAATCACTTTTAAAAATCCGTGTAATCAAAACAAAAAGATAATGTTCGATAATAAAGAAAAAACAGAAGTTGCTGCTTTAGGCGAATTTGGCCTGATCAGTCATCTCACAAAAAATATAAAATTATTGGATAATACTTCTGTAAAAGGTATTGGCGATGATGCTGCAGTAATGGATTTCGCCGGGAAAAAAACCCTGATTTCTACCGATTTATTGCTGGAAGGCGTACATTTTGATCTGGCTTACGTTCCGCTTAAACACTTGGGCTACAAAGCGGTACAAGTAAATTTAAGTGATATTTATGCCATGAACGGCACAGCAAGCCAGATTACTTTTTCGTTGGGAATTTCGAGTAAATTTCCGCTGGAAGCTGTGGAAGAATTGTACCAGGGCGTTTTACTGGCTTGCGAACAATATAAAGTGGATTTAATTGGCGGTGATACTTCTTCCTCCAAACAAGGTTTAGTCATCAGCGTAACCAGTATCGGTTATGCAGATGAAGCCGATGTGGTTTACCGGAATACGGCTGAAGAAGGCGATTTAATCTGTGTTTCAGGCGATTTGGGCGGTGCTTATGTGGGTTTGCAACTGTTGGAACGCGAAAAACAGGTTTATCTATCCAATCCAAACATTCAGCCGGATTTGGAAGGGAAAGATTACATCGTAGAACGCCAGCTAAAACCGGAAGCGCGCGGTGATATTATTTCCATTTTAAAAGAATTGAAAATTAAGCCAACTTCGATGATCGATGTTTCGGATGGTCTGGCTTCAGAAATCCTGCATATCTGCACGCAAAGCAACAAAGGATGCTCTCTTTATGAGGAAAAAATCCCGATCGATCCGATGACTTACGAAACGGCACGTGAATTTGGCCTCGACCCAACGGTTTGCGCTTTAAGTGGTGGCGAAGATTATGAACTGCTTTTTACCATCAAACAAAATGATTTTGAGAAGATCAGGTACAATGTTGATATCACAATCATCGGGCATATTACCGAAGCTGCTGCGGGCTGTAATCTGGTTTCCAAATCTGGTAATGTGCACGAATTGAAAGCGCAGGGCTGGAATGCGTTTAACAAGTAATTTTTGTAGCGTTTTGATTAGGACGTACGTATTGATCTAAAAAAACCAATCATGAAAAAGCAATTCATTTTATTTATAGTATTACTTTTTGCGATTTTTAGCTGTAAAAAAGCAGATCAAAGTGCAGAAAAAGCAATTAGTGCTACAATAATGAATACAGGTTCTGCAGCAGCAGATGGATGTGGTTTTCTGATTAAAATTGATGCTTCGGGAACAAGTTACCATGCTGATAATTTACCAGAAGCGTATCAAAAAGAAAATTTGCCAGTGGTTATAAATTATCATGATTTAACTACAAAGTTTCAATGCGGTATGATTGCAAGTAATTTATTGCCGGTTATAAGTATTGATGCTATCCGTAATAAGTAAGATTTATACCGGTAAAAGAAGTATCGCTTTATTCTTCTTCGCTCAACAATTTCTGATCCAGTTGCTTACTGTTTTTAGCACCTAATTTTCGCAATGTTTCTGCGCGGCTGGCCAGGTTTCCGCTACCGGAAGAAAGTTTGTTAAATGCCTCGTTATAAGCATCTTTACTGCGGTCAATATTTTGGCCGATTTTCTTCATATCTTCGGTAAAACCAACAAATTTGTCGTAAAGCAAACCTGCTTTGGTGGCAATATCCAGCGCGTTTCGGGTTTGCTGTTCCTGTTTCCAAACAGAAGCAATGGTTTTTAAAGTAGCCAGCAAAGTGGAAGGCGTAACCAGCACGACGCGTTTTTTCCAGGCAAAATCAAACAGTTCCAGATCATGCTGAATAGCGATGGCAAAAGAAGATTCTATCGGCACAAAAAGCAACACAAATTCCGGAGAAGTTAAACCGGAAAGATTCTGATAGCTTTTGGCACTCAATCCGGAAATATGGTTTTTTACCGAAAGTACATGCTGCCGCAAATGGCCGTCTTTTTCTTCTTCGGAGATGGAATTAACCAAACGCTCATAAGCAATTAAAGAGACTTTAGAATCAATAACCAAATGTTTATTTTCCGGTAGATGAACGATCACATCCGGCTGAAAACGGTTGCCGGCTTCATCCATCAAATTCATGCTTTTGCCTTGCTTGGTGTAGCTTTCGCCTTCCACCAAACCTGAAGCTTCCAGCACGCGGTCCAGGATTACTTCGCCCCAATTTCCCTGCATTTTGGTATCGCCTTTTAACGCTTTGGTGAGGTTTGTGGCATCGTCCTGAATGATTTTGGTTTGTTTGATCAGCTCGTCAATCGTGCCTTTCAGCGTAAAACGTTCGTTGGATTCATCTTTGTAAACCTTATCTACTTTCGCCTCAAAAGCTTTGATGTTTTCTTTCAGCGGATGGAGCAGCAAATCCATATTGCTACGGTTGGATTCTGTAAATTTCTGTGTTTTTTCGTCGAGGATTTTATTGGCCACGTTTTCAAATTCCCGCTGAAAATGCTGACGTGTTTGCTCCATTTCTATTTTCTGCTGATCCAGTTGCTCTTTTTGTGCAGTAAAAAAAGCATTTGAGCGTTCTAAATGCTGTTTGGTTTCGTTGTGCAATTCCCGTTCTTCGGCCAGATCAGCAATTAAACGGTCCTGTTCTTCGCGCAGCATCATGCTGATGTTTTCTTTCTCTTGATGTAGGTTGGCAGCACGTTCTTCGGCTTTGCCCAAATTTATTTTCAGCTGTACATTTTCATCCTGCAAACGCTTAAAATCCTCCGCAGAAAAACTCGTTGTGGGCGATGCTTTTTTTAGCAGGATAAAAACAGCAACCAATAAAATAACGAGAACCGCAACGAGGAGAATGGTATTCATTTACTAAAAATTTTATCAAAAGTAGTTTTAGTAAATGATAGATCAGAGGTTTTTTTGAATATTATTTTTGATATCAGTAACAATATTTTTTATTACTAAAAATTGATCTTGACTAGTTAATGTTTCATGAAATAACTTGGTTAAAAACACATGTCCATTTTCAGCCGCGAAAGCATAATCATAATCGCTAAAATATATATTTATAGATGAATTAATACTAAAATAGTTGTCTTTACTTTTAAAATCCATCAATTGTATTTGTAATGATAATGATGTGATAATTACTGTAGATTGTTTAGTAAGAGTTTGCAGAAAAGTTTTCAAATTAGTTTTTTCATAGTTAGTTGAATATGAAGTTTCTTTCATGATAGAAATCATAATCGATCTTCTGAAAAACATTTCTTGAAACTGATCAATTTTCTTTAAAATTTTTTCAAACAAAATATTAAAATCGTTCAGAATAAGCTCTTCGACCAAATTCTGAGAATATTTATCTTTCACATCTAATTTATCTCGAAGTTCTAACTTAAACAACGCTATTTCCTTATCAATATCTTCCGGCTCATCAATATCTCCGCCTTCAATTGCTTTGAGATATAAGTTTAAAGAAGTGGCTAAATAATCACCGATATATTCTATAAATGGCCAGTAGTTTCCTGTATCAGCCTGACTTAAAAGTGCATAATAATTTTGTCGGTCTTCCAATTTAATTACAACCGGCGGAAAGCCATTTCGCATCAAAATCAGGTTCATTAAAATGCGTGATAAACGGCCATTTCCATCATCAAAAGGATGAATTGCCACAAATTTGTAGTGAAATAAAGCCGCTAAGATTAAAGGATGAATTTCTTTATTTTGATTAGCTTCTTTATACCATTCCATCAAATCCTGCATTTTTGCAGGAGTTTCTTCAGGAGAAGCATAAAAATGTGTTTCTCCAGTTATTGTTTTTACATGATTTGGAGAACTTTTATATTCGCCTAAAGTAATCCGCTTTTTTGTCGGAAGTCCTTCAGCAGTTCTGGCCGGAGAATCATAAGGTTCTACCAAAATCATTTCATGCAAAGCACGAATGTCCGATTCGGTAAAATCCCGTTCATCTTTTACAATTGAAAGCAGGAAAAGAATTGCTTCATTATGTCCGCGAATATCTAAATGATCTTTTAAAGATTTGCCTTTTGCTGTGATTCCGGTCATTAAAAAAGCAACTGTTTCGCCGTAATTTAAGCGGTTTCCTTCTATTGCGTTAGAATGAAAATTCCATTCTAAACGCAGTTTCTGCATCACTTTTTCTTCAATTTCTTGGGAAAGCGGACGCGATTGATCAATTTGATTTTTAAGTGAATCAATATTTGCTGTTAACTCGGTTTTGCTAAACTCGACTTCTAATCTCAAATCCATTTTATGTGAAATCTTTATCTAAATAAATGAAATAAAATGGACAATAACGAGGGCAATTATTACCTTCCGAAAAGAAACGAGGGTAAAAATTTGATTTTTTTACTCTCGTTTTAAAAGATTACAGCTTTAAAATTCAAAAGTTACTTTGCCCTTTCCACCCGCAAACCCACATCAGAAACCTCTTTCAAAGGATTATCACGCATGTTTTGCTCAATTGTAAACACATAAGTTCCTTTAACCGGAAATCGATAATTAGTTTTCAAAGCTAAGCGATAACTGTACAAATTGCCGGAACCATTGCCCAGCCATTCGCCATCAGGATTGGCTAATTTGAATTCGTAGCGAATGGTTTTGGTTTGATGATCGGGACTGGTTTCATGAACGAGAACGAAGATATTAGAGTACCTGTAATCAGCAGAATGGCGCAAGTTAAAATATAAATTGTACGGAACGGAAGTATCTGTAATTTTTACTTCCGTTTTTATTTTGTTGCCGTAAAACCAGTTGTGATTGATGATTTCGGTACTTTGATCAAGCAAAGTTCCCGGCTCGTTGCAAGCTGTCAGCACAAAAAAAAGACCGATAAAAACAGTACCGGGAAACAGTTTTACCCTGATCATTCTGCTTTGGGATTGTTGGTTTGATCGGGATTATTTTGATTGTTCGGGTTGCGGTTTGGCCGGTTTCGGCGGTGATGCCTGCGGTTTGGGTTAATTTCGCGTGAAGTTTCTTCTGCCGAATTCTCTAGATTATTTGGCTGTGCTGTTTTTACCGGTACATTTTGCGTAACCACTTTTGTAACTTGTGCGATTGGTTTTTGTCCGGCTTCAGGTGCTGGTTTTGGTTTGTTGCGGTTGTTATTCTTTTTATTACGATTGGCAGAACGTTCATCCAATCGGGTCAAACTATCCTGGCCAACAACGTTCTCATAATCAAAAGCTTTAACCGCATTTACATCTATCGCTTTGCTTTCGCCCAGATCCGGAACCAGTTCGCCGCTTTTGTTGATTTGCTGGATTTCCCGAACGTATTTTATCGGCACCGGAACCCAGTTTTCTTCTTTCGGATAGCTAAACCACATCAGCTTTTTAAAAATGTCCGTTTTTTGCAAACGTGCATCGCCTTTTTCGGTACGCAAAATATGCACATCATCCGGAATATCTTTCAAAGCATCCATATAACTGTCCAGTTCGTAGTTTAAACAGCATTTCAGTTTGCCGCATTGTCCGGCAAGTTTTAAAGTATTCAATGAAAGATTTTGATAACGCGCCGCCGACGTAGAAACCGTTTTAAAATCAGTCAGCCAGGTAGAACAACAAAGTTCTCTCCCGCAAGAACCAATTCCGCCTAAACGGCCCGCTTCCTGACGCATACCAATCTGGCGCATCTCAATCCGGATCCGAAAAGCTTCAGCCATTTTTTTAATCAATTCCCGGAAATCAACCCTTCCTTCTGCTGTATAATAAAAAGTAGCTTTGGTTTTATCGCCTTGGTAATCCACATCGCTGATCTTCATAGAAAGGTTCAGATCCAAAGCCAGTTTTCGTGCACTGTGCATCGTTTCCCACTCCTGCTCTTTGGCCGCTTTCCATTTATCTACATCCGATGGCATTGCTTTCCGGAAGATTTTCTTGGTGACATCTACTTCTTTTACATGCTTTTTTACGAGCTGCATCCGCACCAATTCGCCGGTGATGGAAACGTGGCCGACATCAAAACCGCCAGTTGTCGTTTCAGTAACCACTAACTCACCGTTTTCTAAATAAATATTATCTGTATTGAGGTAAAAATCTTTGCGTGAGCCTTTAAATTTTACTTCTACTACTTGAAAAGGTTTATAACTGGAAGGCATATCCATGTTGGAAAGCCAATCGTAAACATCTAATTTGCTGCAACCATTTGTAAGGCAAGCACCGTTACTTTTGCAGCCAGCAGGCGCACATCCGCCTGAGGAACAACTTCCACATCCCATAATTAATACAATATATGTTGAGTCCCTTGCGGGAACGTTTTAAATTTTAATATTTTGACCAATTGCAAAGATACATCTAAAAACAATATGCGCGGATTGGCATTCCGCTCTACATGGTAATGCGCTTTATCCAGCTCATCTGCAATCACTTCCACCATTGCCATCGTTAAAACTTTGGCAGCCATATTTTGCGCTACAAGTAGTTCTTTTTCAGGTAGATGAACCAAGCTTCCGGCACCGGAAATCAGCATACCACATTCGCGGATAAAGCACATGCCGTATTGCAAAAAATTCTTTTGGTTTTCGCGGCCTAATTTCACTAATTGTTCGGTAAAATCAATCAGTTTTGAACCATCATTGGTAAAACATAGCCGCAGCCAGCGCGCAAAAAGTTCGTGATAACTGCTGTCATTTCGGGCGATCATATGCAGTGCAGCAGTCAGGTTTCCATTGCTGAGGTAGGCAATTTGTGCAGCCAAATGTTCTGTTTGATGATGTTGCTCTAAGTAAGCCTGCACATCTGCATCTTTTAAAGCAGGAATTTTCACCAATTGCGTTCTGGAAAGTATCGTGTTTAAAATATCGTCCTGCGACTCGGCAACTAACAGAAAAAGTGTTTTTTGCGCCGGTTCTTCAATGATTTTTAAAAGCGTGTTGCCTTCTTTGTCCAGATATTCCGGCAGCCACATAATCAGGATTTTGTATTCTGATTCAAATGGTTTAAAGCTCAGCTTGCGAATGATTTGGTGGCATTCGGCAATATTGATGTTGGCTTGTTTATTTTCAGCTTCCAAATATGTGCGCCATTCATCCAAATTCAAATATGGGTTTTTGAGGAAAGCTTTGCGCCACTGGTTCACAAAAGTAAGCGCGGTATTGTCTTTATGTTTTGCAAAAAACGGATATGAAAAATGCAAATCCGGATGCACCAATTTCTGGTATTTTCGGCAGGAACTGCATTCTCCGCAAGAATCATTTTCTTGTTTATTTTCACAGGAAATATATTGCGCATAAGCCACAGCAAGCGCCAAACTTCCGGAACCTTCCGGCCCTAAAAAAAATTGCGCATGGCTTACCCGATTTTCTTTTACGGTTGTTAGAAGTCGTTGTTTAATGGTTTCCTGTCCTACTATTTCTTTAAACTGCATCGTTGCAAATTAAGAATTAGTATTCAGATTATGCTTTTGAAAAGCTTTCCGGATGATACATTTGCTGCGCGCTTTATAAATTCAGCTTCAACGCAAATGCTAATTTTTACCTGATAAAAACAGTATGCCCAGAATAATGGCTTTTGATTTTAAATTAGTTATAATGATCTTTGAGAGAATGGATAATAACGTAATTATTAAAAACCTCGTAGATTAGTCTATGCTCTTGGTTAATTCTTCTCGACCATTTGCCAGAAAGATTATGTTTTAAGGCTTCTGGTTTTCCTGTTCCTGTAAATGGATGCTCAGTTAGCTCATCCAATAATATAAACAGCTTTTTTAAGATTGCTTTATTGCCAGAATTTTATGATAAGCAACATCTTCGATAGCCTGATCGGAGAAATCTAACAGTAAAATCATTCTATACCCAAAAAGCTTTGCAGGTTTGCTTTTTCAACATGGGTAATTTTCCCATTCTTAACCTGCTTTTCACTTTTCTTGATTTTAGCTACAAACTTTGGGTTGTATGGGGTTTTTTCTTCTTTTTCAAAAGGTACGTCCATTGCCTCAAAAATAATTTTAAGAGCATTCCATTGTTTTTGATCTTTGGGACGAATAATTACGGGTGCCATAATCGATTTTTACAAATTTAATTAATGTGTTTAACAATCTGCTCTCAAAATTTTTAATAAGAAACGAATATTTTTTTCCTCTCCAACATGTTTCAATAAGATTTTTTTGGGAAGATAAATGCCAACGATAATATGGCAGATGATACATTTGCTGCGCGCTTTATAAATTCAGCTTCAACGCAAAAGCTAATTTTTACCCGATAAAAACAGTATGCCCCGAATAATGGCTTTTGATTACGGCACCAGACGCATCGGAATTGCCGTAACAGATCCGCTTCAAATTATTGCAACCGGACTGGAAACCGTCCATCCCAAAGATATTGTAGAATACCTCAAAAAATACCTGGTAAAAGAAGCAGTCGAGAAATTTGTGGTTGGCGAACCCAAGCAAATGGACGGAACGCCGTCGCAATCTGCACCGATGATTAAAGGTTTTGTAACGATTTTAAAAAAGAATTTCCCATTGGTTCCGGTAGAAATGATGGACGAGCGTTTCACCTCAAAGATGGCTTCGGCTGTAATTGCGCAAAGCGGCATGAAAAAAACTGACCGGCAAGATAAATCCCGAATTGATACCATTTCTGCCATTATAATTTTACAATCTTTTTTAGAAAAAAATAGCCGGTAAAAGAAGCATCTGTCCAAAAAACCGACAAGCTGGTTACTATTTCAAAAAGAATATCTTTGCCGGATGGAACTGCCGGACACTTTACTGCAAACTTATCTGGAAAACCACTGCGAACCGGAACCAGCAGTTTTACAAAAGATTGCCCACGAAACGTATTTAAAAGTGCTGCGGCCTCACATGATTTCCGGTCATTATCAAGGCAGGCTGCTAAGTTTTTTCAGCAAATTGCTTCAACCTAAATTAATTTTAGAGATCGGAACTTTTACTGGTTATTCAACGATTTGTCTGGCAGAAGGATTGGCAGAAAACGGCAAAATTGATACGATAGAAGTCAATCCTGAACTGGAAAATTTGTTAAAATCTAACTTTAAAACTGCTGGTTTTGAAGAGAAAATTCATTTATATATTGGAGAAGCTTTTGATATTTTTCCGTTATTATTGGATAAAATATACGATATTGCATTTATTGATGCTGATAAACGCAATAATTACAAATATTATGAGTTTATAGTCGACAATATTAGGCTCGGAGGCTTAATTATAGTAGATAATATTTTACGAAAAGGAAAAATATCAGATACTGAATTTCAGGAAAAAGATGTGGTTTTGCTTCGGGAATTTAATGACAAAATAACTGCTGACCAACGGGTAGAAAACCTGATCCTTCCAATTCGGGACGGGCTGATGATCATCCGAAAAAAACAATTATGAAGAAATTAATACTGTTTTTATCCCTACTATTTACCTGCTTTTTTGCAAAAGCTCAAAACACCCCAAAGTCTTACATTGAAAAGTACAAAGATGCTGCCATCAGTATCATGCACGATTACGGAATCCCGGCCAGCATAACTTTAGCCATCGCCATGCATGAATCTGCCAGCGGAAACAGCAAATTGGCCAGAAAATCAAACAACCAGTTTGGCATGAAAGGAAGAAATGCTTACAAAACATACGATTCTGTTTTAGAATCTTTTGAAGATTTTGCACGGATGATGTCTGAACGGAAACAGTTTAGCCATCTGGCCGACAAATTTGATTCTTTTGATTACAAAGGCTGGGCAAAAGGTATCCAGCGCGGTGGTTATGCCAGCAGCGGAAAATGGTCTTCCCAGGTACTTTCGCTCATCAAAAAATTTAGTTTAAATAATCTGGACGAAAAACCTGATCCGGATGGTCAATAAATTTTTTAATTAAAACTTTCACTCCTCTCCTGTTTCCGAAACAAATTATATTTGCCCCCGTAATACTTTTTTTATGTATAGAAAATGGGCATTCTTTTGTGCGCTGCTAATCCTGGCTTCCTGTAGTTCCCGCAAAAACGGAATCACCAATCATCAGGCTGAGAATAATAACAAATCGATCCAAAAAATTAATAAAGATGCTATCGCCCAATACACTACTTTTGGCGGCGTTCCGCAATATATAGATCGTTTCCGTAGTATTGCCGTACAGGAAATGAACATTTACGGCATCCCGGCAAGCATTACTTTAGCACAGGGTTTGCTCGAATCCGGCAATGGTAACGGCGAACTGGCGGTGGTTGCCAACAATCATTTCGGCATCAAATGCACTTCGGATTGGAAAGGCAAGTCCTACTTCAAAAATGATGACAAGATCAACGATTGTTTCCGGGTTTATGATAATCCGGAAAGCTCTTTCCGCGATCATTCCGAATTTTTAAAAAGAAAACGTTATGCAGCTTTGTTCGAACTGGACAAAAACGATTATGAAGGCTGGGCTTATGGCTTAAAATCTGCCGGTTATGCCACCAACCCGCAATATCCGCAGCTGATTATCGGTTTGATCAAAAAATACAACCTGGACCAGTATGACATGGGCGAAACTGATTACCAGAAAATTAAACGTGAAGACCGCGTGCTCACGCAAATCAATAAAAACATTGGTAAACCAGGCAAAGATTCTTTACAGCACGCACAACCGCCTTCAAAACTATTGGTAGCTCCGGCTTTACCGATCAGCAACAGCAAAACTTATCAGGTAAAACAAGGCGATACGCTGTACAACGTTTCTAAGCGTTTTGGCCTGAGTGTGGATGAACTGAAAGCACTGAACATGATGGGTGAAGACAATATTAAAATCGGTCAGCAACTTATCATCGCACATTAAAGTTAATTATTGTTAAGGTGCTGCAAAGTCTCAAAATTGTAAAGTAGTTTTGTGGTAGAATGCTGAAATATTTGCTGTGCGGATTTTGTTTTTTACTCCTTTTTGAGCGTTTGCGTGCACAGGAAAAGCAGATCCAGGGAATCGTTTTTGATCAAGCCACCAAAGAGCGGATTGCAAGCGTGCTGGTAAGCAACTCTCGTACAAAAGCAAATATTTTTAATAATTTGAAAGGCGAGTTTACTATTTCTGTTCGTTTAAATGATTTGCTGATCTTTTCCAAAACCGGTTATTTTAATGATACGGTCAAAATTACTGCTTTGCAAACGCTTCCGGTTTATTTAAAACGGTCCAGCATTGTTTTGCGTGAGGTAACTATCAGAGACAGTGCTTTGAGCGCGCAAAAAAAACTGGAAGAAAATAAACATGAGTTCAACAAAGTTTACGGTGCTTTGGCTAATAAAGATTTGCTGACTGTGGGCAGCAATGGTGCCGGAATTGGCATCGATGCGATTTACAACCTGCTAAGCCGCCGCGGCCGCAATGCCAGCAAACTGCGCGAAATTATTGATCGGGATTACAAAGCGCAGATTGTGGATGCCCGTTTTAACCGGATTGCGGTAGGTTCCGTTACGGGTTTAAAAGGCGATCCCCTCAGCAGTTTTATGTATCGCTACCGGCCTGATTATAATATGGTTGTGCTGCTGAATGATTATGATTTTATCTCTTACATCAAATCCTGCTACAACCGTTTTCGGCGCAATCCGTCCGCGTACTATCTGCCACCCTTACAGCCCGAAAAATGAAATGGCGGTATCCAATTATTGTGGTTCCTTCACTGCGTGCAAATGGCATGGCGTTATTTCCGTTTATTTTGGTGAAATTGGAAAAATCCAGGTTTGATAAAGTAATGATACAGCACGAAATCATCCACCTGCGCCAGCAACTGGAACTGTTGGTGATTCCGTTTTACTTCTTTTACCTGCTTAATTATTTGTACAACAGAACGATTTACAGCGATCATCACGAAGCTTACATGAACATTGTTTTTGAGCGAGAAGCGTATGCCAACGACGCTTTTCCGGATTACTTAAAGCACAGAAAGCTTTTTTCCTGGCGGAAATATCTAAAAAATCAGCATTAGTTTTAGGTTGAAAAAAATGAAAATCTCTTCTGAAAAAAATCATTTTTGCTTTTCTTTGCTCAATATGCGCAAGCTTTCAGGTTTTTGTCTGTTACTTTTTTTATCAATGTATTTTCATCGTGCCGACGCACAGGTAACAGATACGATCAGGCGGGATTCATTAAAGATGGATTCGCTCAGAAAAGATTCCATCAGGATACGGCTGGATTCTGTAAAAATCGACACCAACTTGCTAAACCGTTTTCGGATAGAACCTGGCCGTAATATTTTACCTGTCCGCTTGCAACCCTTAAGTTTACAGCCTGAGTATATCCCCATTCCAGGACTAGATTACAAAGTAAGTTACTGGCGCAATAACGTGCTTTTCGGCTTCAACCTCAATCAATCTGCTTTTAGCAATAACTGGAGTGCCGGCGGCGTGAGTTCCATCGCCATCGGGACAAATTTTGATTATAAAACAGAGTACAACCACGACGGGAAAGATTTTACTTCGGAGCTGATCTTATTATATGGAAAAGTAAAAAACCAGGGTCAGGTAGAACGTAAAACCAACGACCGGATTTTTTGGGACAATAAAGTTTCCATCAATTTTTCCAAACACTGGGATTTTTACGGCTCGCTGAGTTTTGAATCACAGTTTGATCAGGGTTTCACTTATTCCAGTAATGTTACTGTGAAACCGGTGCTTATTTCACGATTTCTGGCACCGGGCTATCTCACCGAATCAATCGGTTTTGAGTATAAACCGGTAACGTATTTCAGTATGCGTTTTGGTACGGGCACGGCGCGGCAAACTTTTGTGCTCAGTAATTCCGTTTATCCAAGCGATACGGCAACAGTTTACGGCGTGCGCTACGGCAGGCATGTGTTAAATCAACTGGCTTTCCAGCTCGTTTCTAACTTCGATAAAGACATCGCCCAAAACATCAATTTAAAAACCCGATATCTCATTTTTGTTCCGTATGATACACCGCTGAATATGACGCACCGCATCGACGGCACGCTCACAGCAAAAGTAAACCGCCTGGTAAACGTAAGTATAATCGGTACACTGCTTTACGATCCTAATACCTCGCACCGTATCCAGGCTTATCAGAGTTTAGCGTTGGGCATCACCTATAAGTTTCCTTATTACCGGTAGAAGTACGTTTTTTCTTTTTTGCGGATTATTGAGGCTAATTTTAAGGTGCTAAAAGAAGTATGCTTTTTGGTTACAAAATTAACGGACTTACTTGGGTGCTTCTAGAATATTACCCTGTTTCAATTTTTAGGCAGGTGCGCAATCAGGGGAAATGTAAGAAAAATTAAAAACCATGATAGCTCCGAAAGCTCGGATTAACAAAATTCTTCAGGATACTACCAAACCTAAAATTTAGTCCGAAAGAAGTATTATAGTTGTAATTAGAGGCCAATTGTCGCTGTCTGGTTAATACCTCTTGTTCTGTTGCCCCACTTTTTACCAGATTTAACTGATCATGTATGATGTTGGCATCTATATTTACAAAAAAAGAGAGGCTGCCTGTTACTTTTACATCGGCCCGCACATTTATACCTTTTGAGTTCAGCTTGCGGTTTTGTAAATAGTTGCGGTAATAAATGCCGCTATTAAATGTCCCCCATTTTTTATTTAAAATAATTGCTGCCGAAAACCGCTGGCCATAAAGTGTTTCTTTTTGTTTATTAAAAATAGTAGTGTCGTAATAATTGTTATTGGTAACATCAGGGCCATAACGGAGAACAAAAAACCGGTCGTTTACATCTTTATATTTAAAAACATTAAATTCAATGGCCGGGCCAAAATATAGCGCACGTTTAATGTTATTAAAAGTATTGTTAGAAAGACTTGTTTGGTAACCAAAACTCCAATGCGGGCTAAAAGACATTGAAAGGTAATGGTAAAAGTTGTAATCTGTATTTTTTACGCTATATTTAACAGTGTCATAATTGAAAATAGAATTTCGTAAGTTGCCGTTCAGGTTAAAGTGTACCTTTAATTTGTTAGTGACACGATCGGCAGAAAAATTTGAACTTAAAACATTGTTTTTATAAATTCGTTCGGCACTTACGTTACCGCTTGCCGAAACGTTATAAACCCACAAATTCCATTTATCCTTTATAGAAGTTTCAGTAACTACGGATATAGCACTTGCCTCATCTTTCATGGTTATTTTAATTATTTTGGAATAAAGCGTTTTTGCTACCATGGGAGACAAGCCAAGCATCAAATACTGCAATAATTTTTGTCGGGTTTCCGAAGCCGTAGCATTAGCAGTTGTAGTAAACGTGAGTGTATCAGTTGTACTTTTATACTGATGTTGCCCATAAATATTTAGTTGATATTGTTTGCCTCCGCTCCCGACAGGCTGAGTGGTAACAAGAACATCCACATCGGCAGCAACCCTATCCAACACAAAATCAATAATCGGAATTTCAGACTTAATAAAATTAATATCACATCCTGTTCTGCAATCTATAAATACTTTTAATTTTGAACTGTCAGCATTTTGCGCATCAGCTTTTATGCCTAAAATCATCAACAGAACTAGTATAATTAATTTATTCATCTTAATTTATCCTGATAGAAAGTATTTGATAACAAAGTGAATTCCTTAAAATTGTTTTTTATGAGCCTGTTTAAATTTATATCAAAAAAACCCATCATGCTTCTTTTATGCCTGTAAATTTGTGTTTGAATTTTATACCGATAAAAAGAGCATTGAAATTTCCTGTTTTTAGGTGATAAAAGAAGCATCTAAAAGAAATCAAACAAAATTTAAACTGGCTCTATTTATTATAGTTTAATTAATTCTGCTGGCATAAATAGCTTCAAAATCATAACTTTGTGTTCCATTTAAATTGATTTTTAAAGATGTTTGATAATCTTTCGGATAAACTCGACCGCGCATTCAAGGTTTTGAAAGGACAAGGTTCGATCACGGAAATCAACGTGGCCGAGACCATGAAAGAAATCCGTAAAGCTTTGCTCGATGCCGACGTAAACTATAAAACAGCCAAAGCTTTTACAGATGAAGTGCGGCAAAAAGCTTTGGGCGAAAACGTATTAACGTCGATTTCTCCAGGCCAGTTGCTCACCAAAATCATGGGCGATGAGCTGACGAAACTAATGGGCGGAACCACTGCCGAACTCACTTTTCAGGGAAACCCAACCATCATTTTGATTGCCGGATTAAACGGTGCCGGTAAAACAACTTTTTCCGGTAAACTGGCTAATTTCCTCAAAACACAAAAAAACAAAAAGCCATTGCTGGTAGCCGGCGACGTTTATCGTCCGGCTGCGGTAGAGCAATTAAAAGTTTTGGGCGAGCAGATTGGTGTGCCGGTTTATGCCAATTTAGAATCCAAAGATCCGATTGCCATTGCTTTGGAAGGCTTGGCGCAGGCCAAACAAAATGGAAACAACGTTTTAATTATAGATACCGCTGGCCGTTTGGCCATCGATGAAGCTATGATGGTGGAAATTGAGCAGGTAAAAAAAGCATTGAACCCCAACGAGATTTTGTTTGTGGTGGATGCGATGACCGGCCAGGATGCGGTAAATACAGCCAAAGTTTTTAATGATCGTTTGGATTTTACCGGAGCCGTTTTGACCAAACTTGATGGTGATACACGCGGCGGTGCAGCATTATCTATCAAATCCGTTGTCAACAAACCGATCAAATTTATCGGGACCGGCGAAAAAATGGAAGCGATTGATGTTTTCCACCCGGATCGGATGTCGTCCCGGATTTTGGGAATGGGCGACGTGATTTCTTTGGTAGAACGCGCGCAGCAGCAGTTTGATGAAAAGGAATCAGCGGAACTGCAAAAGAAAATCCGCAAAAATAAATTCGACTTTAATGATTTCTTCGGCCAGATCCAACAGATTAAAAAAATGGGCAACATGAAAGATCTGATGGGCATGATCCCTGGCGTTGGTAAAGCGATGAAAGATATTGATATTCAGGATGATGCCTTTAAATCGATTGAAGCGATCATCCAATCCATGACACCTTTTGAAAAAGAAAACCCGGACAGCATCAACCAAAGCCGCCGCAACCGCATCGCAAAAGGTTCTGGCAATGAGCTGGCCGAAGTAAACCGCCTGATCAAACAGTTTGATGATATGCGGAAGATGATGAAACAATTCTCGAATCCAGCACAGATGGCCAAAATGATGCGGAACATGCCAAAACAATAATTGATAAAAATTTGAAAACCGGAAATTAACCTCCGGTTTTTTTATGCGATAAAAGAAGCATTAAACCGGAAGATAATCCAATCATTACCTGCTTCTTTTATCGGGTAAAATCTGTTGATTCTATAACTTTTTCAAATAAAATTACTTCAATAGTTACTATTATTAATTTTTAATTAATTTCAGGAAATTTATCAACTTATTCCTGTGCTTGTAAAAACTTTTGGCAGTGCTGTTTATGGCATTGAAGCAACAACCATCACCGTTGAAGTAAACATAACCGGCGGTACAAAATATTATGTGGTCGGCCTGCCCGATAACGCGATTAAAGAAAGTTATTTCCGTGTAAAATCAGCTTTAAAGAACTGTAATTATCATATGCCCAAACAGCAGGTTGTGGTTAATATGGCTCCGGCAGATGTTCGTAAAGAAGGTTCTTCCTACGATTTAACCATTGCAATTGGGGTTTTGGCAGCTTCAGGACAAATTGTGCATGACGAACTGGATAAATACCTCATTATGGGGGAATTATCTTTAGATGGCGGATTGCAGCCCATCCGTGGTGCACTGCCAATTGCTATCCAGGCCCGGAAAGAAGGCTACAAAGGTTTTATCCTGCCAAAACAAAACGCGCGTGAAGCAGCCATTGTAGATAATTTAGCAGTTTTTGGGGTGAGTTCGATTACTGAAGTCGTAGATTTTTTAAACGGAGAAAAGCCGCTCGAAGAAGAAGTGGTAAATACGCGGGATGAATTTTACCGCAGTATCAGTTTGTACGAAGCTGATTTTTCGGATGTAAAAGGACAGGAAAACATCAAACGTTCGCTGGAAATTGCGGCCGCCGGTGGTCATAATGCTATATTGATCGGGCCGCCCGGAGCCGGTAAAACGATGCTGGCCAAGCGTTTGCCTTCTATTTTGCCGCCGCTAAGTTTGTCTGAAGCTTTGGAAACGACTAAAATCCATTCTGTTGCCGGCAAACTGGCTGCTGCGGATGCGCTGGTTTCGGTTCGTCCGTTTCGTTCCCCGCATCACACAGTTTCTGATGTCGCTTTGGTTGGCGGAGGAGGGAATCCGCAGCCCGGCGAAATTTCTTTGGCGCATAATGGCGTTTTGTTTCTGGATGAATTGCCGGAGTTTAAACGAACGGTTTTAGAAGTAATGCGACAGCCGCTGGAAGAGCGGAAAGTAACGATTTCCCGTGCCAAAATGAGTGTAGATTATCCTTCAAGTTTTATGTTGGTGGCTTCCATGAACCCTTGCCCTTGCGGTTATTACAATCATCCCGACCGCCAATGTGTTTGCGGGCCGGGCATCGTACAAAAATATTTAAGTAAGATTTCGGGCCCGTTGCTGGATCGGATTGATTTGCATGTGGAAGTAACGCCGGTAAATTTTACAGAGTTATCTTCAGAACGGATCTCGGAAAAAAGTGAAGCTATCCGCGAACGTGTAATTAAAGCCAGGGAAATCCAACAGAAAAGATTTACCGAAAAACCTGATCTGCATTGCAATGCACAAATGGAATCTAAAATGGTGCGGCAGGTTTGCAAAATCAGTGAAGCCGGACAAATCCTCCTCAAAAAAGCTATGGAAAAATTAGGTTTAAGTGCGCGTGCTTATGACCGTATTTTAAAAGTTGCCCGCACCATTGCCGATCTGGCCGGAACGGAAGATATCCAGATTGAACATTTGGCGGAGGCGATTCAATTTAGAAGCTTGGATAGGGAAGGCTGGGCTGGGTGAAAAATATTAAAATTTTTGAATGATAAAAGAAGCTCGGATTAAACAACTATTTGCCAACAAAATCAACCTTTAAAATTGTTAACGCAGTTGTATTTCTTTTAATTACGTATAAAACTATTAATAGAAATATGGCTAAATACATAAAAGAATTTAAGGTAAAATTATTTGCAGAAATTACGGCTGTACCAGAATTTCTGCAAGGTTCGTATTATCGGTCTTTAGATGGTTTAAGAGGATTATCTATACTAATCGTAATTCTTGCCCATTTTGGCATTAATCGTTTTCTCAAGCCCTATTCTCTGTTTATCGATAGCAGTATTGGTGTTCACATCTTTTTTGTACTTAGCGGCTTTCTAATTACAACGTTACTAATTAAGGAAAAAATAAAAAACGGTAGAATTTCGTTAAAGCAATTTTATATCCGTCGAATTTTAAGAATCATACCTGTTTCTTATTTATTCCTATCCACTTTAATAATTTTGAATTTCTGTTATCAGTTAAAGATAGAACCTTTAGATTTTATTGCTTCTTTTTTGTTTTTAAAAAATTTACCAATTGGAAATAGTGTGTTTACAGCTCACCTTTGGTCTTTAGCTGTTGAAGAACAATTCTACTTAACTTTTCCATTTCTATTGGCATTCAGTATCAACAGGTTTGTTACGGCAGCTCTTTTTTTGATGGTTTTGATACCCGTTATATCAATTTTAGGATTTTATCTGCCTGAAGTTTTATTTAGTAACCTTACCGTTCGGGTATTTACAAAAATTTTGATGTATTCCTTTTGGAAAGGACCATTAATTATCCTGATTGGTTCTCTATTTTCTATCCTTGTTTTCAAAGGGATAATTAACGTGGACAAAATCAATTCCAATTACTTTTTAGGTTTTGTTTTACTCCTGATTGCAATTCTCATTCATACTAAAACCTTTTTTTTTTACAGCAAATACTGCTCTGAATATTTGTCTGCTTGCATTATTGGATATGTTATTATTTTAAGTGTTAACGAAAAAAATAGTCTTTTATCAGCAATTTTAAATAATGTTCTTTTAGTTAAAGCAGGAATTCTTTCCTATAGCTTATATATTTGGCAGGAACTCTTTATTGGTGGTTTGCCTTGGCAACCCTGGCTAAAAAGTTGGAATGGTTACCCTTTGCAATTGATAATCGTTTTAAAGCTAATCTGCGTTTTCTTAATTGCAAGTATATCTTACTACTTTTTTGAATCGAAATTTTTGCGATTTAAAAAAAGGTTTAAAGGCATCAAATTGTAATCTGTTTTTTATAAGATAAAAGAAGCATGCGCGCAAAAAATATCCAGTATTCTTAAATAGGGAAATGCTTCTTTTACCACACTAAAAATTACATTAGCCCTCTATCGTGCAGTTCTTTTTGTTTTTCCTTTTCACGTCGCCGTAGTTCGCATTTTTCTATGCGGATTTCTTTCGGTGATTTTCCGGTTGTATCAATCTTTTTTCAATAACTTCTTCTGTAGAATCTGGCAGAAGCAATCCAGTTTAGAAGTTTAGATAGAGAAGGCTGGGCAGGATAGATCAGCAATACTGTTTTTATCAGACTAAATTTAGGGTGATAAAAACAGTATTATTTTAAATTTTTGAGAAAAATCAATCCAAATAAACATCCAGCAAACCTTCAGGCAAATCCACCAGCACTACTCCTTTTACGACATCAATATTTTTGATAATGCTTTCATTGAGCGGAAAAAGCACTTCCCGGTTTTTGTATGGAACAGTTGCGATCAGTTGCTGCGGGAACTCATGGATTTCGATGATCTCGCCCAGTTCACCTTCGTTCTCATCTACCGCAATAAAATGCAGTAAATCCCTCAAACCAAAATCACTTTTTTTCTTCTTAGGTTTGATTTTATTTGGCAGAAAAACCTCTTTCTTTACCAATACGGCTGCTTTTTCAATCGTGTCCACATCTTCCAGTTGCAGGTAAGCTACATTCTTCATCGGAAGTTTAAAAAACGTGATGAAATACGGAACCAATTTCCCCGAAATCTCTAAAAATAAACTGTTGAATTTTAGTTTTTCGGGTTCTTCAAAAGCGATAAAAACCTGCAGTTCGCCTTTCAAACCCCGTGTTTTGGTTACCGTGCCTAAGCGAAAACAATCTTCTGTGGTCATCAATAAAAGGGCTTAAAACAAGTATAGCGAAGCTTTATGATAAAAGCTTCGCTATACTTAAATGCGATTGTTTTGATTATTCAGCCGGAGTTTCAGTTGCTTCGTCGGCAGCTACAGGTTCCGGAGCTGGTGGCGTGTTTTTAGCAACAATTGCAGCAGCACGGTCAGCATTTTTCTTGGTTTCGGCAGTTAAAGCAGCTTTGCGGATTTCGTCTTTAGAAGAAACCAAAATTGTTTTTTTACCGCTGATTTTGTTTTCTTTTTGTTCTGTCCAGGCGGCAAATTTTTCGTCTGCCTGTTCCGCTGTTAAAGCACCTTTTTGTACCCCGCCTTGTAAGTGTTTTTTGTACATCACGCCTTTATAAGCCAAAATTGCGCGGCAGGTATCGGTTGGTTCTGCACCTGTGTTTACCCAATCCAACGTTTTATCAAAATTGATTTCGATAGTTGCCGGGTTGGTGTTTGGGTTATAAGAACCTAAACGCTCGATGAAGCGGCCATCTCTCGGTGCGCGTACATCTGCTACTACAATGTGATAAAAAGGTTTGCCTTTTTTACCGTGTCTTTGTAATCTGATTTTAGTTGCCATTTTTTGTTTTTATGTATTCAACATATCCCCCGGAAATTTTTTGTTGCGGGGCTGCAAAAGTAAAAAAATTAATTTAATCGTTGTTATAATCATCAATAAATCAACGTAAAACCTATTTTTAGTCCAAAATTAATGTTCTGATAAAATTATTTATTTTCTTTTGCAGGATAACCAGATTAAAGTATGGAAAAACAACGTATTGCCATAGATATGGATGAAGTGCTGGCCGATGTGATTGCCAAATTTGAAGTACTGTACAAGCAAAACCATCCGGAAGAAATACTAAAACAGCAGGAAGACGGCGAAGAATTTTATGCCATTTTGCCAGAACACATTTCCGGGGATTTTAGAAAACATATTTATGAAAAAGGTTTTTTCCGGGATATGGAAGTGATAAAAGACAGCCAGCGCGTGGTCAAAGAACTGGATAAAAAATATGATGTTTTTATTGTTTCCGCAGCGATGGAATTCCGCAACTCTTTGGAAGATAAAGTGGATTGGCTCGAAGATCATTTTCCGTTTATCCCATGGCAGCGCACTATTTTCTGCGGATTAAAAATTGTAGATACAGATATTATGATTGATGACCGGAGCCGTAATTTTGTAGGTTTTGATGGCCGGCCGCTGCTGTTCAGTTCTCCGCATAATAAATTGATTACCAAGTTTGAACGGGTGGACAACTGGGAAGAAGTAGCTGCCAAACTACTTTGATTTTAGGGTGATAAAAGAAGTAGCCTCACCCCGGCCCTCTCCAAAAGAGAGGGAGTAGAATTGCTTCTTTTATCACCCTAAAACTTACAGAGAAAGGATTTCTACAATTTTTAAAAAGTTGGGGTTAATTTCGGTATTGTGCTTAACTGCTTTACTAAAATCAGTATAGCTGATGTCGTTGTGAATGACGCCGATCATTTCGTTGCGATGGCCATCCAGCAAAGCTTCTACAGCTGCAACACCTACACGGCTGGCCAAAACGCGGTCCATACAAGTAGGCATACCGCCGCGCTGGATATGGCCCAAAATAGAAACGCGGGTATCATAATTCGGGTATTTTTCTTTGATCTGATCGCCAATTTCAAAAGCACCGCCGGAAGCTTCTTCTGCTTCGGCCACAATAATAATTTTGGAAGATTTATGCCGGCGGCCACGCTCCAATCTGGCAAAAACAGAATCAATATCACTGATCGAGTCCGGGATCAAAATCGCTTCCGCACCGGTTGCAATGCCGGTTCGCAAGGCAATCTGGCCGCCATCTTTTCCCATTACTTCCACAATAAATAACCGGTCATGCGATTCGGCCGTATCCCGGATTTTATCTACCGCATTCACTACCGTATTAATCGCCGTATCGTAGCCAATGGTAAAATCTGTTCCAAACAGATCGTTGTCTATTGTGCCTGGCAGGCCAACAATCGGCATGTTGAATTCTTGACCAAAAATCTGGGTAGCTTTAAATGTCCCGTCGCCACCAATGACTACCAAAGCATCAACTTTATTTTTTTGCAACTGTTCGTAGGCCAGTTTCCTGCCTTCAGGCATCATAAACTGTTCGCTTCGTGCAGTTTTTAAAATTGTGCCGCCGCGTTGCACAATATTGGCTACTGATCGCCGGTCCATCAATGCCATATCACCATTAACCATGCCTTCAAAACCGCGCCGGATACCCGTCACCTGGATATTATAATACAATGCCGTACGCACAACGGCACGAATGGCAGCATTCATTCCGGGCGCATCTCCGCCGGAAGTCAACAAGCCAATGTTTTCTATAGATGTACTCATGTTAAATGTATAATATTCAGCACTTATTTTACCGGAATGCTGAACTCGATATCGTCCGGCGGCAAGCATTGTTTATCGTTGCAAACCATAAATTCTACTTTGCCTTTGATGTTGGTTTGATCCTTTTTTAGTTTTATTTTTTGCTGAAAAATAACGCTTTTTTCAAAGTAAAGCACATTCATTTTAAAGGCAGTTTCAAACTTTGTTATCGGTTTAGGTTCTGCCAATGCTCCGTTTATCGCATAATCTTTGGAAGGCGTAAACGTAAACTCGGTTTTTACCGGGCCGCCATCTTTTTGCTGGGTTGAATAAATGTGCCAGCCGTTGTCAATGGTGGCTTTCAACAACAAAACGGCTTCCGTTTTGCTGGTTTTTTTGGCCGCGTATGACCATTTTACCGGTTTTAGGATTTGTGCAAATAAACCTGTACTTAAAAAAGATACGGCTAAAAACAGTGTTAATTTTTTCATGGTTGATTAAATATAAATCTGATCTCTTTCAGATCAAAAAATTGGGTTTTATTTTCTTGTTGGATACCCAATTTACCCAAATGGTTTACTGTAAATATTTTTCCGGTGAACGTTTTTTCTTTAGTTTGAAACGGAAGCTCTTGCCCTAAACCATATAGGTTTTGCAGATATTCCTGTTTAATTTCGTCAAATTTTCCGGCTTTCAGCTTCAAATATTCCATTTCTATTCCGGCGCAAATTTGAGATAATACTTCTTTTATCACCCAATTTTTGTTCAAAATCTGCTGCATCGAAATCGGGTTGGGCAAATGGGCCGGAAAAACCTCCTGGTTTACATTGATTCCAATACCAACAACAGAATGCCTGATGCTTCTTTTAGCAAGTAAATTTTCGATCAAAATACCACCAAGTTTTTTTTGTCTGTAATAAATATCGTTCGGCCATTTAATCCGAACCTGATCGCCTAAAAGTGTTTGCAGTGGTTTGATCACCCCAAGGCTTATGACGCACAAAAGGAAAAAAGAATTTTCCGGTGATAAAAAATCAGGGAGTAAAAGCAAACTGAAAATCAGGTTTTTGCCTCGTTCGCTGTGCCAGCCATTTTGCTGCTGCCCTTTGCCTGACGTTTGATATGCTGCCATAATGACTGTTCCTTCGGGCAATGGCGTGGATTTTGCCAATAACTCTTTCAACAGGTCGTTGGTGGACGTTATCTCCTTATACGTCAGAATATTTTGTCCAACAAATGCACCCGAAATTACGTTATTTTGCAAAATAGAATTAACCGTGTCTGAGTTCGTTTTCAAAACTAAGTGTTTTTAATGATAATAAACAAGAATAAATTAGAATCGGCCTTAATATCGGAGATCGTGATTAATGGGATACAGGAGAAAAAAGGCAACGATATTGTTAGATTAGACCTCAGAAATATCCGCAGTTCAGTGTCAGATTATTTTGTGATCTGCCATGCAGAATCCACTACTCAGGTAAAGGCAATTGCCGGAAGTGTAGAAGAAGAAGTTTATAAAGCCTTAAAGCAGGATCCTTGGAGAAAAGAAGGCTTTGAATATGGTGAGTGGATTTTATTAGATTATATTGACGTTGTAGTACACATATTTAAGACAGATAAACGCGAGTTTTACGGGATAGAAGAATTGTGGGGCGATGCCGAATTTAAATCTTATAAAAGTGCTTAAAATATTTTCAGATCCGTTCGCGTACTTGTATAATATGTGTTTGTAAAAATGAAAGAAAAAGAATCTGAAAATCAGAAAACTATCCGTCGGATACCTAATAAAAAATCAACGCCAAAACCACCTAAATTTAATTTTATGTGGATTTATGCAATTGCCGTAATCGGGTTGCTGGTTGTTCCTTATTTTTTTGGTGGTTCAGGCGGTTCACTGGTCAACTTTCAAACTTTTGAAAGTACCATGTTGAAAAAAGGCGATGTTGACAAAATTGTTGCCTACAAAAACGGTGATTTGGTAGTTGCCGAAGTTTACATTAAAAAAGATAGCCTGAGCAAAACCCAGTATGCCAATGTGCGTGATAAACGCTCCTTTAATATGGCTAATGACAATGCGCAGTATTATTTTACTGATGCCTCTTATGAAAGTTTGAAACAGTCTGTTTTGAATGCCCAGAAAGACATCCCCGATGCCCAAAAAGTACAGCCAACGTATGAGCAGCACGAAAGTATTTTTTCGAGCTGGTTAGTTCAAACGATTATTATGGTGGCTTTATTTGCCGGTATGTGGATGCTGATAATGCGCAGAATGGGCGGCGGTGCAGGTGGCGGCCCCGGCGGACAGATCTTTAATATCGGAAAATCCAAAGCAACTTTATTTGATAAAGAATCTCAGGTAAATGTTACTTTTAATGATGTGGCAGGTTTGGAAGAAGCCAAACAGGAAGTGATGGAAATTGTAGATTTCCTTAAAAACCCCAAAAAATACACCAACCTCGGCGGTAAAATACCAAAAGGTGCTTTGCTGATTGGCTCTCCGGGAACGGGTAAAACTTTGTTGGCAAAAGCAGTAGCCGGTGAAGCGCAAGTGCCTTTCTTCTCACTTTCGGGTTCTGATTTTGTGGAGATGTTTGTAGGTGTTGGTGCTTCCCGCGTCCGGGATTTGTTTAAGCAGGCAAAAGACAAAGCACCATGTATCATTTTTATTGATGAGATTGATGCGATTGGTCGTGCCCGTGGTAAAAACAATATGGTTGGTGGTAATGACGAGCGTGAAAATACATTGAACCAGTTGCTGGTAGAAATGGATGGTTTTGGAACAGACTCCGGAATCATCATCCTTGCAGCAACCAATCGTCCGGATGTATTGGATTCTGCTTTGATGCGGCCAGGACGTTTTGACAGGCAGGTTTCTATTGATAAACCGGATTTGAACGGCCGTGAGCAGATTTTTAAAGTCCATTTACAGCCGGTAAAAACAGCAGCTGATGTAGATGCCAAGAAATTATCTGCCCAAACACCCGGATTTGCCGGTGCTGAAATTGCCAATGTTTGTAACGAAGCGGCTTTAATAGCTGCCCGTAAAAATAAAGAAGCGGTGGATATGCAGGATTTTCAGGATGCAGTTGACCGTGTAATTGGTGGTTTGGAAAAGAAAAATAAGATCATTTCTCCGGAAGAAAAGCGTATTGTTGCTTTTCATGAAGCTGGCCATGCCATTGCTGGGTGGTTTCTGGAACACGCTGATCCTTTGGTTAAAGTTTCTATCGTTCCGCGTGGTGTTGCCGCTTTGGGTTATGCGCAGTATTTGCCTAAAGAACAATTTTTGTACACTACTGAGCAGTTGATGGACGGCTTGTGTATGACAATGGGTGGCCGTGTAGCCGAAGACATTGTTTTTGGTAAAATATCAACCGGAGCACAAAACGATTTGGAACGTATTACGAAATTGGCTTATGCAATGGTGAGTATTTACGGTATGAATGACAAGGTGGGCAACGTTTCTTTTAACGATCCTCAGAACGAGTATCAATTTAATAAACCTTACTCTGATAAAACTTCTGAATTGATTGATGAAGAAGTTCGTAATTTGGTCAGAACTGTTTACGATCAAACCAAAAAACTACTGAACGATAAACGGGAGGGTTTGGATAAATTAGCAAGCAAACTACTCGAAAAAGAAATTCTGTTTCAATCTGATTTGGAAGAAATTTTAGGTAAACGGCCTTTTGAAACACGTACTACTTATGATGAATTTGTAAATGGTGAACCGTCAAATTTAGAACCTGTAGAACAAAATTTGATCCATGAAGGTGTGAACGATCACTCAGGAACTTTTGCAAGAAATCCTGATGAAAAGGATATCGTAACTACTAAAAAAGATTAATTCCTTTTAATACAATTTAAAGCCACTATGTACGCATATAGTGGCTTTTTTTTTGCTTATGAAAGATAATACTACGCCCAGAGAACAGCTGCTGAAAAAAATCCGTAAGGCCCTGCTGGAAAAACGTGACAATCCGTATCCGCAGCTGGAAGATTTGCCTTTGTACACGCCACAGGAAGATTTGCTGGAAGTAATTTTTGCTGAGCAGTTTACCGCCGTTGCCGGGCAATTTATTTTTTGTGAAGATGAAATCCAGTTTATAGAAAACCTGCTCACTTTGGCCGAACAACGCAACTGGCATAAAATATATTGCTGGGAAAGCGATCTGCAAAACATCCTCAAAGCATACGAATATCCTTATTTTGAAACAGATAAAGATTTTGAGCAGGCAGAAGTCGGTTTGACTTTATGTGATTCGCTGATTGCAAGAAACGGCAGTATTTTGATCACCAACGGCAATGCTGCAGGCAGAAGATTGAGTATTTATCCGCATCAGCATATTGTTTTGGCCTACACTTCGCAATTGGTTTTGGATTTGAAAGATGGTTTCAAACTCCTCAAAAACAAATACAAAAACAATCTGCCGTCCCTGATTTCCACTATCACTGGCCCAAGCAGAACAGCTGATATTGAGAAAACATTGGTTCTGGGCGCACACGGCCCGAAAGAACTTTTTGTTTTTTTGCTGGACGATTTGCAGGCATAAAAGAAGCATCATCAAATAATCAATACTGTTTTTATCGCCTGTTTTTTGGAGTTGATCTGAAAAAATCCTGTCTGGCCAATTCTTAATTTTACAGGCATAAAAGAAGCATCATTAAATAATCAATACTGTTTTTATCGCCTGTTTTTTGGAGTTGATCTGAAAAAATCCTGTCTGGCCAATTCTTAATTTTAAAGGCATAAAAGAAGCATTATCAAATAATCAATACTGTTTTTATCGCCTGTTTTTTGGTAAGATAAACGTTGTATTTTGCTATTTATTTTAGCAAATTTGCATCATGGATCAGCAGGAACAGGAATATTTTAAAGGCCGCGGGGCCCAGTTAAATACGCACAACAAATTTCTTCAAAATAAATATGTAACCGAGTTTGAAGAAGGTTTGGATGAGCCTTTCCTGGAAAATACCAAAACCCGGTTTTTTAATGAAACACCCAAAAAGATCGTTACAGAATCTCATAGTCCTGATTTAAACTTCAATTATTCCATCAATCCATATCAGGGCTGCGAGCATGGCTGCATTTATTGCTACGCCCGCAATGCACACGAATATTATGGTTTCAGTGCCGGGTTGGATTTTGAGCGAAAGATCATTATCAAGCATAATGCAGCACAATTATTGGAAACATACCTCAACAAAAAGAGTTATGAACCGGCTACAATTGTGCTTTCCGGCAATACGGATTGTTATCAGCCCATCGAAAAAAAACTAAAAATCACCAGATCGCTCCTGGAAGTTTTTTTGAAATACCGGCATCCGGTCAGCATCATTACCAAAAATAATCTGATTTTGCGGGATCTGGATTTGGTTGCAGAACTGGCCAAATTAGATTTGATCCATGTAAACATTTCTATTACTTCTTTGTCAGAAGATTTACGCCAAAAATTAGAACCCAGAACGGTAACAGCTGCTGGTCGATTACACGTTATCAGCAAACTTTCTGCTGCAAATGTACCAGTTAGGGTAATGGTTGCGCCGATCATTCCGGGTTTAAACAGTCATGAAATTACGGACATTATTAAAGCTGCTGCAGATTGTGGTGCAAGAGATGCCGCTTACACCATCGTGCGGCTAAATGGCTCGCTGGCATTGCTGTTTACGGATTGGGTTTACAAAGCTTTTCCGGGAGAAGCGGCAAAAGTTTTACATCAGATAGAAAGCTGCCATGAAGGAAAACTGAATGATTCGCGCTGGGGAACACGCAAAACCGGTGATGGCAATGTTGCTTCTTTTATCAAACAATTTTTCAACCTGGCCTGCAAAAAATATCTTAGCAGCCGCGAAATGCCGCCATACAACCTTGGCCATTTTGTAAATCAGCACGGCCGGCAAACAAAACTATTTTAGTTTTCTATTTTAAAATCCGGTTATTTAGCTTAGATTTATACTATATACCGTTTTGGTATTTAGTATAAATATGCAACACCTTATTCGTTCAGTTATCGTAGCCACCGGAAGTTATGTTCCGGAGCAGGTCATTACAAGCGGTTATTTCAATGATCATCAGTTTTTTGAAAAAAACGGAAAACCGGTAGCCAAAAGCAATGCTGTAATTTTGGATCAGTTTAAAAATATTACCGAAATTGAAGAACGCCGTTATGCAAAAACCGAACAGAAAACCTCTGATTTAGGTTATCTGGCAGCAAAAGATGCACTGGAAAGTTCCGGTATTGATGGCGAAACCCTGGATTATATTATTGTGGCACACAACTTTGGCGATATTGCTGCCGGTAGCAACCGCGTGGATATGGTGCCAACCTTAGCGGCCAGGATCAAGCAACTGTTGCAGATTAAAAATCCGGATTGCGTGGCTTATGATCTGCCGTTCGGTTGTCCGGGTTGGGTAGAGGGAATGATCCAGGCCAATTATTATCTCAGATCCGGTGATGCCAAAAGGTGTATGGTGATTGGTGCTGAAGTTTTATCCCGGATTACCGATCCGCATGATCGTGATACGATGATTTATGCAGATGGTGCCGGGGCTGTGATTTTGGAAGCTGTTGCTGATTCAGAAACAGGGATTTTATCACACAAAACCCAATCTCATGCTGTAGATTATGCTGATTTGCTGACAATGGGAAGTTCTTACCACCCGGAAAAATCAGAAAATCAGGATTTATACATCAAAATGAACGGCCGGAAATTGTATGAATATGCACTGGTCCATGTGCCGCAAGTGATTAAAATAGCTTTGGATAAAGCAAATACCAGTTTATACGACATTAAAAAAGTATTGATCCATCAAGCCAACGGCAAAATGGATACAGCCATTATGCAGCGGGTTTTTAAGCTTTATGGGGAAGAAGAGTTTCCGGCGGAACTGATGCCGATGAATATTTCTCATTACGGTAATAGTTCTGTGGCAACTATTCCGACTTTGCTGGACGAGATTTTGAAAGGGAAAATGGATGGCCAAACCATCAATCCGGGCGATAAAATACTGTTTGCGTCGGTTGGTGCTGGCATGAATATTAACGCCATCGTTTATCAAAACTAAGCCTGATGCTTCTTTTAGGGCATAAAAAAAGGCATCGTTTCGGATGCCTTTTTTTATTAAGTAGGATAGTTTTAAACTGCCGGTACAGCTTCCCCGTTCTCTAAAACCATTTGCTCATCAACCAAAATCCGTCCGCAATGCTCGCAAACGATAATTTTTTTACGCTGACGGATATCTGCCTGGCGTTGTGGCGGGATCTCGTTAAAGCAACCGGAACATGCATCACGGGAAATAGTAACTACAGCCAAACCGTTTTTAGCATTTCCTCTCAAACGGCCATAAGCAAAAAGTAAACGCTCTTCAATATCTTTTTTTGCCTGTTCTGCCTGGCCGGTCAATTCGTTTTCTTCTTTTTCAGTTTCGGAAGTTATGGTGCCTAATTCTGCTTTTTTCAGTTCAAAATCTTTACGGCGTTCTTCCAAATCAATTAAAGCTTTATCATAAACCTGTGTTTTGGTTGCAATTTCGTAACCAATTTCTTTAATTTTTTTTTCGCTTACCTGCACATCCAAACCTTGGATTTCAATTTCTTTGGAAATGGCATCATACTCGCGGTTATTTTTCACGTCTGCCAGTTGTGCTTCGTATTTTTTCGTGTTTGCCTGTGCTTCTTTTATCAGGTTTTTTCTGGTAACTACGCTGTCTTCCAGATCATCCAGATCATTTTTAATCTTTTGGATCCGGGTTTCTAAACCGGCAACTTCGTCTTCCAGATCGCTCACCTCCATCGGAAGTTCGCCTCTTACCTGTCTGATCCGGTCGATTTTGGTGTGGATAGTTTGTAGTTCGTACAAAGCTTTCAGCTTCTGTTCTACTGTTTGTTCCATTAAATTATATATTTGACGGGGTTTGTATTAATTTTTGTTAAACGGATTGCAAAGTTAGGAAATTTTTTGCTGATAATCTCCGCTAATAATTCCTGTGTAAACTGCTCAGTTTCAAAATGTCCGATGTCCGCAATTACCAGTTTTCCTTCTGCATCAAAAAATTCATGATATTTAAAATCAGCCGTTACAAAAATATCTGCACCGGCACGGATCGCATCCTTCAGCAAAAAACTTCCTGAACCACCGCAAACGGCTACTTTCTTCACTTTTTTGCCGGTAAAAACAGTATGCCGAATAACTGCTGCCTGCATTTGTGTTTTTATATGATGCAGGAAATCAAGTTCTTCCTGCGGAGAAGAAAGTTCGCCGATTAATCCGGCACCAACTTCCGAAAACGAGTTCGTAATCGGATACAAATCATACGCCACTTCTTCATAAGGATGCGCCATGATCAGGTTTGCAATCAGCTTATTTTCAATGTTATGCGGATAGATGACCTCAACTTTAACTTCCTGTTCCTGATGGATCTGTCCAATTTCTCCACTAAATGGAGTGGCTTTTTCATTAGCTTTAAACGTGCCGGTCCCATTGCTGTTGAAACTAACTTCACTGTAATTGCCCATATTTCCGGCTCCGGCAGCAAACAAGGCTTCGCGCACCTGGTTCGCTTGGGCAATTGGCACAAACGTGGTTAATTTTTTGAGAAGGTTGTTTTTAGGTGATAAAATCCGGCAGTTTTTTAAACCTAATTTTTCCGCAATTTTTTGATTCACACCAATTTTTACATAGTCCAAATTAGTGTGGATGGCATAAAGAGCGATGCTGTTTTTGATCGCCTTTTCTACAACGCGCTCTACATAAGTTTTGCCGTTGAACTTTTTTAAACCTTTAAAAACGATTGGGTGATGTGAAATAATCAGTTCACAGCCAGTTGTAATTGCCTCATCTACAACAGCTTCCGTGCAATCCAATGAAATTAAAGCTTGGGAAATTTCCTGATCTGCATGGCCAACAATCAACCCGGAATTGTCATAATCTTCCTGATAAACAAGCGGTGCCAAACTTTCCAGATAACCGGTAATTTCATCTAATTTCATAGGCTGAAATTAAATTAAATTTTTACCCGATAAAAGAAGTATCGTTTTTTCTACTCGTTGTCTACCCGTTTAGAATCCTTCATCAACAGTAAAGAAACGGCCAGCGCAGTAATTACGCCAACCAGTAATGCACCAAAAATTTTGCCCGAAAAATCTGTAATTGAACCTTTTGCTACATAAGTTACAAATAAAATGGCGATCACTATAGCCACAAAACCTCCAAAAAACAAGATTTTGAAGCCTTCCTGCAAACCTTCAAAAAAAGTGATGCGGCCGTTTTTATCTACATCACGATATCTTTTTATCCCAAAAAACAGCCCAATTATCGGGATCAACACGGAAGTTAGTTCGTAAGGAGAATCTGTGCTTAATGAAGAAAACCCGAGCAAATACATTACCCAGATCCAGATTCCGCTTAAAATTCCGACAATGAACCCAAAAATAACTGCATTTTTCATGAGATAAATAATTTAAGTAATAGCTGCTTTCAGTTGTTTTGCCGATAAAATAGCTGCTAAAAGAAGCATCTGCAAAATCAGCCTGATGTATGAAAACAAACATAATTTTTTTTGTTTGAAAGATTTAACTTTTACCAAATACTTTTTGCCCGATTTTCTATTTGGTATATTCGCAGCGATTTGAATATCCGCGATATATTAGAACGTTACAAGGCCGATAGCCGTGTAGAAAGTTTGGCCCGAATGCTGAATTCGGGAAAAAACCCGCGCATACATTTGCGCGGTCTGGTTGGTTCGAGCGATGCTTTTCTGGCCATTGCGCTGTACTTTTTACAGCATAAACACCTGATCTTCGTTTTGCCCGATCAGGAAGAAGCCGGTTATTTTCAGGCTGATCTGGAGAATTTGCTGGACAAGGAAATCCTGCATTTCCCGTCTTCTTACCGCAAAGGTTTTGATTTTACGCAGCCGGACAGCAGCCATGTTTTAGCCCGTGCCGAGGTTTTGAACGAACTCAACCACACTTCAGAGTTTGGCAACCTGATCGTTACTTACCCGGAAGCTTTGGCTGAAAAAGTGATTAACCGTGCATCTTTAGAAAAAAATACACTCGAAATTGCGGTGCAAAACAAGCTCAGCATTGATTTTATCAATGAGTTTTTAATTGAATATGATTTTGAACGTGTTGATTTCGTGTACAGTCCGGGCCAGTTTTCCATCCGCGGCGGCATTGTTGATATTTTTTCCTTTTCGCATGATTTGCCTTACCGCGTAGAGTTTTTTGGTGATTTTATTGAATCGATCCGGACTTTTGAAATCGACAGTCAGCTTTCGGTAGAACAAGTAAAAAGCATTACGATTGTGCCAAATGTGCAATCCAAATTCCTGACGGAAAACAATATTTCGTTGCTGGAATATGTTGATGCTGATACCGCAGTTTGGATAAAAGATGTACAATTTACGCTGGACATAATCCGGGAAGGCCACAAAAAAGCAACACAACTTTGGAAAGCTTTGCCTATAACCGAGAAAAACCAAAATCAGGATTGGATTGATCCGGTTTACAGTTTTTGCAACGAAAAGATGATTGCTGATCAGCTACAGGATTTCAGCGTGGTAGAGTTTGGCAAGCAGTTTTTTTATCAGGCAGATCAAACCATCAGTTTTGATATCCGGCCGCAGCCTTCTTTTAATAAAGATTTTAGCCTGCTTATCCACAACATCAAAAATAACGATGCGGAAAAAATTGAAAACCTGATTTTAACCGATTCTACCAAGCAGATTGAGCGTTTATACGCCATTTTTGATGACTTAGACAAAACGGCAAAGTTTACGCCGATTCCGGTTTCAATCCGCGAAGGTTTCGTAGATCGGGAACAGAAAGTGGCTTGTTATACAGATCACCAGATTTTCGACCGTTACTATAAATACAAGCTTAAAAAAGGTTACCAGAAATCGCAGGCAATCACTTTAAAAGAATTGCGCGAACTAAAACCTGGCGATTATGTAACGCATATTGACCATGGGATCGGAAAATATGCCGGTTTGGAAAAAGTGGAAGTGAACGGCAAATCGCAGGAAATGATCCGTTTGATTTATGCGGATAACGATTTGCTTTACGTGAATATCAATTCATTGAACCGCATTTCCAAGTTCAGCGGAAAAGAAGGAACGATGCCCAAAATGAACAAACTGGGCACCGATACCTGGGACCGGCTCAAAAAAACCACAAAAAAAAAAGTTAAAGATATTGCCCGCGACCTGATCAAGCTGTACGCCGTGCGTAAAACCCAACATGGAAACGCCTTTTCGCCCGACAGTTATTTGCAAAACGAACTCGAAGCTTCTTTTATCTATGAAGATACGCCGGACCAGGAAAAAGCAACTGCCGACCTGAAACGTGACATGGAATCGCCGCACCCGATGGACCGTTTAATTTGCGGCGATGTTGGTTTTGGTAAAACAGAAGTCGCCATTCGTGCCGCTTTTAAAGCCGTTGCCGATAGTAAGCAAGTTGCCGTTTTGGTGCCGACAACTATTTTGGCAGCACAGCATTTTAAAACGTTTTCTGAGCGCTTAAAAGATTTTCCCTGTAATATTGACTACGTAAACCGCTTCAAATCATCCAAACAAATTAAAGATACTTTGCAGAATGTGGCCGATGGAAAAGTTGATATTCTGATCGGCACACATCGTTTGGTAAGCAAAGATGTAAAGTTTAAAGATCTGGGTTTGATGATCATCGATGAAGAGCAAAAGTTCGGTGTATCAACCAAAGAAAAACTGAAAGCGATGCGCATTAATGTGGATACGCTAACTTTAACAGCCACACCGATTCCGCGAACGTTGCATTTTTCGCTAATGGGCGCGCGCGATCTATCGATCATTTCTACGCCGCCGCCAAACCGCCAGCCTGTGGTAACCGAACTGCATGTTTTTAACGATAAACTGATCAAAGAAGCTGTTGAATTTGAAGTGAACCGCGGTGGTCAGGTTTTTTTCATTCATAACCGTGTGCAGGATTTAGCGCAATTGGGCGGGATGATCCATAAATTAGTACCGAAAGCCAGCGTTGGCATTGCGCATGGCCAGTTAGAAGGTGATGCGTTGGAAGATGTGATGCTGAAGTTTGTGAACGGCGAATATGATGTTTTAGTTGCCACAACGATTATCGAAGCAGGTTTGGATATTCCTAACGCCAACACGATTATCATCAACCATGCGCACATGTTTGGTTTGAGTGATCTGCACCAGATGCGCGGCCGTGTTGGGCGGAGTAATAAAAAAGCGTTTTGTTATCTGCTGAGTCCGCCTTTATCAACCTTAACTTCCGAAGCAAGAAAAAGACTGAGTGCGATCGAAGAATTTTCTGATCTCGGCAGCGGTTTTAACGTGGCCATGCGTGATCTGGATATCCGCGGCAGCGGAAATTTGCTGGGCGCAGAGCAAAGCGGTTTTATTGCCGAAATTGGTTTCGAAATGTATCATAAAATCCTGGACGAAGCGATCCAGGAACTGAAAGACGAAGAATTTAAAGGTGTTTTTCAGGATGAAAAACCTCGTCCGTATGTTTCTTTTACCCAAATTGATACCGATCTGGAAATCCTGATCCCGGATGAATATGTAACCAGTATTGCCGAACGTTATAATTTATACACGGAACTATCCAAGTTAGAAAACGAAACCGAACTGCAGGCTTTTGCCAAGCAGCTGGAAGATCGTTTTGGCCCAATTCCGCGTCAAGTAAAAGATATGCTGAACACCGTGCGTTTGCAGTGGCTGGGCAAAGCAATTGGATTTGAAAAAGTATCTCTTAAAAAAAGCATTTTGCGCGGTTATTTTATCGCTAACCAGCAGTCGCCTTACTTTGAGAGCGGTTCTTTCCACCGGATTTTACAATTTGTGCAGGATAACCCAAGAAGATGCAATCTGAAAGAAGTAAAAAACAGTTTGCGCATTAGTTTTGAAGGTATCAAAACGATTAATGAAGCTGTTGAGATTTTGGAGGAAATGGCAGAACAGCCAGCTATTGCCTAAAAAAGTATCGATAAAAGAAGCATGTAAAATAGTGATTTTGGTTGAGTAACTGATATTTAAAACAAGAAACTCAACCTAATCACAATCAAACCGCACAGTTATCTCCAGCCGCCGCCCAACGATCTGTATAAATCAGAAACTGCACTCAGTTCATCTCTTTTAATAGAAGCCAGCTCCAGTTCGCCCTGTAAAACATTACTTTGCGCGGTAATCACTTCCAGATAATTAGCCAGCCCGTTTTTGAACAACAAACTGGCGTTTGTAGTAGCCTGCTGCAAAGTTTTTACGCGGTTTGCGGCAATGTCCTGCTGTTGTTTCAGTTTTTCAATTCTGACCAATGCGTCTGATACTTCGCCAACGGCATTTAAAACCGATTGTCTGAACTGTAGCACCGTTTTTCCCCGTTCAACTTTGGCCACTTCGTATTGTGTCCTAAGTAGTTTTTGTTGTAAAAGCGGTTGGGCAACGCTTCCGGCAACTATACCAAACAACGAAGCAGGCACACTAAACCAGTTGCTGGCTTTAAAAGAGTTGATCCCGCCGCTTGCGGTAATGCGTAAAGCCGGATACATATCTGCTTTGGTGATACCAACGTTGGCGTTGGCTACTGTTAAAGCAAGTTCCTGGATCCTGATATCCGGCCGGCGACTGATGATTGCCGAAGGAACGCCGGAAGCCAAATCCTGCGGAAAGACAACTTCATTTAACGTGTTATTGCGTTCGATACTATTCGGCAAAGTTCCGGCTAAAACACTTAGCGCGTTTTCCTGTAAGGTAATATCCCGTTCAAATTGTGGTACCAGTTGGGCGGCAGTTAAGCGTTGTGCATCAGCTTGTTGCACAGCTAACAGAGTAACCTGTCCGGCATCGTATTGTAATTTGATGATGCGTAAAGTGCTATCGTTCAGCTTTACATTTTTTTGGGCGATTGCCAGCTGTGCATCCAGCATCAACAAATTATAATAACCCTGCGAAACGCTGGCCACGATATTGGTTTGTATCGCCTTTTTAGCTTCGGCCGTTTGCAGATATTGCGCCAAAGCTGAGCGGCTCTGGTTACGGATTTTACCCCAGATATCAGCTTCCCAGGAAAGTGCCAGGTTGGCCGAATAATCTTCAATATGTTTTGTGCCGATGTTATATTGCGCAATACTCAAACCAGTCAGACTGTTATTTGAAGGGCGGTTGGAACTTGCTGTAACATTTAGAGCAACCGTTGGCACATAATTCCATTTTACCTGTTTAAATAATAGTTGCGCTTCATCGATGTTTTTAATCGCGATCTGCATATCATAATTTTTGATGATCGCGCTGTCAATTAGCTTTTGCAGTTTGGTATCGGTAAAAAAGTTTTTCCACCCAATATCAGCAATACTATTGGTATCGGCAGTAGACATAGCGGCCGTATTCCTGAAATTTGCAGGCAAAGCCGCTTGTGGTGTTGCTACATCTTTCGAGACTTTGCAGGCATTCAAAAAGGCCGCAAGCAACAAGAAAGTATAGAAATTTGTATATCGTTTCATTTATGTAGAATATGGGGAAACTGGTCTGATTTATTTTATTTTTTTGGCGAACCCGGATGATCGATGCTTCTTTTATCGGCATAAATTTGGTATTGATTTTATGCCGATAAAAGAAGTATTGCTGATCAATTTTATTTTATGGATAATATTGGAAAACTGGTTTAATTCGTTTTATTTTTTGGCGAGGATGATCGATGCTTCTTTTATCGGCATAAATTTGGTATTGATTTTATGCCGATAAAAGAAGCATGGCCTGTTGATTTTATGCTGATAAAAGAAGCATCATTAATAATTTGATCCCTGATAGATTAGTTGTCTTGCAGGGCAAGTTCATTCCTATCTATTTTATGTTGATCGGGCGATCCGTCTCCGTTCAAAACCGCTAACGGCAAGCCGGTAATCCGCTCCTGCAATCCCTGAAAAATCACAAACAATACCGGAATAATAAATAAACCCAGCAGCACGCCCGAAACCATTCCGCCAGCGGCACTGATACTGATCGAGTGGTTACCTTGTGCCGAAGGGCCGGTTGCAATACTCATCGGGAACAACCCAAAAACAAAGGCCAGCGATGTCATGATGATCGGGCGGATCCTTAACTTCGCCGCTTCAATTGCAGATTCCACTAAGCCATGCCCTGCCTTGCGCCGCTGTACGGCAAATTCGATGATCAGTATAGCGTTCTTGGCCAGCAAGCCAATAAGCATAATTAAAGCTACCTGTACATAAATGTTGTTTTCGATACCGGTTAAACCCAACACTATAAATACACCAAAAATACCCGTAGGGATAGAAAGTATGACCGCTAATGGCAATATATAACTTTCGTATTGTGCTGCCAGCAGGAAATATACAAAAACCAGGCACAGCATAAACACAATAGCCGATTGACCGCCAGAAGAAAGCTCCTCACGCGTCTGTCCGGAGAATTCATAAGCGAAACCTGATGACAATTGTTCTTTTGCTGTTTCCTGTATTGCCTTGATCGCATCACCGGAGCTAAAACCAGGTTTAGGAATGGCGTTGATCTCGATAGAGTTGAACAAATTATAACGGGATGCCGTTTCTGAGCCATAAACACGGGTTAGTTTTACCAATGTGTTGATGGGTACCATATTGCCGGTTTTGTTTTTAACAAATACACGGTCTATTGATGCCGGGTCGGTCCTGTCGGCAATATCTGCCTGAACAACTACACGATAATATTTGCCAAAGCGGTTAAAATCTGATGCCTGCTCACTCCCAAAATAAGCTTGCATGGTTTGTAAAATGTCTTTAACATTTACCCCCAACTGATTAGCTTTTTCATCATCCACTTCTAACTGTAGTTGAGGATAATCTGCTTTATAGGAAGTAAAGGCATAAGCGATTGCCGGTTTCTGCATCAGCTTGGCTATAAAGTTATTGGCAACGCCACTAAACTTATCCAATCTGCCATTGGTCTTATCCTGTAGCATCACGTCAAGGGCTTCAACGTTGCTAAATCCCGGAACAGTTGGGAAACTGAACACGAAGAAAGTACCGCCGGGTATGCCGCCTAATTTCCCTCTTACTATGTCTTGTATAGCATCGATATTCTTAACCGCGCCCCTTTGTTCATTAGGTTTTAACAACAGGAAAATTACACCAGCCGATGGACTGCTGGATTGTGTTAAAAAGTTAAAACCAGATAACGCGGTAACAAACCTTGCCGATGGTAAAGTTTTCAATTGATCTTCGGCCTGTTTAAAGATCTTATTTGTGCCGCTTAATGAAGTTCCGGAGGGTGTATTAACGGCAATGGCCACAAAACCCTGATCCTCGGTAGGAATAAAACCGGTTTTTGTTTTATTTACCAGGTAAACTGTGGCAACAACTATTAAGGCAAGGCCAATCATACTGATCCATTTATTACGGATAAGGATTTTTAAGCCACCAACATATCTATTGGTCATATAATTAAAACCGCCGTTAAAGCCTGCATAAAATTTCTCTACAAAACTTTTTTTAGGTGCCTTGTGGCCATCATGGCTATGTTTATTTTTTAAGAATAAAGCAGCCAAAGCAGGGCTTAAAGTTAATGCATTAACAGCCGATATGATGATAGCGATGGCCATAGTTAATGCAAACTGTCTGTAAAATATACCTGTTGAGCCGGTCATAAAACTAACCGGTAAAAACACGGCCGCCATAACAAGTGTAATAGATATAATCGCACCCGTTATCTCATGCATAGCCTCGGTAGTTGCCGCTTTGGGGCTGAGGCTTGGGTCATTCTCCATTTTGGCATGTACTGCTTCCACTACCACAATGGCATCATCCACCACAATACCTATGGCCAATACCAATGCAAACAGGGTTAAAAGGTTAATGGAGAAACCAAAGATGTTCATAAAGAAGAAGGTACCGATAATAGCAACCGGAACAGCAATAGCCGGGATTAGGGTTGACCTGAAATCCTGCAGGAATATAAATACCACTATAAATACCAGTATAAAAGCCTCTATCAATGTATGCTCAACCTGGTTAATTGACTCATCAAGGTCGGTTTTGGTACGATAAAACTGATTGTATTTGATACCCACCGGAAAATCCTTTGATGCTTTTTCCATCAACTTATCAATGGCAATCTGAATTTTATTGGCGTTAGAGCCTGACAATTGTATGATACCAATAATAATACCGTCGTGCCCGTTCAGGTTGCTTGAACTGGTATAAGAATAAGCACCCAGCTCAACACGTGCAACATCTTTTAAACGTAGTACCGAACCATCCACATTTGCGCGGATAGCAATATTCTGATATTCCTCTGGTTTGGTAAGCTTACCTTTATATTTTATTACGTATTCAAATGCTTCATTACTGCGTTCGCCAAATTTACCAGGTGCGGCTTCAATGTTTTTGTCCTGGATAGCGGACATAACTTCAGCGGGGGTAATTTTGTAGGTTGCCATTTGACCGGGGTTTAGCCAAACACGCATGGAGTAATCTTTAATACCACCAAATATACTTGCAGAACCTACACCCGGAATACGTTTAATTTCGGGAACGATATTGATCTGCGCATAATTAGCTACAAAGGTTTGATCGTATTTTTTGGGATCATCTGTATAGATAGCCATAGCACCTATAAAGCTGTTTTGCTGCTTGGTGGTGGTAATGCCATATTGTAAAACTTCGGCTGGTAACTGGCTTGAAGCTTGTGAAACACGGTTTTGAACGTTCACAGCCGCCTGATCGGGATTGGTACCTTGTTTAAAGTAAACTGTGATTGCTAATGTACCGTCATTACTGGCTGTGGAAGTCATGTATGTCATGTTTTCCACACCATTAATTGCTTCCTCTAATGACGGTGTTACGGAACGTAAGATCGTCTCGGCATTGGCACCGGGATAAACAGCAGATACCAATACTGCCGGAGGGGCAATATTTGGAAACCGCTCCAAGGGTAATTTTGTTAAACCAAGTACACCCACGATCACCAGTAATATGGAAATCACTGTCGAGAGTACCGGTCTTTCTATAAATTTTTGAAACATGACTTTAAAGGTTAAATGTGCTTTTTAGTTTTTTACTGCAACAGCAACTTTATCAGCTGCTTTTTCCGGATGGATCACCGTGCCTTCCTGCAAATGGTCGATGCCACTCAATACGATCTGGTCTCCAGCTTTAATCCCGTCTTTCACCAAATAATTGGTACCGCTTTTACCGACTATATTTATGGGCGATTTTTTAACCTTGTTGCTATCCGCAAGGGTAAAAACAAAAACTTTATCCTGCATTTCAATCGTAGCTGATTCCGGTACGATCAATGCATTGCTATGCTGTAAACTCAAACGAATTTTGCCGGTATTGCCGGAGCGCAGCAATCCTTGCGGGTTAGAGAAATTTGCCCTTATGGTTATTGCCCCTGTATTTTTATCAAACTGGCCATCAATCATGTCGATCTTTCCAGGTTTGGAATACTCAGTACCATCAGCCAGTAATAATGCTACGGAAGGCAATTTTTTAAGCTTGTCTTTCAAAGTTCCTCCGGGATACTGCTCTTTAAAACTCACAAAATCTTTTTCGCCCAAAGAAAAATAAACATGCACATCATGCACATCGGATAATTGAGTGAGTGCTTCTGCATCCTGCGGCGAAACCAAACTTCCCTGCTTTTTCAATAACCGGCCGATATAACCGCTTACCGGGGCTTTGATCAGCGTATAACCCAGATTGATTTGTGCCGTTGATACGTTTGCCTTCGCTGATTCAATGTTGGCTTTTGCAACCTGATAAGCCGCTTTTGCTGTTTTTAACTGGTAATCTGATACTACTTTATTGGCAACAAGCGGCGTTAACTTATCAACTTCTAATTGTGCGTTTCCTGAAGATGCTTCTGCTGAATGCAAAGCAGCTAAAGCATTATTTAAAGCTGCCCGATAAGGCTGGTCGTTTATTTTAAATATCGGTTGGCCAGCATTTACAAAGGCACCTTCATCCACAAATACTTTATCTAAAGCACCGCTTACCTGCGGCCTGACTTCTACATTGATAGTTCCTTCTATGGATGCCGGGTATTCCTGATAAGTGGTTTGTGTGCCCGATACAATCGTTGCTACAGGCAGCGAGGGCGGCGGCGGTGCTACAGCTGTTTGTGGTTTGGTTGAGCAACTATATAATGCAAGTACAAGGATTGCGTAAAAAAGATTTTTCATAATGATTTAGTTTAAAGTGTAATGTTTTGAGATTTTGTTAACTTGATATTTAAAATATTACTACTGATAATTTAAAAACCGTAATATCTTATAAATCAAGAATGTACTGGTGGTAGCGATATACCAAAAGCCAAGTTTAAGATCATTAGATTTTCTAACATTGTTAATTATTTGATGTATATTGTGTAGTTCCGTTTTCATGATTGTATTGATTAAGAAAATTGTTTAAGTTATTGCGAATTTTAACATCGTTAGATAGGTTAACAATGTTTTGATCCTGATAAAAAAATTATGGAGTGATGGATTTGATTAAGCCTGTAATAGCGTCTTTTAAAACTTGCTTGTTAATATCGTCTGATGAGTCTCTGCCCAATATGTTAATAGAAACTAAGCCATGTACAATTGACCAGAAAGTATAATATTTGGTACATATAATTTTCGAACGCATATCAGTAATGTGCATAAGTTGCCCTATTACTTCAATGAAATGATCCCAAGGCAAATCAGCCTCTGGTAAACCTTTAATTTGTTCGCAACTGCAACTGGTAGACACACCAAACATCACCTGGTAAAGCTCTTTATTAGCAAAAGCAAAATTCCAGTAGGCCAGCCACATCGCCTCTAACTGTTCAGCTGGCAATTTATGTTTCGCTTTAGCTTCAACAAGATCTTTAGATAAAATTAAGTAGCCTTTTCGGGTAAGCTCCAGTAAAATTGCATCTTTATTAGAAAAATATTCATAAATAACAGGAGCTGTATATTCTATCGCATCAGCAATTTTACGCATACTCAAAGCCTGCCAACCATCTTGTTTAACAATCCGGAGTGCGGCATCCAGGATATTAATCCTGGTTTCCTCTTTTAAACGTAAAATCCTTTCTTTGCTTCCCACTAAATAGGTTAATAAATTATCTAACAGTGTTAAGCAAATGTACAGGGTTAAAATATTACATATTTCATCTATTTGTCATTTAAATTTATAATCTTAGAGCATGTTTAAATTTATATCGCAAAATTTATAGTGCTTCTTTTAGCCCTATAAATTTTGTATTTGAATTTTATACCGATAAAAGAAGCATGGGATTCCCTGTTTTCGTAGGTGATAAAAGAAGCATAGAAAATAAATTAAACAAAATTTAAACAGGCTTTTACAATGAAGCCTGAATTATCTATTCTTTATAAGAGCAAGGTTGCAAGAAATTATACCGATAAAAACAGTATCAGCCCCAATATCTAACACTAAAAACCTTTTCAGGTTTAATTATAAAACCACCTGATAAATCTCATTCATATTTCGACCTAAACCCTTGTAATCCAAACCATACCCAACTACAAATTTATTCTCAATCTCAAAAGCAACATATTGCAAATCCAGCTGATGTTCCATCGCATCCGGTTTGAAAAGCAGCGTTGCAATATTTACCGAAGCCGGGTTTCTTGCTTGCAATTTATCAACGATAAAACGCATCGTGGTGCCGGTATCCACAATATCTTCCACAATGATGAGGTGCCTGCCGGAAACATCCATTTTCAGATCATAATCTTCCGTAATCACACGCTTGCTTTCCATGCCGCCGTGGTAAGAAGAAACTTTCATAAAAGCAATTTCGCAAGGAACATTGATGTGTTTGACCAGATCGGCCATAAACAAAAAACAGCCGTTTAAAATACCAATCAAAATTGGTTTTTGGTCAGCAAAATCCTGGTTGACCTGTTCGCCCAAAACCTTGATCCGCTCGCTGAGTGTTTCGGCACTAATCATCATTTTGAATGTTTTATCGGCAACGGTTACAGTTTCAGGGTTCATTGTTTGGATGCTGTTTTTATCAGGGTAAAAGTAGGCAATCCGCAGCTGTTTCTTCAAATCCTTTAGGTTGATGAATGCTTATATTTGCGGCCGAACATGATGAATTACCACACGCACCAGTTGCCAAATGGCATCCGGATTTTATATTATCCTGCCAATTCTTCCATTGCACATTGCTGTTTGATGATCAATGCCGGCTCGCGCGATGAAGCTCCGGGAAAAGACGGGCTGGCGCATTTTATAGAGCATTTGCTTTTTAAAGCTACTGAAAGGAGAAATACCAATCAGATTTTGAACCGTTTGGAAGTAGTTGGTGCCGATTTAAACGCTTACACCACCAAAGAATATACCTGCATCCACGCTTCTTTTTTGAAGGAATATCTGGAGCGGGCAATGGATTTGATGGAAGATATTTTTTTTCATTCTACCTTCCCGGAAGAAGAAATGGAGAAAGAAAAAGGCGTGGTGCTGGATGAAATTGCTTCTTATCAGGATCAGCCGGAAGAAGCAATTCAGGATGATTTTGAAGATTTAGTTTTTAAAGGTCATGCTTTGGGCCGGAATATTCTCGGCACCACAACTTCAGTAAATGCGCTGACCAAAAACGATATTGCTTCTTTTATCGCACAAAATCACAACACGCACCAAACCGTTTTTGCAGTAACAGGCAATTATGATTTTAACAAGATCATCCGTTTGGCCGAACGCTATTTTGGCGGATTGCCGGAGAATAATCAACTTAAAAAACGCCTTGCGCCAAACGAGGTTTCTGCGGATTTGATCCGGATAGAAAAACCCATTTCGCAAACGCATTGCATGATGGGCAGCAAAGCGTATGCTTCTTTTGGTGACAAAAAAACCATGCTTCTTTTACTGAATAATTTATTAGGCGGCAACGGCATGAGTTCGCGTTTAAACCTGGAAATCCGCGAAAAACACGGCATCGCGTACACGGTAGAATCCAATTATTCGCCGCTGACAGATACTGGTTTGTTTTCCATTTACTTCGGAACTGATCCTGAAAAGGCACCAAAAGCGATCAAACTCATCCATAAAGAATTGCAAAAACTGCGCGATAAAAAACTGGGTGTTTTGCAGTTGCATCAGGCCAAACAAAAATTTATCGGTCAGATTGCTTTGGCTGAAGAAAACCGCATGGGACTGATTTTATCGATGGCAAAAAGCCTGATGGATTTCGGCCGGATTGATACGTTGGAAGAGGTTTTTGCCAAGATAAACGCGGTTTCTGCGGAGGATTTATTGGAAGTAAGCAACGAAGTTTTTGATCCAGCCAAAATGTTCACTTTAATTTTTGAACCAGAAAATTAAATTTCAATAGACTTAAATTTCTTGACCAGCGAAAGTTTATTAGAAGCATTTAGAACTTCTATACCTATAATGCTGCCATTTTCAGCGTAATCAATAATCATTTCTCCGCTTTTATCTTCATCACTTTCAATAATCGGTTCTGTTGTAAATTGAATATAGAGCACATCGGTTGCTTTATCAAATTTACTTTCATTGGTATTTTAAAAAATTAGTACACTATTTTTAATCAGACTAAAAATTTTGATGCTTCTTTTATCCCTGTAAAATTGATATTTATCCGCACATTAATTTTTATGCCATAAAAGAAGCATCAAAAACAGGCTCAACCACTTTCAGCTATTTTCTTAAACCTACGCAAAATATTATTACGCTAAAACCCTTATTTTTGTGGCAATGAAATTACCCATTGTTGCTTATGGCGATCCGGTTTTAAAACGGATTGCAAAAGATATAGAACCAGCCGAATTCCAGGAATTGAAACAATTGATCGCGGATATGTACGAAACCATGTATGCTGCGCGTGGCGTTGGTTTGGCGGCCCCTCAAATTGGCCAGTCCATCCGTTTGTTTGTGATCGATGCCACGCCTTTTGAAGATGATGAACCGGATTTAAAAGGGTTTAAAAAGGTGTTTGTCAACGCACATATTGTAGAAGAAACCGGCGAAAAATGGCCGTTTAACGAAGGTTGTTTAAGCATCCCGGATATTCGGGAAGATATTTACCGAAACAGCAACATCAGGATTTCTTATTTTGATGAAAACTGGCAGCACCACGAAGAAGCTTTTAAAGGAATGTCTGCCAGGATCATCCAGCATGAATATGATCATACGGACGGCAAACTATTCACCGATTATTTAAGCCCGCTGCGCAAAAGGATGATCCAGAAAAAGCTGACCGATATTTCTAAAGGAATTGTAAAAGCAGAATATAAAATGAAATTTCCGGCAGTAAAAAAAGGCCGTTAATTACTGTTGTTATCGCTTTGGCGGCTTTTATCGCCACGGATAATTTGCCGGATCAGGCTGCCCCAGGCAATCGGGTTAAGTAACGGATTTGTTGGCCCGGAACCCATGTGCATCAAATTATCGTGCAGACCCTGCAAATTCATGATCTGATTAGTCTGCCCGTCATGGGGCAACGTTCTCGCCAGGGCAATTACAGCACCTTTATTCAGGTTTTTAGCTGCAATTGCCAAATCATCGTCGGCAAATTTTTCAGCTAAAAAATCTCTTTTAAATTCATCTGTGCTTGCCCAGGGGAAAACGCGAACCTGCGGAAGGTTGATAGCTTCTGCTTTCAGTTTGATTTTCAGGATATAACTCTTATTACTGATGTTTTCCGGGACCACAATTGTTTGGGTGAGATAACCAACGGAGGAAACGCGGATACTATCTTTTTCATGTGCTACAAAAGAAAAATAACCTTTATAATTAGAAGAAACAACCAGGTTTTTGTAAGAAATATTGGTGAGGTTGGTATAAGGTACAACCGTATTGCTGTCAACATTCAAAATAATCCCGGAAAATTGTACCAACGGCCGCTCTGTTTTCTGTGCAAATGCAGAAAAAGAAATCAACAAACCTAAAGCTATCAGCAGCTTTTTCATGATACAATTAACGTAGGACCTTTCAATAATAACAAAAAAACAGGTACAAAAGAAGCAATATTTTTTGGGTTGTGGCTCGGGTTAAAACGCTATTTAACAATCCTTAACGTAAATTTTTTTTATTGCAGGTTTTGCGGAAGCACAGCATATGGATCGTCAATATCTGTTAAATTTACCGCTTCTACGGATTTAATTTGCGGTACAGCACGCACAATAGCCTGTTCAATCCCGGCTTTCATGGTCATGATGCTCATCGGGCAAGAGCCGCAGGAACCGAGCAGCCTCAGTTTCAATACGTTATCTTCCGTAATTTCTTCTATAGAAACATTCCCGCCATCTGCCTCCAAAAACGGCCGGATGGTGTTCAATGCCTCTTCAACCTGATCTGTCAAATTCATTCTATGCTTCTTTTATCGAGTAAAAATAATTAAATTATCTAACACCCACCATATCTGTGGATTTTGCATTGCGGATGGCCACCTGCTGCGCCACGCGTTCTGCCATATCAAAAAAAGCGGCTGCCATCGGGTTATTTTCCTGTAAGATAATTGGTGCACCGGCATCTCCGGAATCACTGATGCTTTTTACCAGCGGGATTTCGCCCAAAAATGGGATGTTCAATTCTTCGGACAGCTTTCTGCCGCCGCCTTTTCCAAAAATATAATATTTGTTTTCAGGCAATTCTGCCGGTGTGAAATAGGCCATGTTTTCAATAATCCCAAGCAAAGGCACATTGATCGTGTTCATCATAAACATGCCAATCCCTTTTTTGGCATCTGCCAAAGCCACATTTTGCGGCGTGGTCACAATAACCGCTCCGGCAACCGGAAAAGTTTGTGTCAGCGTGATATGGATATCGCCGGTCCCGGGAGGCAAATCAACCACCAGATAATCCAGTTCGCCCCAATCGGCATCGTTAAAAAGCTGTTTTACGGCTGTAGAAACCATCGGGCCACGCCAGGGAACGGGTTGGTTCGGATCTGTAAAAAAACCAATGGAAAGTAATTTGATGCCATATTTTTCAATCGGTTCAATCCGCGTTTTGCCGTTTACTTCGGATGCTTTTGGCCTTTCGCCTTCCAAACCAAACATAATCGGGATAGATGGCCCGTAAATATCCGCATCAATCAAACCAACTTTTGCACCTGTTTTGGCCAGGCCCAACGCCAGGTTAACAGCAACAGTAGATTTTCCTACGCCGCCTTTGCCGGAAGCTACGGCAATAATATTTTTTACGCCCGGAACACCCACGTTTTTCGGTGTGGTAACGCGGGAAGTCATGTTGATATGCAGATCGGCATCTTTGTTTACAAAATGCAGGATGGCATTGCGGCAGGCATTTTCGATCATGCTTTTCATCGGACAGGCAGGTGTAGTCAGCACAACAGAAAAACTTACCCGGTTGCCTTCAATCAGCACATCTTCGATCATATTTAAAGTCACCAGGTCTTTTTTCAAATCCGGATCTTCCACATAACTCAACGCTTTTAAAACTTCTTCGCGGGTAATACTCATTTATTTTGTTTGATTTTGGTACGATAAAAACAGCATCGTCAGTGTTATGTTAGAAATATCCTGTCGTGGCATATTGGCAGCAGAAAAGAATTTTTAGTTTTATCCAAAATTTACTGATGCGCAATTTAAACCGTAAATATCTTAAAACCGGCCTGATCGTTTTTGTTTCCCTGCTGATACTGCTGCTGATATCCGGTTTAATTGCTTATTCAAAAAGGCAGTTTTTATTGGAAACAGCCATCAACAAAGCTAAATTAAAAGCCAGGAACACGTATAATTTAGATGTCAAAATAGGTTCGGCAGGCTTCAGCGGATTGACGACAGTAAACCTGAAAGACATCACAATTGTACCGTTTGACAGGGATAGCTTATTGCACATCGGCCATTTTCAGGTGAGCGTAAAGGTATTGCCTTTATTGTTCGGGCATATTAAGTTTTCGACGATCGTAATGGAAAACGGCAAACTTAATTTAACCAATATAAACGGAGTACGCAACTACGAGTTTTTGTTCCGAAAACAGAAAGACAGCACGTCTAAAAAAAGCAACACCAACCTGGCCGATTTTGCGCATAATCTGATGACGCAGTTTCTGTACAAAATCCCGGATGACCTCAACCTGAGCAATTTTGATATTGCTTTTCGGGATGACAGCAACACGCTTAATCTGCAAATCCCGAAAGCCGTGATAGACCGCGGAAAATTGTATTCTACCATTTTGGTAAATAAAAACTATGCAACCTGGCACATTGCCGGTAATGTAAACACCTCTAAAAAGAACATTTCACTGCAGCTTTATGCGGATAACAAAAAAGTTGAATTGCCTTTTATCGAGAAAAAATATGGCCTGAAACTCAATTTTGATACCATCGGCACAGAGCTGAAAAAAGAAGAGCAGAACGGCGATGAAACCCAGATTTTCAGTTCCTGTTTTGTTCGGAATTTGCTGATCAACCACCCCAAACTTGCTTCAAACGATATTATAGTCCCCAATGCTTCGATTGATGCCAATGTTTTTGTGGGGGAAAATTATGTTTCGGTAGATAGTTCTTCTGTGATCCATCTGAAGAATGTTTCGGCTAATCCGTTTATCAAAATCACGCTCCATCCAACCAAAATTTATGAACTGAAGTTGCATACCAATTGGCTGGACGCACAATCACTGTTCAGTTCTTTTCCGGGTGGCTTGTTTGAATCGCTGGCCGGGATTAAAGTGGCCGGTAAACTGAAATATGGTTTAGATTTTTACCTCAACACAAAAAATGCTGATCAAGTGCGTTTTGACTCTCGGCTGGAAAAAGAAAACTTCAAAATTTTGCAGTATGGGCAAACGGACCTGACCAAAATAAACCAGGTTTTTGTTTATACGCCTTACGAAAAAGGCAAGCCGATGCCGTCGCGGATTGTTGGCCCGGCCAACCCCAATTTTACGCCGCTGCAAAACATTTCGCCCAATTTGCGCAATGCGGTGATGACGGCAGAAGACCCTTCCTTTTACCGGCACCATGGTTTTGTAGAAGAATCGATCCGGAAATCCATCGCCACAGATTTTAAGGAAAAACAGTTTAAGCGCGGCGGCAGTACAATTTCTATGCAATTGGTTAAAAACGTTTTTTTAAGTAGGCAAAAAACGCTTGCCCGCAAAATCGAAGAAACGCTGATTGTCTGGATTATCGAAAACAATGATGTGAGTACCAAAAACCGGATGCTGGAAGTATATTTCAACATCATCGAATGGGGGCGAAACGTGTACGGCATCGGCGAAGCTTCCCGCTATTACTTCGGCAAACCACCTTCAGAATTGACCATTGGCGAAAGTATTTATCTGGCCAGCATCGTACCAAAACCAAAATCGGGCTTGTATTCTTTTTTGCCGGATGGCAGTTTGCGGCCTTCGCTGCATGGCTATTTCAATTTGATTGGCCGGTTGATGGCTTCCAAAGGTTATACACCGCAAGATTCTTCTGCTTATGGCTTTTATTCGGTTCGGTTGAGAGAAGCACTTCGGCCTAAAATGACTATTGCAGATACCCTTGCTGCGGATAGTTTGATGCAGGAAAACAACGATGAAGGTGTTGGCGTGGTAGAACATCCCAACTTTTTACAGCGTTTATTTGGCAAAAAAGACTCGGTAGAAAAAGTAATTGAGAAAAAAGTGGATACGGCCGGAAAAACACCGAAAGAAATCCGGGTAGAAAAACGCGAATTACGCCGCCGCGAAAAGGAAAAGCACAGGGAATTACAAGATAAAGGCTTGATCTGATTTTTAGGTCGATAAAAGAAGCATCGGCAATATTCATCAATGCTTCTTTTATCAACCTAAAACAGGAAAATGCAAGATAAAAGGCTTGATT